>WNFI01050306.1_pt2 | contig 11816 bp, 19 predicted proteins | sample 5400471 | NCBI WGS metagenome assembly WNFI01 (sample SAMN13153348, study PRJNA577476) | soil metagenome | isolation source: 100 cm saprolite on Douglas fir-dominated hillslope | place: USA:California | collected 2013-09-17
GACCCGATTAGGCTGAGCCCGAACTCGACCGGGGCCGAGTTCGCTGCGGTGGTCGCGACGATGCCGATGGCTGATCAGCAGGCGATCAGAACCATGGTTTGCGATCTCTCGCAGGAGCGCGATCAGTGAAGCGCCGACGCCGATCGGTCAGAAAGCGGAACCGCCAGCGGCTGGCCGCTCACGCAAGGCGGCTCAGGCGGTAAGCCGATCGTCAAAAAAGCTACGCCGTCGGGCTCGAAATATCGTGTCCCGGCGGCGCCTGCTACTGGGCCCCTGAAATCCCCAGCGCTAAGAGGATAGCAGGCGCCATGCCGAGTAAATGTGAACTAGCTCACAATCAGGGCTCATTCTTTCCAAAATGGCGCAGGCTCAGGTCCGCGCCCCACGGCGCTGGCCCTGTTTTGACTTTCAGTGGCCAAGTTGAATTTCGCATTGGTCTCTTTTGATCTAAGCTCAGCGCCAGCCAAACGTGCTCATGCACTGACGCGGTTGGTCAGGCCCGGCGCGTACTTACGGAACGTGTCCGGGCCGCCTCGCTTCATGCCGGGCGGCCTGATGTTCTTGCTTCGAGCCGCGTCCGTTCGTTTGCGCTCGGACGCGAATGACGAACGACGCGACGCGGATTCAATGACTTACTCGCCCGCACCTTTTCGCGATGACGAACGGGTGCGAGCGAGATCAAAGGCTTAAGGCAGAAACAGCGCTCACAGCCCATGAGTGCACCGAGGAGAACAAATTGGGGCGCGGGCTCAGGTCGGCGCTTCCGCCATTTTTTGTTTTTTCTTACCGGTCTGCTTTATAAATCTTGCGCCGATCTGATCGCCGTTGATCCAAGCCAGTTCGCAGCGGCGGTAGGCTAAGCCGGTGGATGATAGCAAAAGGAAGAATTCTTTGAGGTGTAGTCCCTCGATGGACCCATGGATCGTCAGCCTCGCGCCGGTCTCAGAAACATCTTCCATCGAGCAATCGCGCCGCCATGTCCCGTCAATTCCCATGACAAAAGCGTCGATCCCACGTTCGAAAACTACCCGCTCGCTCCTGCGACGATTGGAAGAGGACATGTGCAGTGGCCCAGGCAATGGGAGACGGCCGCAGAGATTAATCATTCACCGTGTAAGACTGGTTAACCGGCCGAACTCAGGCCCAGAGGTGCCGGCGCATGGCGCTCGAGCGACTCCGCGCGAGTCACCCATGCGATCCCCGGAATCGACCGGCACCATGACAGTCCGGAATTCCCGGACTCACCAGCGGCCTTCCTAGAGTCAGGGAGGGGCATCGCGCGCGCAACACTCTATATGGGTGCGCTTTTACGGCTCAGTTCCCGCTGCAGGAAGCGCGGCAATCGATTTGCAGACACAGCGCAGACACGCAGCTTTCAGCGGAAATTTTGATTTTGCAGTAAGTGGTTGATTTGATTGGCTCCCCGGGCTGGATACCGGATAGAGCCCTAACGCTATGAAATTGCGCCATTTTCCGGAATGGCCCGAACCAGAAGGCCAACAAAAAGGCCAACAGGAGCCCGGAAAGGCCAACATTAAATTTCGGACAGCGCCGGACGACCGCGAGCATTTGGCGCGGGCAGGCGAACGTTGAGCCCGTGGATATCTAGCATTTGGCGGCGGCCCTGAGTCTGAGTGATAAGCTAGAGAAGAGGGCCGAATCACTATGAAGCGGAAACGGCGGACGTTTTCCGCAACGTTTTTTCTGGCCTGCCTTGCGGCGATGGAATTGGAAGGGGTAGCGTTGGAGGAGATTTAGGGGGCTAAGGTTGTCGCGTCGGGAAAAGCTATTCTGGCTCTGCGCCGGTGCGACTCTCGTTGTCGGGTTCGTATTTCTTATTCCGACCTATGGCCAGATTTGCGAGCCAAACAAAGATGGCCCCCAAGGCGATTGCGCCCGCTATCACGTTGCTCTTGTCGCGATGTGGCATATCGCTAAATTTCTTGACGACCACAACGGGGTAATGACCGCCATCGCCACTGGCGTAGTGGCTTGGTTCACGTTCTCGCTGCGCCAATCCACCGACAAATTGTGGGACGCTGGCGAGCGGCAATTGGAGCTGTTGGCTGAGACCTCCGCCGCTCAATCCCGCGACATGCAGGATTCGATTGCCGTCGCGCGGGACGCCGCCGAAGCTTCCAAAAAATCGGCCGATGCCTCGTTGAGAGCATCCGAAATCTCCGAAGAAATATTCAGAAAATTCGAGGTTCCGTATCTCTATCCGGTTGATCTCAAATATTCCGCAGCTCCCAGCGAGACTATCATTTCGATCAGTTTCAAAAACTACGGGCGTTATCCGGCTTCCCTCAGAGAAGCGTGGATCATACTTGCCGTCACGCAGCCTGAAAATCCCAGCAAACAACTTTTCAAATCGGTACGCATTCCCTTCATGGTGCAGGGGATGATCGCAGACAAAGAAACTTGCGAGCCGATTATCTTTAAAACAGGTAATATCCGCCCGTATGTCCAGCAAATCGCGTCTGGCACCGCAAATTTGAATTTGTTGATCCATGTCGGTTGGGAGGACGCCATGGATAACCAACGAGGGTCCAGTCAATGGTTCGTCTGGAACCGAACGCGGGAAAAATTCGTCGCTGGCGTGCAGCTTTGGACTGAGAACTGAAATTGCAAGGATGAGCGCGGCCCAAGCCGCCCGCACGGCGCGGCTCCTAACCTAGAGGCCTCTCCCTAGGCTTGTGGCGTTTGCGCCATAATACCGAGATTCAAGCATCGATACCGATCAATGGAAGCAGAAGCTCGGCGGTGTTCGAGCAACTTGACGGTCGCAAGGTTGAACTCGCGCAGAGCCCGCTTAAGTAAATACGCCAAACAAAATCCCGCGACAGCCAAAGCCATCGCGGGAATTTTGAAAACTAGACCTCGCCGCCAAGCAGGTCCGAACACAACGGGAAGCACCGTCATGCACGGAAGCATTAGTAAGCGCGTACACACCGGTTCGCAATACCAATCCGAAAATTCTTTCGCTGACGAGACGCCAGCTCAGCAAGATAAGCATCGAGAAATTGAGCAGCGTTACCGACAACGGAAACGGCGCGGTGCGACCCAGCTCTTTCCGAACCTGCGCAAGCGAGAACTTGAACGGCTGTTTGCTGATCGATGGAAGAGTGAAATTTTACCGGATGATGACGCCGGCCGCCATGATCTGCGCCTGATGGCGGATCACCTCGCCCAGCTTGGCGAGCATTATGTTGCGGGATGGGCGCGCGTCTGGGCACCGTGGCTGACTGACGATCAACTCGACAACTTGATCGAACAGGTTGGCCCCGGCAAACGTTGGAAGGCCAGTGCGCTCGGCAAAGAACTCAACCTCAATGACGAGACGCGCGCCCGGCTCGATATTCGGACGATAGCGCCCGTGGATCGCACCAAGCCGCAACGCGCGAAACGTTGCAAGGAACAGGAAGCAGCGGCGGCCAGATCGCGCCGGGTTAAAGCCGGTGCAACGCCGCGCGCAACGTCGGCAGCGCAGACGAAGCCATGGGAAGCGCAAGGCATCAGCCGCCGCACGTGGTATCGCAACCGGCGGAATGGCACCGTTGGCACTAATTCGTCGGACATACTCTTAGAGTCTCGATTGCCGACGAACCTGTGCCAAGGCGCGCCGCCGCCCTCAAGGGGCGGCACCTTGGGCGCGCGCGGTGCCAGCACTGTCGGACGTGGACAGAGTCATCTCTACGGAGAGAGTCTATCCGGATAGAGTCTTTACGGTGCCGCGCGAGAGAGAATGCAAAACGGAAACACCATTGGCGGCGTCTTCCATTAATAGGTGGTGTCACGAAATCGGTAACGCGCCGACGCTACAAACGGCCCGTGGTGCGCCCGAAGGGCAGGACACGCCAAGGCAACCGCGCCAGCTTACCCCAGGCCGCTTGCGGGGGCGGCAAGGGGCAACGCAAAGCGCATCCCCCGCCGCTGCGCTTCCTTGGTGCAGATCGCCGTCAGCCGGGGGCTGATCGCAAACGGAAGCCCGGTGGCGTGGCCGCGTTTGATCCCGCGCTTGTTGCACAAAGATTTAACCGCGCTCTCTGTCTTCCCGATGGACATGCCGATCATTGAATTGCTTGCGCCTTCCGCTTTCATGCGCCGCACCCTTTGGATGACGCGGGCGGTGTGCATCAGCGCCGTCCAAATAGCGGTGTCGGCCGGATCGCCAGTTTCGGATCGATGAGCGCGCACATGTAGTGCCACGTCGCGAGTGCATCGGCCTCGTTATCGTCGGCGACATCCCAGCCCATGGCGGCGCATTGCCGCTTCACGAGCTTTTTCGCAACCGCGCCCTTCGGGTTGCTGCCGATGAAGTGCAGGCGCACGTCTTTCACAAAGGCCTTCCTGATGTCGTACATGCCGCGCAGGTAGCAGACTGCGCCGATCACGGCGGGCAGGCCGAATAGAACCGTCGTTGTGTTGATATTGCTCGCGCCGTGCCGCGCCATCGGCGGCATCGGGCTTTCCCAAACGACGAGGCCTGGGTTGTGCTTGTCGATCATTTCCTCCGTCCATATAATGGCTTTGGCAAAGATCGTTTCGTGACTCGCCCCGACGCTCGCGAAGCGGATCGATCCGTGTAGCGGGACGCCGCCCGGCTTGCCCACGGTCCAACCGCTGACGCTGGCGAGGTCGAGGGCGAGGACGGTCATTGTTCATTTCGCCAGATAGAGCGACAAAACGCTCGCAAGAAAACGCGCGCTCCTCTTGTCGATGCACATTTCGAAATTCCGATCCGGCGTTTCCATGCTGATCGATATCACCGTCTCAAAGCCCTCCGGTCCTTGCACCGAAGGGTGCGCGCCAAGGCTCGTCACCCGGCAAGCGGTTTTCGTTGTCGGCTTGTCCCTCGGCTCGCCGAATGGCTTCGGATCGACTTCGAATTCGTCGGGCATGTCGGGCGCCATGATCAGGCCACATCGGCGCGTTGACGTTCGATGAGGTAGCGATCAATTTCGTCGGCGTGCTCGTAACACCCCGCGCCAAAGGCGCGATATTCTGCCGCCTTTTGCCGCAACTGTTCGTCGCTCATTTTCTCGATGGGGCAGATGATGGAATCGCGTTCGTCGTTGTCGTCACCATCCTCATCAACATCGCGCTCGCTCGTGGTCAGGTAACCGCGCTGCAAGTGCGAGTAGCCCGGCAATAGCGGGATGTCGGACTCTGGCTTCTTGAATAGACGGAGCGTTTTTCGCACATGCTCGGCGGCGAAGTGATGCCGCGCCAGCTCCGCAAAATCGCTATCGCATTTCTTGGTGCCGATCTCCTCCGGATGATAGAGCACCGGATGCTTGTTGAGGATCGCGGCGATGATCCACGGCGTCGCCATCACGCGCCCGTCGTCAATACCCCTGATGATGATCGCCTTGATCTCATTGGTGATGTCACGGACGCTCGTCGTCATGCAACGCCCTACGCACTCTCACCGTTACGGTGTGAAGCCAATCGACAGCAACGATGATCGCGGTGAGCAGGCCGATCTTGTCCTGTTTCGAAAGACCGCGAGCCGCAAGGTCGATATCGAGCGCCGAGCCAGTGCGGCTGATATGAGCGATGAGGCCGATAAGGCGCGTCGCTTCGGCGAATTCCTCCGGCGTACGGCCACCGAGATCGACAAGCGGCTTTTTGACGGTGCCTTGCTCGGCGAGATCGGTGACGGTCGGCGGATTGTCGCTCTCGACGGCCTTCTCGAATTCGGCCTCGGGGACGTTGGCAACGCGCAAAACCGTTTTGCGTTGATCGTCGGAAAGGCCAGCGTCCTTTGCTGCCTCGCTTCGCGACCTCGGGGGTGCGTCCCCCCGAGGTTGATCAGTACGAGCACCCGGAGATGGCTCGATCTCTTTTAGCAACACGCCGCAGCGGCGGATCGCGCGCGCCTGAATGCGATCCGCCATCTTGTGCATAGCGTCGTCATTCGCTTGGCGGGCATAGGACGCCATCGCTTCGGCCTTGTCCGCCCAATCCTTGCATTCGTCGATCTTGGCGCATTCCTGCAACGCGACCTTGGCGTGCGCATAGACTTCCGGGAGCCGAGCGTTACCGACGCTCGGCAGATTATCGGGGAGCACGATAGCGTTCACGTCGCACCCGCTTGTGCTTGGCCGTTTCCACCTGCGGTTTGCGCCAACGCTGCCTTACCGAGCGGCGTGTTCGCAAACTCGCCGAGCTTCTCCTTGAGCATGTCCATTTCGGATCGCTCGTCGTTTTCGAGGCTGTCCGCGACGGCGTAAATCTTCCGTTCCAGCTCGCGCTCCTTGATGATCATCTTCAAGAGCTTTTTCGCAATGCCCTTTTGCGCGGCGGTGTCGTAATCGCCGGCCATGGTGGCGCGAATCTTCTTGCACTTGTTCATGTAAATCCCGCGCTCCTTGGCGAGATCGACATAGTTCTGCTCGATGTTGGCGACGGCGGCCTGCACATCGGTTTCGTCGGGGCTGTTGGGATTTTCGTTGGCACGTTTGGCCGGGCCGGAGCGCGGCCGTGGTGCGCGCGAGAGCGGGGCGCCATGTGGATGAGCGGCGAACACGCCACCGCATCAGGCCATGCCGGCGGCCCCGGCAATCAGCACGTCAAATTGGAAGCGCGCGCTATGATCCAAAGTGAATCTTGATCAGATACGTTTGCAAGCTGTGCTGAAATTGTTGATCGAAAGAAATGGCCGCCGTTGCGCGATTAATTGACTCGCGCGATCCCGTTGTGGAAAACTCGTGACATGTTCGACAGGGGGTGTAACAATACGAGGCGCGCGCCTTGAATTGTCGCGGCAGCATGACAACGTGATTTGGGTGTGCCCGTTGAACGTCGCGCGGAGAGCTGTACAGGCATATAGCTAAGGTTTTAGCGCAGAAACAAGAGCTGCGGCAAACATACCCAATGATACTCTTGATAGAACGATGGCGATAATCGCGAAACCAATTGGGACCACGATTTCCATTATTTTGCGTATGCGCCGCACCTCACGCGGCAAGCGCCTAATTCCTATTCGCGCTTCCGCCTTTGATACGGCTGCATCGGCCGCCTCTTTGATGCTGTAGTAAGGGTCCCACCACGGGTCGGGTTCCGGAGAATACTCTTCGTGATACTCGCGCTGCGATTCCGCGATGCCATCCTCGGTTTCGCGAGCAGCCTTTTCGGCGGCTTTGACGCGCTCGTTCTCAATATACCGAGTGACGAGCACGCCCGCTTCACGATCACGAAGCAGGTCCGTGACGGCGCGCAACACGAAGCTCAGCAATAGCAGTAGAACCGCCAGTGAGATCAGCATGGGGAGCACGTCGATGCGGCTCCCGAAGTCAATAGGAACAAGACTTGTGGATTGGAGACGCACGTTGAACAGCACGACCGTCATGCAGATCGCAGACGTGATGACAAGATATCGTCCCGTGCGAGTTGTCTCGGTCCGAAGCGGATCATCATACAGAGCTTCTAGAAAACGACCGGCTATAGCCTCCGGAGATTCGCCCGCGTTCGCATTCTCGTCCTTGGTCACTTGATCAGCAATCCTATTATCGCGCGAATCAGCGTCGACGCGACCAAAACTCTAGCGTCGATGGCGGGTAATTGACCACCGATTTGCATTCTTGCCGTTCGTTCACCATGTCCATTGTCGTGCACGTCTGATGCTGCCATCGCACGGTGATCAGCATCCGGTACGTGGAAGCGTGTTGGATAGAGCGGCGCGACGGCTTTGTGAGCGGTGACCATGGCAACGGCGGCCTAAACAGAGCCCCCAATCTTTGGCCCGGGTCCTTCCTAGGCCGGGGAGGGGAACGGGTCGCGCCCGAGTGTTCCATCGGGCTAGTTTCAACATTTTTCTAAGGGGATCAATCACCACCGGAAACTAAGCCCATTTTCGACGAGGACCATCATGCAGATCGCGTCCGACAAGCTGGTCGGCGGCGCAACATCGAAGCTAATCGAATTGTGCGAATGGTGGGGCGACGCCGAACTGTACTGCGCAGCGAGGTAACGCCGTGCCGCCCCCTCGCGGTCTTGCGGAACAGTTTGGCGCCGAGGACTTGCCGGAAGCGGTGCCGGTGCCGGTTGACATCGTCGTGCCCGATGCTTCGCCGGAACCTAAACAGCAACAGATCGCCGAGCTGCAGGCGTCCCTCGCGGCCATGACCGCGAGGGTTGCGGAACTCGAAGCGCCGCCGCAGGAGTTATGGCAGCCGCTCAAAGCCGCCGCGTATGATTGCGGGATGGTATATGAAACATTGAGAGCGTGGTGCGATGACGGAGATGTGCAGGCGCGTCGCGAAGGTAAGCTCTGGTACGTCAACGTGACGAGCGTGAAAGAACGCCAACGTCGACTCGGGCAACGCAAATAAGCCCTCTTCTGTTTTTGTCTGTATCCGCGCGCGAGACATTGCCGCCGCGCGAGCGTATCGATCAGGCTCGCAACAGATCGGCACACCAATGGCGCTATTCAAAGCATCTCCTGAAAAACAGCTCACCACCGCGATCACCGCGCGCGACAAGCTCTGCACCCGGCTCACTGATACTGAGGCCGCCGTGATCGATCTTCGCTCGGCGGCGGAACGGCTCGCCCTCGATGGCGCGTCCGACGAAATGCTTTCCACAGCCGAGGGGAAAACGCGCGCGATGCTTGATCGGGCGGAGACGCTCCGCGCGGCGCTCGCTCAAGCCACGGCCGATGTCGCTCGCATTGAACACGAGCAAGCCGAAGCCGACGACGCCGCGCAGCGCGAGAAAACCGCAGCCAAGGTCGAGTTGCTGGCGCGCGAGGTGATCGAGGCGGCGAACGCATTGGCCGCCGCAGGCGCCGCGCTGGCCGAATGCGCCACAAAGGCTGTCGTCGCTGCACCCGAAGCGGGCGGCGTGCACGCCTTCGCGCTGGCCTGCCGGGAGATTCCGGCGGCCGGTGAATTGATCGCAAAATTATTGAGGGTGCATAGCGCCGCCGTTTTGGCAGGCACTGCGCCTCCGCTATTAGCGAAGCCGCCGGAGGCTTACGTCGCCCCGGTGGTGGCGAAGCCTGCGCTGACGCAGGTGTTCGCCCTGCACGCTCTTCGATGGGTCGACGAACACGGCATGGTGCGCCAGATCGGCAAGTGGCGTGATGTCGAATTGCCTGCGGCTGCTGCCGTACGCGCTTTGCGTCTCGGCTTGTGCGCGCCGATGGGTGATCCGCGCCGCCAGAAACTTGTCGGTCAGAGTCCCGGCCATCCCGAGCCGGGTTGGCTCAACGATCTCGATGCCGAGACAGGTCCTGACATTGCGGCGAAATCCGCAGAGGCGACGGCAGTTGAGCCGATTCAGCATTCGGCGTTTCAGCCGGTCGATAGGGGCCCCGGCTTCACATTGCGAGTTGCACGATGACACTGATTGGCCCGCGCGGTTGGACGCCCGCAACCGTCTCGCACCGGCTTTCGACGAGCGCGCCGTCGTCGTATGACCCGGAGACGCATACCTGCATGGCCTGCATCTCGACCGGCGCGGCGGTCGATAGAATTTTTGGCTGCGAAATTTTGGAAATTTCGCAGGACGCCGTCGATCTGTCGCGCATCCCGGTCCCGCTTCTGGACAGCCACAGCCAGGCATCCGTCAGCGATGTTCTCGGTAGGATCGATGCGGCGCGGATACGCGACGGCGAGCTTCTCGCCCGGCTCGCTTTTGCGCAAACGCCGCGAGGGCGCCTCGCGGAAGGCATGCTCGCGCGGGGCGAAATTTCCGGAATCTCCGCCGGGTACAAAGTTTTGCGATGGTCGGTCGTCGACGCCGATGGTGACCCGGTCGATCCATCTCGCGCGAGCTGGGCTGACGATCTGACATACACCGCAACGCGCTGGCAACTCTTGGAAGCATCTCTTGTCGGTGTCCCCGCCGACGCCATGGCCGCCGTTCGCAACCTCGGCGGCGGTGAAGATCACGCCAACATCATCGCCAGAATGAAAACACGAGAGCGAATGTATGCGAGGCAGAGAATGCATAACGCGCTGCAAGCGGCGACGTTCGGTGCTCGCGATGAATGATCCGAAAACCGTGGCGGGCGATTTCAGCTCCTTTGCGCCAACCCCGGGACCGGGCGGCGACGGTGAATCGGCCGCCCGGTCGACCTCTACCGCCGAGGGCATCCGGCCTCCGATGCCCGGGCGGTATCCGGTCCCCGGTCGCTCGCCGGAATATAACCGCCGGATTGCAATTCACGAAGGCGCGGGCCACGCTTTTCTGGCGCGCTGCATGGGCACCGAACTGAAATCGGTCAGCATCATCCCCGACTCAAAGTCCGAAGGCCGTTGTTTGTCGATGGCCTACAAATGCGATCTCGACAACACTGATGACGATCAGACCGCAGTAATCACCGATCTATGCGGGCGGGTGCAAAAGCTGATGCCATCGCTGGGCACGGGCCGCGTCGAGAGCGCCGAATTTTTCCAGAGAGCAACGGTGCTCGCCATCGAACTCGTTGCCGGAACCGTTGCGGAGCAAATACTGCATCCGCACGAGGAACCGCTGCCAACTTATCACGATCAACTTGAGGCCGCCGCATTCGCTGCCGTCGCGGTCGCGAGTCCGCGCGCTGTCCCTGCGTTTTTGGAATACGCCAAGGGCGAAGCGGCGGCGCTGATCAACGATCACCCCGATGTCGCGATGGCGATTGCTGACGGCTTGGTCGAGCACGGAAGCCTGACCGGCGAACAGGTTGACGCGATCATCGCATCCGCCATCGCGGCAAAAGCCGCAGCCGTGGAACGCCAGCGCCGTCGCGACTGGCGCGAGCGCCAAGCATCCGCTGCGCTCCTTGTTACCGTGAAGCCTTAGCGCGGCCCACTGATCGCCGGTTGATCCGCCCGCCATCAACGCCCTCGTCCAGCACGCCGCCGCATGGGCGATGCCTTGCGGCCTCTGCAATCAAGCCGTTCGGTAGCGTCGGGGAAGTCAGGATTCATTCCAAGAGAGTTTATAAGTTGCTGAATTGCCACTTTACAATTCGGACTCTTTATGGAGTTTCTATTTCTAAATATTTCTAAATATTGCCAAGGTTGGGGAGGGGAGCGTGCGCCAGTTGGTTATTTCAATGTTGAAGGGTACCAATTTCCTTGTCCGGAAACTCTCAGCTTTTACTCACTTTGCTCAATTCGCGGTCCAGTGGGGCTTCAATCCCAGACCCGAATGGTTTGATCATTACTTGGATCAGCATTGGCAATGGTCGGCGAAGAACAACGGTTTATGGGTCGAGCGAGGCGTCTTCTCTCGTCTCGTCTTGAGGCCAAACGCTAAGATGCTGGAGATTTGTTGCGGCGATGGCTTTAACGCCCGCCACTTTTATTCGTCGAGGGCATCTTCAATTATCGCCCTTGATTTCGACAAGGATGCCATCCCTCACGCGAAACGATACAACTACGCTCCAAACATCACTTACATCCAACAAGACATACGCATTGGCCTTCCGGCGGGCCCGTTCGACAACATCGTGTGGGATGCGGCCATTGAACATTTCACCGAGACTGAGATTGACCAGATCATGCGCGAACTTGTGCAGCGTTTGGGCTCAGATGGAATTTTGAGTGGTTACACTCTGACCGAAGCGGCTGACGGTCGAAAGAGCAACGCCCTCCACGAATATGAGTTCAAGGACAAGGAAGACTTGCGACGGTTCTTCACCCCCCATTTCACAAACGTCAAAGTGTGGGAAACGATTTATCCAACCCGGCACAATCTATACTTTGTCGCATCGCAGGCCCCGATCAACGTTTTTGATTAGGTTTTAGATGACGCCATGCGCCACTTGATCTCAGCAATCACCCGCCGCGTTTTCCCGCCAACGGAAACGTTGGAGGGATACG
>WNFI01054855.1_pt1 | contig 11815 bp, 11 predicted proteins | sample 5400471 | NCBI WGS metagenome assembly WNFI01 (sample SAMN13153348, study PRJNA577476) | soil metagenome | isolation source: 100 cm saprolite on Douglas fir-dominated hillslope | place: USA:California | collected 2013-09-17
ACCCAGACCGCCACGCTGAAGTTGTAGCCCATCATCCATTGCAGCAGCAGTCCTCCGGTCATTGCGTAGAACGTCGGGAAGATCAGCACGATGGCTTCCGCGGCCGAGTGAAAAATCAGGTACAGCAGAAAAAAGATGGCCGCGAACACGATGGGCAGAATGATTTTCAGCCGCTGTTTGGCGCGCAGTTCAAACTCATATTCGCCGGACCAGTGAAACGTGTATCCCGGCTGCATCTTCAGTTTTTCCCGCAGTTGTCCGGCGGCCTGGTCCACGAAACCGCCGTAATCTTTTGTGTTCAGGTCGATGTAGACGTAGCCGGTAAGCTGTCCCTCCTCGTCGCGGATCATCGCCGGTCCCTGAGAAAAAGAAATCTTCGCCACCTGTTCAATCGGAATCTGCGCGCCCGAAGGCGTGGCCAGCAGCACACGTTTCAGTGCGCCGACATCGTCGCGAAAGTCGCGGTCGTAGCGCACGTTCATGGGATACCGTTCCCGCCCTTCAACATTCTCGGCCACATTCATGCCGCCCATGCCGGAAGCGACCGCCTCCTGCACGTCGGCCACGGTCAGGCCGTAGCGGGCAGCTTCAGGACGATTGACCTCAACGTTGAGATAAAAGCCCTGGGAGACGCGCTCGGCAAAAATCGAACAGACCTGGGGCAGCCCGGAGAGTATCTGCTGGATTCGCGCGCCGGTTTCCTGAATGCCTTCCAGGGTCGGCCCCTGGATCTTCATTCCCACCGGAGTCTTGATGCCGGTCAGCGCCATATCCAGCCGATTCTGAACGGGCATGGTCCAGGTATTGGAAAGGCCGGGAAACTGCAGCTTTTGGTCCATCTGCTGAATCAGCTTTTCATAGGTCATGCCGGGCCGCCACTGCTCCCTCGGCCTGAGCATGATGGTAGTGTCGTACATGTCGAGAGGCGCGTTGTCGGTCGGTCGAGCTGTCGGAACGTCCGACGACGCCGAAGACCGTCTCGACTTCCGGGAAGGAGCGGATGATGCGGTCCTGCTGCTGAAGAAGCTGCGTGGCCTGACTGATCGCGATCCCAGGCGGCGCTGTGGGCATATATAAAGCGGACCCTTCATAGAGCGCCGGCATGAACTGGCTGCCCAGCTTCCATGCCAGTGGAAATGTGAGCACGAGAAATACAACATTCAGCAGCAGGGTGGTTCACGAATCTCTTTAAGCGAGAAGCCCAGTTCCTGGGCTCGCCTGATGAATCGCAGCCTTTAGGCGGCATCTGCCGGAAAAAGACGATAGCCAGAAGCAGTGCGTGGCGGTTTCGGCAGCAGACCTCGACGCTCGTAATAGCGCACCGTCTCCAAATTTATTCCGGCTTCGCGAGCGAGCTTTCCGATTGTGAGCGATTCCCGATTCATTGCAACCTTCTGAACAAAGTGTAAACCCCGTACCGTAGTACGGGGTCAAGCCCAAAAATGATCGGCCACCAAATATTGTCAGGGTGCGACGTTATCACTTAGCTCTTCCGATCGGGCCGTTTGTTTCCCCGCTGCCAGTTATTTTGCCATCTTCTTCGCAGCGGCAACAGACTTAACCATCACCATCTCGCCCATCACGCTGCCCTTCACCGTTGCCCTCGCACCGGCGAGCTTGTCCAGTTCAGCCTCGTGTCCCTCTAACGTGTAGGCTTTCCTGCCTACGATTAGCGCATACTTGGTGCCTTTCTTCACGCACTCTCGGGTACACTCAGCCGCACTCTTGTCCTTTTCCATGTGGTGAGCGCCACACATCGAGTCACTTACGGTTCCGGTTAGTGTTTTTGACGCCGCAGAAGCCTCAGTTGGCCCGCTCTTCCCGGGTGTAGTCGCCGGCATTTGCATTTGAGCCGTCATGAGCATCGTGGAAAATGTGAGAAACGCAATGGTGTTTACGACTGTCTGTCTTGTCTTCATCAGTATTCCCCTTTTTTGGTTTAGTTGAAGTTGTACTGCTCTTGTCAAGATCATTGTTTTGAACTCCCGTCGCCGGCCCGCGGTCCCTGAATAGTTCTCACGGCCATCATTCGTCCAAACGGTTGCCAAGCCTTGGGTTTCTTCTCATCACGGCTGCTTCCGCTCAGCCGCTGTCCCAGTTGCTCGTGCATCGCCGCCAACTCCCGCGCCTTGGCGGCGGCCTCGCGGTACGTCGCGTCATCTCATGGCAATGGCCCTCTCCGATTGCCTCCGGATGTTTCACGGCCATCGGATTGGGGTTCTTGCGATACATCTCCGCCATTTCGTCGTGATCTTTCGCTTCCGCTTCCAATCGCACCGTCTCAGCGCCTGCCAGCCAGGCGCCGGTTGTGTATCAGGTCGCAGCCGGGAATGGATCGAAGTGCAATTCCATTCTCCGGTGCTACCTGACTACGTTATTTGGCTGCCTACTTCCACTTCAAGGCTCTTCAGCCTGAAGCCAAACAGTTTCGCTCTCTGATCCGCATCGGTTTCCGTTACCTCCATTACTCCGCCGGTTCCGGCCGTAACGTACCACGCCGCAGTGCCCGTTCCTTCATCGACACGAAGAACACCGGAACCAGAATCAGTACGTGAATCGTGGACGTAATCATTCCTCCGACCATGGGAGCCGCGATTGGTTTCATCACGTCAGAGCCAATGCCACTCGCCCACAGGATGGGAATCAAGCTGGCGAGAACAGCACAGACTGTCATCAGCTTTGGCCGCAGGCGCTGCACGGCACCCTCAATGGCTGCGGTTTCGATGTCGGCCTCCGTAACTTGATCGCCGGCTGCCAGGCGGCGGTCCAAAGCTTCATGGAGGTAAACAACCATCACAACTCCGGTTTCAACCGCGATGCCGAAGAGAGCGATATACCCGACCCACACGGCGACGCTGAAGTTGTAGCCAAGCAGCCACTGCAAGATCAGCCCGCCGGTCATGGCATAAAACGTTGGCAGGACCAGAACCATGGCCTCGGTTAGGGAGTGGAAAATCATGTAAAGGAGCAGGAAGATCACGAAAAATACCACGGGCAAAATGATCTTCATCCGTTCCTTCGCCCGAAGCTGAAATTCATATTCGCCTGACCACTGATAGGTGTATCCCGCGGGCAATTGCAACTTCTGCCGAAGCATTTGGCTGGCTTGGTCTACGAAACCACCGTAGTCGGTGGTGTTTAGATCCATGTAGACATATCCCGTGAGCTGGCCATCTTCATCGCGGATCATCGCCGGGCCGCGTGAAAACGAAATCCTGGCCACTTCGGAAATCGGTATCTGTGCGCCGGCCGGCGTGGCGATCAACACACGATTCAGCTCTCCGATGTTGTCGCGAAAATCACGCTGGTAGCGGACATTGATCGGATAGCGACTGCGACCTTCGACGTTCTCGGCCACGTTCATGCCTCCAATGCCCGATTCCACGGCCTGTTGTACGTCTGCAATGGTCAAACCGTATTTCGCCGCTTCCGGACGATTGACCTCCACATTGATGTAAAAGCCCTGGGACACCCGCTCCGCGAAAACGGAGCGCACCTGCGGCAGCACCGAGAGAATCTTCTGTACCTGCGCGCCGAGTTGCTGGATTTGCTCCAAATTTGTGCCTTGAAGCTTCATTCCTATGGGCGTCTTGATTCCTGTGAGCGCCATATCGAGACGGTTTTGCACTGGCATGGTCCAGGTGTTCGTCAGTCCCGGAAATTGGAGCTTCTCGTCCATCTCGCGAATGAGCTTTTCGTAGGTCATCCCCGGCCGCCATTTCTCTCGCGACTTGAGCATCACGGTCGTGTCATACATATCCAGGGGAGCATTGTCGGTAGCACTGTCGGATCGTCCGACCGCGCCGAAGACGGTCTCAACTTCTGGAAAGGATCGGAGCATCCGGTCCTGTTCCTGCAAGAGCTGCGAAGCCTGCGTGATCGAAATACCGGGAAGCGCTGTGGGCATGTAGAGCGATGAGCCTTCAAACAAGGGCGGCATAAACTGACTGCCGATTCTGAGCATCAAGGGAACCGTCACCACGAGGAACGCCAAATTGAGCAACAACGTCGTTTTGCGGTATTTCAAGCAGAGTCGTAAAACCGGCAAATAGAGTGCCCGCGTAATTCTTGAAATCGGATTCTCCGATTCGGGCCGCAGCTTCCCGCGAATGAAAATCACCATCAGTATGGGAACCAGCGTGATGGCCAACAAGGACGAGAAGCCCACGGCCAGAGTCTTTGTCCAGGCCAGTGGACGGAACATGCGTCCTTCCTGAGCTTCCAGCAGGAACACCGGGAGGAATGAGACCACAATTATGAGGAGAGAAAAGAACAGTGCGGGGCCCACCTGCCTGGCGGCGTCGATGAGAATGCGCACCCGTTCTCGTTCAACGGCCTTACTCGCGGATTTACCTGCGCTCGCATCTGTCTCTTTGTGAAGGACTGGTCCATTCGAGGAATCCACCTCCACTAATGCTTCTCCATCCGGTGCGGGGCGCTCCGAAAGATGCCGATATCCGTTTTCCACCATGACGATAGCAGCGTCTACCAAAACACCGATCGCCAATGCCAACCCGCCCAGCGACATGATGTTGGAGCTGACGTTCAGGTAGTACATGGGAATGAAAGAGATCGCGAGCGCGATCGGCAGGGTGAGAATCGGGATCAGCGCCGAGCGGAAGTGAAAAAGAAACACAATGATGACCAGAGAAACGATGATGGCTTCCTCAATCAGGCTATGTTTCAAAGTGTTTATCGACTCGCTGATCAGTCCCCCGCGGTCATAGCCGGAGACGATCTCGACTCCCGGCGGCAGTGATCCCTTGATCTCAGCCAGCTTTTTCTTGACACCATTGATCACATTGAGAGCATTCAGCCCATACCGCATGACCACAATGCCGCCCACGGTCTCGCCTTCGCCGTTCCACTCCGCGACACCTTCCCGCATGTCCGGACCGAAGGAAACGGCGCCCAGATCTTTGATGAGCACGGGCGTCCCGTTCTTCGCCATCACCGGCACGCTCGCCAGATCATCGAGCGACTTTAGATAGCCCAGCCCGCGAATCATGTATCGCGTACCGCTCAGTTCGAGTACGCGGCCACCGACTTCATTCGTGCTCGACTTCACCCGGTCGATGACTGTCGACAGCGGAATGCCATATGCCAGCAACTTGTTAGGGTCAACATTGACCTGGTACTGCCGCACGAACCCACCGATGCTCGCCACTTCGGCCACGCCCGGAACGGTTGCCAACTGATAACGCAGGTGCCAGTCCTGAATGCTTCGGAGGTCGGCCAGGCTCTGCTTGTGGCTGTGATCGATGAGCACATATTCATAAACCCAACCGGCACCGGTCGCGTCGGGGCCGATAGCAGGATGCACATTTGCGGGGAGTCGACCGGCAATCGTCTGCAGATACTCCACAACCCGAGAACGGGCCCAGTAAATATCGGTCCCGTCTTCGAAGACAACAAAGACGTAGGAGTCATTAAACATGGTCTGCGCGCGTACCGCTTTCACCCGCGGCGCAGCCAGCAACGCAGTCACGATCGGGTAGGTAACCTGATCTTCGATGATGTTAGGTGGCTCTCCTTCCCAGTTGGTGTGAATGATCACCTGCACATCTGAAATGTCCGGCAGGGCGTCCAGCGGAATATGGCCCATGGACCAAATTCCGGCCAGCAGAAGCAGAAGCACCCCGGTGAAGACCAGGAAGCGATTGTGGGCGCACCACTCGATGATTCGGGAGATCACGATTTACATACCTCCTGTGGCATTGAGCGTGAGCTGCTTGCCGGCAATCGTTTGCCCGTTTTGTTGTGCCCTGATGGTGACCTGCCAAGTGCCGCCGGAACCGAGATCCCCCCTGCCTTCATACATCCCGCCGCCCTTGTCGCCGGCATTGATGACGGTTTTCATTGCGGCCATTCCCATCGCGGGCATCGCCGCCATGAAGAAGGTCACCGTCACGTTGGCGCCTGGGATTGGCTGCCCGTCCTGGCCAGTGAGCTTCACGCGAACGACATTGCCACCCTTGTGCGGAGGATCGGGATCAGTCGTCAATTCCACATTCGCCTGCTGTTGTGCCGGGGCATTCATCGAAGCCGCCTGACCAGCGCCGGGAGGCGGAGGAATAAACGCGCCCGCGGCCGCCTGCAATTGGGCTTCGGAATCAATCAGGAAGTTCGCCGAAGTGACGATTTGTTCTTGTGCCTTTATGCCCCTGGTGATCACCAGTTCATCGCCGACTTGAGCCCCTAATTCGACTTCGCGCGGTTCGATGTTGCCTGCACCGCCATAGACAAACACCAGGTTCCTGGTTCCTGAATGAAAAACCGCGCTGGCGGGAATTACCACCTGTCGCCCCATTGGCAGCTTGGCGCGAACATTCACATACATTCCCGGCATCGCTTTGGAACACCTGGGCGATGACCCAAACGTCGGTAAGGTCAGCCACGGTGTACAGCATGGTTTCGGGCTGGACGTACATATTGGGCAGCGCGTTTTTCTGAGTGATGTAACCCGAGACGGGAGAATTGACCGTCAGATCCGTGATCGCCTTTCCGCCTTGATCCAGCTTCTCGATTTCGGCGGGAGACACTTCCCATTGCAGCAGTCTCTCTTTGGCAGCACTGAAAAGAGAAGACGCACCCGAAGCCACCCCGCTCACTTTGCTCTGCTGCAAAGACTCGGAGTTTTTCTTGGCCAATAAATATTCATGCTCGGTCGAAACGAGGTCCGGACTATAGATCGTGAACAAGGGCTGACCTTTGCCAATAAAATTTCCTGTGGCGTCGGCATAGACTTTGCGAATCCATCCGGCGAATCGTGTCTGCACATAGGCCTGCCGCCGCTCATCGACTTGCACATTCCCGTAGAAACGAAGCTCGGTGTTGACCGGCTTGGATTCGACCTTCCCAAGCACAACGCCTATGCTCTGCATCCGCTGGGGCGTGAGTTGGATCGGGGCAATCGGCACCTCTTGCATATTGTCGGGCTGAGGATTACCTGCCGATCCGGGTTCAGAACCTGAGGCGTTTGCCAGTGCAGTTTGCGCCATCGCTTCCATGGATTTGCCTGCGGAAGTGGCGCCAGGCTGCGACGGAGTACCGGTATGGCTTAAACGCCACCACAAAACCGACGCCACAATCGCAAACGCAATTGTTGTAGTGAGTGCAATCCAAAACGCCCGGCGATAATTATTGTTTTCTGTGTGGAGCATGTCTGATCCCTCGTTTGCATTCGTTCTGTCGTCGCGCTCGTTCATCGGATATCTACCCCGGTGAGGCGCTCAAGTTCAGCCAGCGCCGATTCGTGCTCAACCAGCTCATTTCGATATTCCAAATCGAGGTTCAAAACATCGAGGAACCCGGAAAGCAGGCTCTCGAAGTCCTGGCGGTTCGATTGATAGGCAGACAGAGCCGATTGAAAGGTAGCTTCCGACTGCGGAACGAGACCGTCGCTGTAGATCTTCAACCGCTCTTCCGAAGTCTTAGCGCGCACATACTGCTGCTGTACTTCCGAAAGAACGCGCTGCGATTCGGCGTCCAACTCTCGCCGCGCGCGCTCCTGGTTCTGTTCCGCTTCGGCTAATGCCGCGCGCTGGCGGCCCCGGTTCGGCAAGCGCACACTAAAGCTCGCCATGTAGTAGAATGCCGAATGTCGCCATGTAGTAATCGCGTGCCTGGCTCCCGGTGTGCTCGTAGGTGTACTGAACGTTGAAGTCCGGACGGAAATTCTTGTGCGCCAGTTCCACCTGGGTTTCCTGCTGCCGGATGGAGGCCGTTTTCGAGCGCACGTCGGGATTCTGCTCGCGGGCTCGCTGCAGGAGTTCGGTCGCGGTGTACGGAAGAGTTCGCACAGTGAAGCTCTCGGCAACGATGTCCGCAGACTCCTGCGGTCGTCCCAGGACCTGCTTGATCTGGGCTTCGAGCAGTCCTTCTTCCTGATGATGGTGTGCGATCTCTTGAAAAATCTTCGTGTGCTGCAACTGAGCTTTCAGCACATCCTGCTGGTTGCCCTGGCCCACGCGGTAGCGTGCCTCCGTCGCCGCCTGTACCTGATTCAGTAGCTCGTCACTTCTCTGCAGAACGCCGAGGGTTTGCTGAATGTAGGCCAGGTGGAAATAGACCATCTTGAGATTTCCCACTACAGTTCTGCGGACCGAATCGGTCTGCGCCTCCATGGAGTCCGCTTCGTGTTCGGCAACACGGGAGCGCAAGTGCCGTTTGCCCGGGTAAGGGATGTCCTGCGACGCGCCGAAACCGATGTACGCGAAATCGCTGTTGCTGTAACCCGCGAAAGGGCGTGGGCTGCCGACGCTGAACTGCTGCACCGAGAGTTGCGTCTCGGGAAGAGCCGAGGCCTGCCTGGGAACATTTCGTGAGGCCTGCCACGCGTGAAACGACGCCGCAATCCGGGGATTTTTCTGTTCCGCTTCCTGCATTAATTCATGCAGAGACGTCGGCGCAGCATTGTGCTCGGCCATCGCCGGAGATAGGGACGCTGGAACCGGCGTCTGCGAGCTGACTGGCACTTGAGCGGTCGCCACGCCGGCGTGCAGCATCGTTTCAAGGAACAAAGCTGCATTAATCAATGAAATACGAGTGCGCCCGAAGAGACTTCGGGGCAAGCCAATGGATTGCATCTTTCCTCCGCAAAAAAAACAAACAACAGTTTGTTGACGCACGAACGTGCAGACGCACGAGTGCGTTAGCATCTCAGAGGAAAGACAATCAGATTCTCAGGACAGAAATACTGGCAGGAGGTGAGACGGGCGGTGAGTGTATGACAGGTGCGGGGAGCGACGAACCAGAGTCCAAAATCATCCCAACTGTTGGCAGCGACGGCAGGCCGTGCCAGACAACCAGTGTGAGATGCTTTGAATCGATGTCCGATGAGCTCTTGATTGCCGACAAATGATCCGGCACCAGCGTGGTTTGACAGCACGGATGAGACTCCTTCATTCCGGACTCTCCGCACTCTTGCGCCATACGTTTGCAGCAATCACGCTCGACTGCCGTCATCTCGGCGCCCGGTATCGCGCAGGCCATCACCGGCAGCGCGGCCAGTAACAGGGCCAGCGTCGAAACGCCGATTTTGACCGCAAGTCTCACGTTTATAAGTCTATTCCTTACAATCCTTAGAAGCAACAGCTCGAAAAAGGTTCCAAATTACCCTGGTTTTGGACACAAACCGTGGACCAAAGGTCGGCCACCCGCATTGGCACCGGCCGGGGAACCGGGCCACGCCGCGCCGAGGCCCGAAGCCGCGCCGGCAGTTCCTGGAAAGAAAATGGCTTGATGAGGTAATCGTCGGCGCCCGCGTCAAGGCCGCGAATGATGTCGAGTTCCGAGTCGCGCGCGGTCAGCATGATCGGCGGCGAGTAATCCGGCTTCGCAAATTCCGGGCGACCTCGATCCCATCCATGCCCGGCAGCTCACGTCCAGAAGTATGACGTCGAGATCGGCGCCGGCGGCGATGTCGAGTGCGGCCCGCCCATCGAAAGCCGCGATGACGGAATGATGTTCTGCTTCCAGCCCCTTGCGCAGAAGTTCCGCCATCGACGGCTCATCTTCCACCACGAGAATTCGCCGTGGTCAGCTTTGATCCGAAGGGCCTCAGCGTAAAACAGAAGTGGCCGATTAACGGCTGCAAAACGCCCACCGGCCTGGCCATGGATGTCGCAAACTCACGCCTCTTCATGGGTGCCGCAGCAGGGTCCTGGCGGTCATGGACGCCGCCAGCGGAAAAGTAATTACCACTCTGCCCATCGGCGAGCGCGTGGACGCGGTCGCGTGGGACCCGAAGAGCAAAATGATCTTTGCCTCTAATGGCGATGGCACGGTCTCGGTCATTCATCAGGAAACCGCTGATCTGTATAAATCGGTGGGCGACATCGCCACGCAAAAAAGCGCGAAGACCATGGCCTTCGATCCTAAGACCGGGCGTTTATTTCTCTCGGCCGCGGAGATGGAAGCCGCGCCCGCGGCGCCCGGACAAAGGGTTCCGCATGCATCCCAAACCCGGAACATTCAACGTTCGCGTGGTTGAAAAGCAGTAACGTCATGAAACAGGAATATTGAAAAACGGTAACCAGCGGACAGATGTAATGTTTTCCCCCGCGACCTCGGCGGCCGGCGAAGCGTTGAGAATTCTTTGTACGAATTCAAAAAAACGGAACGCCGCCGCCGAAGCCGGTCAAATCCATGCGCGTAAGGAGAAAAGTATGACCCGGAAGATCCTTGTCGCCCTTGCGGGTCACATCCGACCCGCGGGAGTGCCCAGGCGGAAGAAATCCAGCGCAGATTTCTGTCGCCGCTCTTTGAGACCGGAACATGAACCTTGCACAAGGACCTTCGCCATTTCGTAAGAACGTTATCGATGCTGTACGCGAAGCGGCCCTCATGGCCGTCGGCAGAAATCTTTCGCCCCAGCAAATCACCAACGTCTGCCAGGCAGGACTGTCGAAGATATTTTTGTCGTGAAAGCGCAGTAAGAACAGCCAGCCGCCCCCTCACCGGCAGGCATCCACCTCCACCCCGGCGTCTTCCATGTCTCCGTGCATCTGTACTGCGCTCTTGTTTTCCCGCGAAATCACAGCCTCGATCAACCCGCTCGGCTCATCGATCGGCACAAACACTTCATTGCGGTTCTCCATGCCGTGCGTGTGCTGGACGCCCAGGCTGTCGTGCCGCGCGAACGATTCCAGCAGCGTGTCTCTTACGCCGCGCCACGTTCCTCCGAAATCCTGGTTGGTGTTTTTCCACGTCCACTCGGCGGTCACCACCGTGCCGAACAGGCGGTCACGTGAGTCTTTCAGCGTGGTCAGCTCATCGTGCAGAAAATCCACAAATGCCGACCGGTTGGTCTTGAGCAGGGTCAGCCCCTCAATGGAAGATCTGACGAAGGCGCCTTCGCGATCACGCTCAATCACCGCCGCGCGGCGCTCCGGGCCGCTTCTGCGGAAGGCATGGCCGTCGTGCGTGCCGTCCGAGCCGAGGGCCTGCCACAGATCTTCGGCGATCCCGATGCGCGCGCCGTTCACATGCCCGTGACGGGAGAGGAAGTGGCTGGCCAGCCGCATCCCGAATTCTTCGATCTCGCCCACCGGTCCCCGGCCCGCCATGGCATAGACGGTGTTCTTCATCGTGTCCGTGGGGACGACCAGGCGGTTGTCTCCCTGCTCATAAGCCGCGGCGAAATCGCCTTCCAGTCGGACCTCGACCTCCATCTGCCTGATCATGTCAAAGGCGCCGTGGCGCTCGACCTTCACCAGCCTCACGCCCTGTTTGCCGTAGCTGTTTTCCTTCAATCGAAAAGATTCCGCCATGACGATCAACTCCCTCGATAGGTGCTGTAGCCGAAGGGACTCAGCAGCAAAGGCACGTGATAATGCTGCCCCGGCGCGGCGTTTCGCTCCACCGCAAACTGCACGGTCACTTCGGGAAAGAAAGGAGAATGGCGCGATGTGTCGAAATCGAGAGCGTATTGCCCCGGCAGCAGTTCGGCTTCCGGCAGCAGATTCCTGAGACGTCCGTCATCATCGGTTTTGCCGTGGGCAACGACCTTCCACGGCTGTGTGTCCACCGCGCGAAACCGCAGGGTCACTTCCATTCCGGCCACGGGACGCCCCGCGGCGGTGTCGAGTACATGTGTGGTTATCCGGCTCATTCGCTCAGCATCTTTCTCAGCCGCAGCCGCGTAATCAACCGCTGCTGCTCGGCCGCCTCTCGCAGTTCCACGCCCGGCGTATTCCGCATCCGGCCCCGAAGAATTTCCAGCATCTCCGCGGACGACTTGCCTGTGGCACACACAATAAAAATGAATCCAAACTTTTCTTCATACTCACGGTTAGCCTGCGCCAGTTCTTCC
>WNFI01156201.1_pt1 | contig 11815 bp, 13 predicted proteins | sample 5400471 | NCBI WGS metagenome assembly WNFI01 (sample SAMN13153348, study PRJNA577476) | soil metagenome | isolation source: 100 cm saprolite on Douglas fir-dominated hillslope | place: USA:California | collected 2013-09-17
GTAAAGCATGTGAAAGTTAAGTGACGCGCGGAGCTTAGCGGACAAACTCTGCTCAAATTGTAACGACATCGAAGCACTCAGGTGCTCCCGAATTTCCAGCCTTGATATGTCCGAATCAGTGCGAAGAACTACACGGCAGTTCGATGGAAAATCGTTCTACGAATCCTAAGCCCGAAGCACAGTGACAGAAGTGAAGTGAAAAAACCCGCCATTTGGAAGGATTTGGTAGGGGCGCTGGGGATCGAACTAAAGGCGACGTTGAAAGCGCGGAAGTTACTGATTCTATTAACCGGGAAAAACGCCAAAAACACCGGATTCGCCCAACCGAGGTACACGCGGGGTACACGGCGATGCCCCTCAATTGAAATCCTGTTACGCCGCTCTCCTCCTACGTCGATGACGCGCAGCGTTGCAGTCGCGTCATTCGCAATGCACGCCACCTTCGGACGCTCGCTGGTGGCTCTCTCCACCCGGGGAAAAGTCCGTGAGCGGTTTCCAGACTTTACATGCCGAGCACAACTTTTCTCTCATGCCATTTCTCACACGGATCTTAGGCATGGAGCCTCCCCAAGCAGGACGCTCTCCCACGCCCCCGTATATTCGTTCAAGCGAAACGCTGCAACTATCTCGCCTGCAACTGGCTGGTGCCATTCACACGTGGAACACGGAAAGAAACTGGACGGACCGGCTGATGGTCGGCAGTAAAGCAGATAACGGCTGTCGCAGTCGCATGTGAACTGAAAGGCTTGGGATGCCAGGAACTCTTGCATGTCACGGTATCGTGCTGTGTTCTTGTACTCCGCGAATCGAGTCAAGAGTATTTTCTTCGCAAGCGGTACGTCCGGCCCTATCACGCCGCGAACCCATTTCGGTTTGCACTTTTCGTCTTTTTCGAGATAAGTCTGCATTGACCGGAAAATTCGTCGCTCATTCACTTGTTCGATTGAAGGTACCGGAATCACATTGCACCTCACAGGAAACGCCGTCGTGTCGCTATTCTACACCTGTCCTCCATCAAAACGCTCTCGGACCAGACTTCAAGAACACTGACATTCGAATTTAGATGAATGTATGGCTTGCCGCCTTTCGCGCAAGATACGGGGAGTCAGGGCAAAAGTTTCAAGAGGGTCAGTCCACGGTTGTTCCATGGGCCATTCACTCTGCTGGCAGTTTGTTGCTCACAAAATATTTGGAACCGAACAGGAAAGAAGAGGTTTTTGATGGAGCGCTCGTCCTTCAGCTGTCGCCAACCGGATTAGTCGATGTTCAATATAGAGTTCCAAGTGCTAATCCATAGCCGTCTACTCGCGCATTCTCCGTTTTTATTAGCCCCAAATATTTTTTCCCTCGGTGGAAGTCGCGGTGTCGTGATGGTAACGTCTAGCCTTCGATACAGTGGGTTTCGTGGCCCAAATAAACTCTATACGATTCTAAATACAGCCCTATGGCCTGCATCTCGAAAACCGACTATGTGCTTTGGCGGGAGTGCGCCAAAAATGCTTGGCTCAGGCTGCACAGGCCCGACATCTACTACGCCACAGAACTGACCGAGTTCGAGCAGTCGATCATCGATGCTGGAATCGAAGTGGAAGGGGCCGCACGTGCACTTTTCCCCAGCGGCACTTTGATAGGGGGTTCGCACAGCGAGGCGCAACAAAAGACAGCCGAGCTGCTAGCCGCCAAAAGCGGAACGTTGTTTCAGCCAGTGTTTGAGAAAGACGGCCTGCTCGCCGCGATTGACGTTCTGCAATTCGATCACACCGAAGGTCAGTGCTCGATTTACGAAATAAAATCTTCGACCCAACTCGAAGATGAACATCTCTACGATCTGGCGTACCAGGTGGTACTTCTCCGCAAAGCCGGACGTAGCGTCACCCGCGCCTGCCTGATTCACCTAAACCCGAACTACACACGTCAAGGTGAGCTCGACCTAAGCCATCTTTTCGCGATTGTCGACATGACCAGCCAAGTCGACCAGGTTGCCGACAGTGTTGCACTGGGAATGGAGCAAGCACGCGCCTACCTGCTGGCGGAAGCAGAGCCCCAAGGCCCATGCTCTTGTATCTATAAAGGAAGGTCTCGGCATTGCAGCACCTTTCGATACTCGAACCCCAAAGTACCGGACTACGGCATCCATGACATCGCGCGCATTGGCAACAGTCCGGATACGCTCAAGCAATTAGTCGATGCCGGCGTCCTCACACTCGATCAAGTGCCTTCGAACATCAGGTTAAGCGATGCGCAAAAAACGCAAGTACGCGTTTACCATTCGGGCGAAACCGTGATCGACAAGAGGTCCATCGCACGAGAGTTTGGAGAGCTGAATTTTCCCCTTCACTTCATCGATTACGAAACGTACGCCCCGGCGTTGCCACGCTTCGACCGCTTTTTCCCCTACGACCAAATCCCTCTGCAATACTCAGTGCATATTGTGGGATCGCCGGGGGAGCAACCGATTCACTGCGATTTTCTCCATTCTGGCAGCGCCGACCCCACGGCTTCCTTCCTCTGCTCTCTCGAACAACACGTCGGCTCCTTTGGCTCGCTTATTGTTTGGAACAAATCGTTCGAATCACAGGTAAACGACCGAATTGCGCAACGGGTGCCTGAGGTGCGGAGCTATCTCGCTGAAGTCAACGACCGAATGTACGATCTCAAAGACATTTTCGCAAAGCAGTACTTTGTCCATCGAGACCTCCTCGGGAAGACTTCGATTAAGAGCGTCTTGCCGGTCCTCGCCTCAGAATTGAACTATTCGACACTAGCCATCCGGAACGGGGCGTCGGCAGCCATCGCCTGGAGCGAACTGCTTTCTGGAGAGCTGACCGCGAAAGAATCGGCTGACCTCGCCGCGAAGCTGAGAGCGTACTGCACTCTCGACTCTTACGGAATGGTTGCCATTTGGCGGGCGTTGCTTGCTTTGGTGGAAAGCTGAGCCGCGATGGATGTACTTACGCCAAAACTGCAAACCAAGAATCTCCGCCGCGCCTCGGATGCGGCCGCCTATCAACTCTATCGCGCGGCCCAGGAATGGGATCTGGTCGATCCGATTCTGATCAAGGACCGCCAGGACTTAAAGTCCGAGCACAAGTGGCGCGACCACATCGAGCCCTACCATCACCAGATCAAGAACTTGATCACTTTCTGCCGACGCTTGCCCGTGACCTTGCTGGCCGACGATGTCGGGCTTGGAAAGACAATCAGCGCAGGCTTAGTCGCAAGCGAGTTGATGTCGCGAAACAGGATTTCGAAATTCTTGGTGGTTTGCCCGAAGCTGCTGATGCCTCAGTGGCAAGAGGAACTTGAGAGTAAGTTCGGTATCTCGGGAGTCCGCGCCATAGGTAAAGAGCTGCTCGAAGCCAAGGTTCCGGAAGGCGGTGGCGCGGTCATTACTACGTACCAGTCCGCGCGCATGTACCTCAGCGCCCTGGGGCAAGCCGGCTTTGAAATGTTGGTACTGGACGAAGCCCACAAACTACGCAATTTATACGGCGCCAACCAATCTCCGCAAGTAGCGTTGCAGTTCCGCGAGGCACTGGCCAACCGCATGTTCAAGTACGTGCTGATGCTCACAGCAACACCCATTCACAACCGGCTTTGGGATATTTATTCTCTCGTGGATTTGTTGGCCGTTGCTCGCGGCCATCAGAATCCTTTCGGCACGGAAGGGATTTTTGCGAGAACCTTCATCGCCGACAACCGGATGGATGCGCGACATCTCAATCCGCAGATGCGGGAGGCATTTCGTTCCGTTGTTTATGGCTATATGTCGAGGATTCGCCGCGCGGATGCAAACCTGCATTTCCCAGAACGAATCGTGCAGCTCCATCGGGTCAATCCTTCCGCCGAAGAACTCGAGCTAATCGGCCTGATCGCCGGGCCGATCCAGAAGCTCAATCGCCTGTCCCAGATTTCCATTCTGCAGGCGCTCATGAGCAGCCCTCATGCGCTGCTTGCGCAGCTAAAACAGATGGCCAAGAACGAGACCATTCCCGAAGGCCTTGCAGAGAGCGTCGAACAGGTCGTCGCGCGAATCCGGGTGACCGCGAAATTACAAGGCCTGGCCACGCTGGTCGATCAACTGAAGGCCGAACAACCGGAGCGCTGGCGCGTGGTGGTATTTACGACGCGGCGCGAGACGCAAACGACGATTGAAGCGTTTCTCGGAGAGCGCGGGATCACCTGTGGCCTCATCAATGGAGATTCCGGCGAACGGAATCAGCGGACGATTGTCAGATTTAGGAAAACGGTCCCGGAAATTCACGCCATCGTGTCGACCGAAGCGGGCTCAGAAGGCGTCAACTTGCAGGCGGCCAATGTGCTGGTAAATTTCGATCTTCCTTGGAATCCCATGATTGTCGAACAGCGGATTGGCAGAATTCAGCGATTGGCGTCCGAACACGCGAGCGTCTGCATTTTCAACATCATCCTGAAGGGGACTTTCGAGGAATACATTGTCGGCAGACTCATGGAAAAGCTACAAATGGCGTCTCACGCCATTGGTGATATTGAGGCAATTCTTCAAGCCTCGGGGGTAGACGAGGACGACGAAGATGTCACCCCAGATGGCACTGCTTTCATCGAGAAAATTCGTGAACTCGTGGTCGCCTCCTTGGCGGGTAAGAACGTCGACACAGCAACGCGCCTGGCGGAGAAAAGCATCAACGACGCTAAAGTAGAACTCCAGAACCAAGAGAAAAACATCGACGCGATGCTCGGCGGAATGGACGGTTATGGCGACACGATTCCCTATCCCAACCTGCCGCGTGCGATGAAATCGATGGAACCGGATGTCTTCGTTCTCGCTGCCCTCACAAGTCTTGGAACTGACTTCAGGCCCGAATCCAAAGGCGTCTATGTGAGCGAACGCGACGGAAGAATCGATCGAATCTGTTTTGACGAGGCGCACAGTTCGAACGCCGTCCTTTACCGTCCTGGCTCGCCCGCCTTTAGTAGGCTTACCAGTCGGCTCGCCGGGGACTCCTTGCACCTTATCCATGACGTTGATGAAAAGCCAGCTGCTCGCGCGGAAACGAGCGCCCGGGAATGGGTGGATAGCTTCGGCGGAAATTTTCGTAGCGCGAAGATCCAAGGCGTGGAGCGATCCTTCACAGGCACTGCGGTCGTGAGAGTCCGGGCCACGCGGCGATTCTAATCGAGAAGGCCATGCAAGACGAAGGTGTGGCCGAATTCTGCCGCTTTTACCTTGACCGTCGCGAGCAGGAGCTGCAAGCGGCGGGAACGGACGCGCGCAAGAGAAAGAAAATCCAGGACGACTTTACCCCTCAGCTGGAAGCATTTCTGGTTGGGTTAGAGGGAACCGTCCAAAGAAGACTTCAGGTGAACGGAATGTTCGACTTTGGATCGGGACCAGCTTATGAAAGCGTCATCGCGGTCATTCCTGCAGAAAGCCGAATCGTTCGCTCACCCGAGCTTTCGCGCTGTTCTCGCACACAGAAATTGGCCCCTCTCGAGTGCCTGGCACGGTGCGAGATGAGCGGCGTTCCAGTCTTGAAACACCTGCTCGAGAAATCAGATGTGAGCGGCCGAATGGCACTGCCCGAGTTTATGGAGCAGTGTGCGGCAACCGGCAAGCACGCCCTGCGCGACGAACTGGAAGAGTCGGCGGTTAGCAAACGGCGGGTCGCGAAGTCTCTCCTGAAAACGTCGGGAATCACGGGCAAAAGGGCGGAGCCACAGTACTTTGGGAAGTGCGACTTTACAGGAATCGAAGCGCTCGAAGAGGAACTGGGGACTAGCCAAATGTCCGGAAAGAAGTATCGCGCAGACCGGCTACAGCGCTCCGTCGTGAGTGGGAAAACCGGCTACGTCGACGAATTTGCCGTCTGCTCGGAGACAAATCACCCACTCTTGCCCGAAGAAGGGGAAAAGTGCGAAGTAACCGGAAAGCTTGTGGTCCCAGGGATATTGGAGCGATGCGAAGTAAGCGGAAAACGGGTTTTACCGCGCGAGCTCGAAAAATCAGTCGTGACGGGGAAAAAGGCGCTCAAGCAGCTCCTCGTTTCGAGCAGTATTTCCGGGGCGCGGTTTCTTGAGACCGAGGGTATTGTCTCGGCCACCGGGAAATATTGTCTCAAACAGGAAGCGAAGCTGTGCACTTGGAGTTCCCGGAAATGCCACCCCGATGATCTGCGAACGTGTCAGCTCACCCGCGTCACGGCGCACTTTGAGTACATGACAACGAATGGAGGAATCCGGCTCGAGCCGCTGCTGAACCTCTTATACGGACTGCAAAGAAAAACGGACAAACCCGAGTTGTGGGCGAGAATAGCTGAAGATCTTTCTAGAGTCCTCGACGGACGGTTGCAGGTTGAGGCGGCCGTATCCTCGCCTGGAGGAAATCATTTGGCTGTGTGCCTCGAAACTAAGAGCTGGTTGGGACTCAAGACTCGCCGCGCCGGTTGTCTTTATACGATTCGCGATCGCGCGGCTGCGGGGCGAATCGTTCTTGGCAAGCGCGAACCCGACGGGTGGGTATTAGAGAAAGTGTTCTAGTTCCCGCGAATCTAAGCTGTGGCTCGGCAAGAACGTCACACCCCTATCGTGGCAAGGGGATACTTATCAATGCTTCCCGGAAAACCTTAAACTCAGGATGCCTTGCTTCGATCGATCGTAGATCAGCTTGCGTGGCTCCACTCCGTAAGTCCTCGGGGCGCAACCTTCCTATTCTGCCAGTGATCCACGATTCTACATTCGGGTGTGCGATTACAAGCCAGTGGTCGAGACCGCCGAGGGACTTTTCCAACATTCTCCGCGCCGAGTCCGCTCTTCCGTCGGAGTCAGCAACAACAATCACGGAATCCGGAGGAAACTGAGGCTCTACCGCTTGAACTACCCGCGGAATGACAACTTTTCCATTCGCAACAACAATGTCCAGCCGTCGCGAGATCGAGTTCATACGCAGCACACGCGCAGCAAGCTCAGCGAGAACAATTCGATCGTGCTCTCCTTCGCAGACGATGCACTGGGGCGTGTATAGATAACTCATTTTCCTTCCCTGCTCTGTCCAGAATTCGGTATTACCACCGGCGCCATAACAAGCGGTCGATATTCGTGGTACGGGACACCATATTCCGAAGCGGCTCGTAGTTTTACTGTTAAGACTTCTTTGAATCCGACTGCGGAGTCGAAACACGCCTCGATATCGCCAGCGCCAAATAAGACGATTTTCAGTGACTTAGCTTTCACGAGGCTATCAGCGGCATCTCGCGGATACCCGGACATCGAAAGGAATACACCAAGCGTACCGGATAGTTTCCGCTCCACCTTCGCGTGAAGCGAATCGAGTTCCTTCAGGCCGATGGGTTTGACTTGCCATTTGGCTTCGATCAGGAAATAGCGGTGTACGCACTCGAAGGCACCATCGATTTGCTCGCTCTTCGGTTTGAAACTTGTTCGAGGCGACAAACTCTCGGCTGCGAGCAAGTGGTAGAGCGCGCGTTCGAAGTGCCTGCCACGGGTTCGGAACCAACTCGCACTGGCCTTGGCCGGCGGCGTTTTGACATTCGCGAACCACTCGCGGAAATTGTTTTCGTTTGGTGGCTCAAGCATCGCGGTTTTGTGCGATCTCTTGCGTTAGCCTCAGGTGAGATCCGCTATTGTCGTGACTCCGAACGTCTTACAGCGATTCCCATAGATATCAGATTTTGCAGATTTTTAGTACAGCTCGCAGCCCTCGATTGGAAATAAGACTCGCAAATCACAAAAAGGGACGAGTATTTGCTCGTGCTAGCTTTCGCGGTGCGCACTCCATCTCTTCCGCAACGCACCATCCGCAACGCCAGCGCCTCGTACATCCAGGAGTTCCATCTTCGAGTCCGTCTTCAGTAGAATGGCTAAATGACGGCCGTCGCGATAACCTCTCCCATCATTCGCTCAGACACGCTGCCCCAGCTCCGCCGGCTCGTCGAGAAGCTTCCTGCGCTGCGTGAATTTTTTGGCGATGTCCTCGAAGTAATTCTCGTTCTAGACGCATGCTGCGTGCAGGGAGAACTCCGCTGGCGTGTGGGAGCGCGAAAGAACCCCGCGGCACGCACCTACCTTCACGAAACCATCGTCTCCGGTGTGGTCGTTGCCATTGCTCCCGCGTTTCTCGAGGCTGAGATCCAAGAGCATATCGGCGACATCGCAGAAGAAGAGGGTGTTCCCGCGGAGCGGGTCCGCGAAGAGTGGGAACAGTTCAGAGTTCTGATTCGCTTTTATGATCCGTCCTCCTCAACGCCGCCAAGAGATTATGTGGACCCCGAAGATGCGGACTACATCCAGGTTCTTGAGCAAGCCAGCGGCGACTTTGTCTATACGAGCGATCCGCACTTCACGGAAATGGGTGCTCGCGTTATGCCCGCAGGCCTTGACCGCGTCCTGCGAGCCTATGCCCGCAGCACGACTGTTATTCTGACCGTCAAGCTAGGTTCTGGCTTTGCGATGGTCGTGGGCGGTCACATGATTTATGGTTTGGCGATCTTGGTTGCCGACTTCGTTCGAAAGCTGCCCCCGTTCCTCAAGGTCTTGCTTGGAGCTGCCGCCGCCATCGCGCTTCTCCATCCGGACTCACGCAAACGAATCATTCAATTCACGCAGAAGCTTTTGCAGAATGTCCGCGTGGGCGTTTCCTCTGCCCTTTCTTCGGAAGGGATACGCTCTCTTGTCGACGAGGCTTCTCTCGCTGCCAGTTCACGCAAGGCGATCATGGATGCGCTTCCCCTGAAAAAAGGAAGTCGGCTGGTTACGTAACGCGCTCTCGCACGTTCGTCGCATACGTTCGCCGAATTCTTCGTCGCGATTCGAGATTCGCTGTCACAGCCGAGGGAGGTTGGACACTCCGTAACGAGTTGGGGTAAAACTCGTCCGAATCAAAGCTTAGGCCGGACCTTCTCAATTTCTTCGAAGATCGCTTTAAGGGTAGGCGGCTCAGAAAAAAAGATTTCTGCTTCCCGTTTGTAGTTTCGCTCAAGTTCAGCGAACGTTTCGCTCACCTGAAAAGCAGGGCTATCTTTGAACGAATCGCCTTCCGGCACTGACTGATCGGCGAACGACTCGCGACAGATTTTTTTCACATCGGCGACGCACACTCGATACGCATCCGTACCGACGTAAGACTGAATCTCTGGAAGGACGCACAATCGGGACAAATCGTAATAGTGCCGCATCCGGTTGTTCGCGAGATCGTTCGCGTAAGCCGCATGAATGGCGAACAGCTTCTCGACAAACGTCCGCCGAAGATCCTGCAGCTCGATCTCGAAATCCCGTAAGTCCTCAGCTAGATTCTGTTGTCCTTTGTCCTTCGCATATTCAGCGACCATCGATCGGATCGGTCGTTTCACGGAAGCATCAGCCGAGCCTCGATAACCAGCTTCGAAAAGAACATTTCTACCGAGCCCGGCAACATCACTTGTCGTGCTTTCATAGCGGTAGACTGCACTCCGGCTCACCCCGGTTTCCGCGCGAGTCCGGTTGTCTTCCCGATCGAGCGTGAAACCTTTGGTCTCGGCGATGGCGTCCCGCAACCCTTTCAGCCGTGTGTCGCGTTTGGATTTGCCCCAGTCGGCTTCCGTCCGAACCAGGATGTCCAAATCCTCGGAAAAGCGGTCGAGAAGATTCCATCCTTTCGAAAGACTCGTACCGCCTTTCAGGATGAACTCACCTGTATGGTTCGCTGCTAGCACATGCAAGGCGCGACACAGGTAGTAGTCTTTCTCAACGATCGCCGTGCGTTGCCTCTTTGAGTCCGCGACAGCGCGGAGTAAGTCTTTGAAATCAGGCAGGTCGCTCGCGTATTCCGTCACCGGATTTGCCATTCCGCTGCATTCGGAAGAACCGAGCTAACATTCAAAGCAAAGTTTGTCAGCGGGTTTAAAGACTTCTTCAGCCGTGCGACTTTTCTTGGTGCGCCGAGGTGAGAGCCGATCGCACCAACGAGCGCGCGCACGCGCGGAGATTCGAGACGCGCGAGCCGCACCAAACGACCAAGCGACAGTCGGCCCGATCGAATGAGCTCCATGATCCGACGGACCGTCTCGGCCGGCGTCGCGTCTGGAATCCGGTCAAGGTCCTTCAGCGCATCGAGCGCTGCAAGTTCGGACGAACCAAGTCCTTCGACTTCATAAGAGGGCGAGATCGTCACGGATCTTACGTTGAAGTAACGCCGTCCGGGGTCCACAGAACGTGTGGGCCTGTTCAGTCGATACGTGACCTTGGGGGAGATTTGTGTGGTAAGTCCGAGACCGTTATACGCGGCCGTTCCGGTTGGAGCATAAGCAATGCCACGATGCTCGAGCAAATGCGACATCACGTGATCGAGTTCCGGCTTGCTCTCTCCGAATCGGGTTTTCTTCGGAACGTAATACACGCCTCTTCGCACGCGACGAAGAAGACCATCAGGCTCCTTCGAAAGGCGGCTCAAAGCCGCAGCGACGGCCAAAGGAGGAAGCCCGTGGAAGTCCGGATAACTCCAGAGCCGGTCTTCCCCTCCTTCCTCGATACGCTTCCGCACCTTGGTCGCAGTCGAATTTGTACTCGGTTTTCTCACCCCTTAACGCTAGCCGACCCAAAGCTAAATGTCAAGTTTTTTACACCATTTACTTGACATTTGCTCTGCATCGGATATTCCCAACCGACTTGTTTTCTGTGAGTTGCGCTCATCAGAGACAAGGGCAGTCGTGCCCCTATTTGATTCCGCCTGGGGGCCACGGAGAAATCTTTGGAAAGTCGAGCTCCCGATCAAGCGCCTTGGACGCTACGCCAGCGGGCAATTCCTCGACAGACAAAAGCTTCCACTGTGCAAACGCGCCGTTGTATTCCAAGCGAAAGCTGATCCGAATCGGACGGTCTGGAACGATGTCACCTTGGCGCACTGCAATCGCATTGACATCGAGCCATGCCCAAGAATCGCGCTCGAACGTAAAATCGCCTGAGTACTGCCCCACCAAGCCCGCTGGATTCGCCGTGTATCCATGCTCCGCAAGGAAACCGGCGATGTCATCCGAGAAAAATGAGCCTAACGCTGGTACCGACATCGGGTCCTCCAATACTGTTCTACCCAAAACAATGTCACGGCTGAATTATCTACTCTATGCTTCTTAACCAATATCGTTAGGGACATTTCACCGGAGATCAAAAAAAACAACCTCATGAAGTACCGTCATGAGCCAACAGCTCCGAGAAACCGCGGATTCCCATCAAACGTGAAGGTTGGAAGCCACACTTCATCGCCGGCCTGAAACTGGGTCTTTAAGTCGGCCACCGAAAATACGACTTGGACACGGCGAGGATACTTCGCGGCAACAATCGTAAGCCTCTCAGCATAAGCGTCGAAATCGGTTTGACTCAGTTCGTGCTGTTTTGGAGCATCAAAGAAAAGCCACCCAGGATGATTGCCCCCTCTCTCCAGAGAAACCTCCAAAAGAGTGGCGTGAAATGCCAAAACAATGCGTGTGCGCGTGCTTCCACTCTGGTGAGTGGTAGTCGCAAACTTGGTACCATCAACATGTAACACGAAGTCTTCGTCGAAATACGCGGTCCTCGTGTTCTGAGTGCCAAGCGTAATCAGCCACTGCTGCATTGTGTCACTGAGCATCTGCCGAGCGTCATCGATTGCCGTTGCACCTCTACCGCGGCCGGGCCGCGATTCAGCAACTGCTGCTGACACCTGCTCGCGTTGATCAAGGAGCCTTTCGAATTTCTTCTGCTCGGACAAATACTGTTGGACTCTTGCGAGTCGTAGTTCAACACCAACAATCTCTCGAGCTAAAATACTCAGCTTCGCCATAACTTCGGCCTGCGGGGATGCGCTGAT
>WNFI01313409.1_pt2 | contig 11815 bp, 13 predicted proteins | sample 5400471 | NCBI WGS metagenome assembly WNFI01 (sample SAMN13153348, study PRJNA577476) | soil metagenome | isolation source: 100 cm saprolite on Douglas fir-dominated hillslope | place: USA:California | collected 2013-09-17
CGGGCCGCTGGCGGGCGCCGTGGCCGACAAGTTCGACCGCCGACTCAACATGATCATCGGCGACCTGATCAGAGCCGTGCTCTACCTCACCATCCCGCTTAACCTCGCTTTCGTCTTCGCTAACCAGCTGACCTGGCTGTACCTGGTTCAGTTCGTGGCGTCGTGCGCGTCCCTGTTCTGGGGCCCGGCCAAAGACGCCTCAGTGCCGAACCTCGTGCCGCCGGACAAACTCGAGCAGGCCAACCAGCTGAGCCTGTTCACCACGTATGGCACCGCGCCGGTCGCCGGGTTGCTGTTCTCGCTGCTTGCAGTGCTCGGTAGCCATATTTCGCACTACTTCCTTACATACCAGGTCAACCTGGCGCTGTACTTCAATGCTGCGACCTTCGTTGTGTCAGCGCTGACGATCTACATGTTGAAGGAGCTGCGGCGGCGGCCCAGGGGCGCGATCTCTTCGCCTTCGGTGCTCAAGTCGATCTGGGAAGGCTGGCGGTTCCTTCGCCAGACCCAGGTAGTGCGCGGCATCGTCGTCGGCATGACGGGCGCGTTCGCAGCCGGCGGCGTGGTCGTTGGCCTGGGGCCGTCCTACGTGCGGGACACCCTGCAGGGCGGCAGCGCGGGCTGGGGCGCCGTCTGGGCGGCGATCTTCTTCGGCCTGGCAATTGGCATGTTCCTGGGGCCGCGGATCCTCCGGGGCTTCTCCCGGCGGCGCTTGTTTGGCTTGTCCATTGCGAGCGCCGCCGTCCCGTTGGCCCTGATCGCGCTGATTCCCAACTTGGTCCTGACGATCGTGCTGACCGTCCTGCTCGATCGCGTCGCCGCTGGCAGGAGCATTCAACGCGGCCGGCATCACCACCCTGCGCATCGGGGGCGACGTATACCGGAATCTTGGGTACAACCTCGTGTTGCTTGTCGCCGCCGTGGTCGCCGTGCTGCTCGGCCGGGTATCGTACCGACAGATGGATGACCGCAAGGGCGTGCCGTTGTGGGCCGACCTGGCCGCGGTGTTCCGCGGCAGGCCGCAGCCGGTCACGCCCGGCGATAGCGCGGGGGCCCGGCAGCCTGCCCGGCCTGGCGTGTTCATCGCGCTCGAGGGCGGCGAGGGGACAGGCAAGTCAACCCAGGCCAGGTTGCTCGCGATCTGGCTGCGGGACCAGGGCTTCGAAGTGGTCACCACGCACGAGCCTGGTGCCACGAAGATCGGCATGCGGCTGCGCGCGCTGCTGCTGGATAATGCCCACGCCGGCCTCGCGCCTCGGGCCGAGACGCTCATGTACGCAGCCGATCGCGCCGAACATGTCCAGTCCGTGATAATTCCGGCGCTCGAGCGCGGGGCAATCGTGGTCACCGATCGCTACGTTGATTCCTCGCTCGCCTACCAGGGTGCGGGGCGCCAGCTTCCGATAGCCGATATCGCCGAACTGAACCGGTGGGCGACCGGTGGCCTGACGCCGGATCTCACGATCGTGCTGGATCTGCCGCCGCTTGCTGGCCTCGGCAGGCGGCGCTCATCCGCGGACCGGCTCGAAGCCGAGCCGATGGACTTTCACGAGCGGGTCCGGGACGGTTTCGTGAGCCTGGCTGCGGCCGAGCCATCCCGTTACCTGGTGCTGGACGCCGTCAGGCCAGAAGCCGAGATCAGTCGTGATATTCAGCTCAGGGTCCGTGAGCTGCTGCCGGATCCGGTTCCGGAGGCCACCGAGGAGAACACCGGGTCATTCCCTGCGGTGCGGGATTGACAGTGCCGCAGGGCGGCGCGGTGTTCGGCCAGCTGACCGGCCAGGAGAGCGCCGTCGATCAACTGAAGCGCGCCGTGGCTGCGAGTCAGGTACGCCTGAGCGTGGACGGGGAAGCGGCAGGCGGAGACGCGGCGGACCGGAGTTCGCCACTGGGCCTTGGCGGCGCGGGAATGACGCACGCGTGGCTGTTCACCGGTCCGCCTGGCTCGGGCCGGTCGCTGGCGGCCCGCGCGTTCGCCGCCGCGCTGCTCTGCGAATGGCAGGGCTGCGGGCAATGCCAGTCCTGCCATCAAGTGGTCGGCGGCACGCACGCCGATATGCTGCTCGTCCGGCCTGACGGCCTCTCCTACGGAGTCCGCCAGACCAGGGACCTCGTGCTCAAGGCAGCGACTGCGCCGGTCTACGGCCGCTGGCGGATTGTGCTGTTCGAGGACGCGGACCGCGCGACCGAGCAGGCGGCGAACGCGCTGCTGAAGGCGATCGAGGAACCGGCCCCGCGGACGGTGTGGCTGCTCTGCGCCCCGTACGCCGATGACCTCCCGACGACGATCCGGTCACGTTGTCGACTGGTTACGCTGCGGACGCCACGGACTGCGGCGGTCGCTGAGGTACTCGGGCGCGAGGGAGTGCCGGCCGAGCGGGCGAGAACGGCCGCCCTTGCTGCCCAGGGGCATATCGGGCGGGCCAGGCGTCTGGCGACCGATCCTGAGGCGGCCCGCCGCCGGAGCGAGGTGCTCCGCGTGCCGACTCTAGTAGGAAGCCTCGGCCAGGCGCTCAAGGCGGCCGCAGCGCTGGTCAAAGCGGCGGAGGCGGAAGCCGCGGCAGTCACCGAGGAACTTGACGAGCCTGAGCGCGTGGCATTGCGCCGGGCCTTCGGCGAAGGATCGACCGGCAAGGGCGTGGCGTCAGCGCTGCGGGGCGGTGCTGGCGCCCTCCGGGAGCTTGAAGACCGGCAGAAATCGCGCGCGACGCGGGTGAAGCGGGACTCGCTGGACCGGGCGCTGCTCGATCTGGCGGGCTTTTACCGGGACGTGCTGGCGATTCAGCTGCGGGCCTCGGTCGAGCTGGCCAATGGGGCACGTGACGAGGAACTCGCGCAGCTCGCCGCAACCTCTGGCCCCGCTGACACAGTCCGCAAGATCGAGGCGATCATGCGGTGCCGGCAGCGGCTAGCGGCGAACGTCGCCCCACTGCTCGCAGTCGAGGAGCTGACACTGGCCCTGGCCCGCTAGGCAGCCGCGCCTCGGCCGTCGCTGTCCGTTTCCAGCCCGAATGCCCATCCCGCCCTGGGCGGCCTGCCGTGCTTGAAGGCCGCTGGCTCGGCCTTTTCACCGATTGTGGATTGTGGCTCCACAAATCGGCATATAACGGTGCGCCGAGCAACCAGAATCGATGAAAGGGTGGCCTGATGAGGCCTGACGGCGAGCAACCGAGCGACCAGCCGCGCGTATGAATAACGTGTTCCATGACGCAATGCTCGCCGCGCCTTCGTGGCGGCATGCTCGAGAGCGCTCATGACGACGGAGCAGGCAGCTTAGTATCCCGCCGTCATTGCAGCAGGCACTTGGCTAGCAGAGATCGGTAGCCGCTGGGAGAGGCGAATTTCGTTATGTCCCCGTAATGTGGTGGCGTGGGCATGATGATGGCGGTGAGCTTCCAGCGCAGCGGGCGACTCTATTACCTGGATCCAGGCCCCTATCAGCCTGCCGTGGGCACCAAGGTGCTGGTTCCCACCGATGCCGGGCCGGAAGTGGCTGAGTGCATCTGGGCGCCCCAGTGGGTGGATGACGACATCACCGGCCTGCCCGTCTGCGCTGGCCTGGCCACGCCCGAGCACCTGAGCCGAGACGAGGCCAACAGGTCCCGGCGGGCGGAAGCGCGGGTCGCCTCCCGCAGGCTGGTCCGCGAGCACGAGCTGCCGATGAAGATCATTGGCGTCGACTATTTTGACGATGCCAACGTCTTCACTATCTATTTCAGCGCTCCGCAACGGGTCGACTTCCGGGCGCTGGTGAAGGATCTTGCCGCCCGGCTGCAGGCCAGGGTGGAGCTGCGGCAGATCGGCCCTCGGGACGAGGCGAGGCTGCAGGGCGGCATCGGGCCGTGCGGCCGCGACCTGTGCTGTGCCACGTTCCTCAAGGATTTCGAGCCCGTTTCCGTCCGCATGGCCAAGGACCAGGACCTGCCGGTCAACCCGCTGCGGATCGCCGGTGCCTGCGGCCGGCTGATGTGCTGCCTGAAATATGAGCACCCGCTGTACCAGGATTTCCGGGCGTCCGCGCCGCGGATGGGCGAGACCGTCGAGACGCCCGACGGGCCGGGAACTGTGACCGGTCACAACGTGCCCGGCGACAAGATCATCGTCAAGCTCGCCGAGGATGGCAGGCGGACATCGTGTCCGAAGGCCAGCGTCTGCGGCTCGAGGCACGCGTACGAGGCCATGCACGGTAGTTCGCGGGAAGGCTCGGCGGACCGGTAGACTCCTGTGGCTCGCGCGGTTGACCGCAGCGTGCGCCGCCTTAGCTCAGTCGGCAGAGCGATTCACTCGTAATGAATAGGTCATCGGTTCGATTCCGATAGGCGGCTCTACTCTCAGCAGCACAAACACCGTCCAGCGGTCAACCACAGGGCCGCATGATCGGCCTTGTGAGACCGTGGTGAGACCGGGAGTTTCAGACCGTTGAAGTGGATGAGCAGCGACGGCAGGACAGTCGTCGAGCTAATCCGGATCACCGACCCCAGCACCGGCCGGGACGTCGAGCGCCTGCGCATCAAGCGCGACGGATACTTCCTCGCCGACGTACGCAGCTGGGACGACGCCACCAAGCTCGGCGTCGACATCGAGGACCTGCGGGAGACATTAGGCAAGCTGCCCGGACAACAGGGGAGGTCGGGCAGCCTTGGTACCATAATGCACTGCTCTGATCGCCGTGTCCGCGCTCGCGCTCCAAGCCCGGCGAGCCGCCGACACGGCGGTCAGGCGTTTGACGGGACCTAGACCTGGCCTAGACCGGATAGCTGGCGGTTTTACAAATGATCAAGTGTTAGCTGATCGCAAGGCTTCGACGTGCGGCAGGTCGCTGTGATTGCTCGGCTGACACGTCGATATCCCGCACATGTCCGATGGCGGGCGATCACTGGCAGCCCCGGTTCCATTGCGAGACCAATTCCCGGAACTCGTGGTTAGCTGGCAGCGTCGGCAGCGTGTCCAGAGCCACCGTTGTTGCGGACAGCGGGTCTCCTTCGATGATGTAGCCAACCGGTCTGCGCTCCTTGCGCTGCCCGGCGATGAGCCGACCCTTCGATGGGATCGGCCAGTTAGCGTCGGTCGGCTGCCACCAACTTGCGCGGAGGCCGAGTTTCTTCAGTACGGGCTGCGCGGCGGAAGCGGGGCGGCCGAGCAACCCTGAGCAGTGCAGGGCTTCGCCGGGCGCGAACGCGTCGGCGGTTGCTTGATAGCCGTCGCCCGGCTTGGCGGGCCGTCCGACAGCGACGCTCGCCTGGCCGGTGAAGCTTGCCGGAATCACCAGGCCAACCGGGCACCCGTCGAGGCTGCAGCCGGGCTTCCAGAGCGTGCGAACGGCTGGGGCGTCAGTGTAAATGAACGTGCCCACGAGGCTCGGCGACACCGGGACCGTCTGAACCTGGATGTTCAGGCCATGCGCCCGGAACACGGCGGTGAGCTGACTGGCAGCGGCATACGGGTCGGTGATCAGGGCAGTGACGTAGCCATGCCCAGCGGAAAAGTCAACCAGCCGCAGATCTGGCGTTGCAGTGTGTGATTTCCCGACATGCGGCGTTGTTGGCCATTGCACTGCGACGGCGACGACGGCCGCGGTAGCGATCGATGCGAGTACCGGCCATCTCATGCGGGATGATCCGCGCTTCGATGGCTTGATGACGGGCTGGTACAGGACGTGCTGCAGTAGCCGAGCGGCTTCGGTGCTCGCAGCGGCATCGAGCATATCTTCGGTCCGGACAGGGTTCCACGCTGACAAGCGGCTATCAAGATCGTTCATCTGCCAGTCTCCTTGATTGCTGTCTTCCGGACCGCGGGGCGAGGTTCCGGCTGCAGTATGTTCGCCCCGAGTTGCCGGGACAGCCGCTGACGAGCACGGTACAGACGGCCCTTGGCCGCAACAGCCGAGCAGCCGATCACCGTGCCGATCGCGGCAACGGACAGACCTTCCCAGGCCGCAAGCCGGAGCACTTCCCGGTCGGCGTCGCTGAGCGAACGGAATGCCGCGGCGAGTTCTATGTCGTTAGCGACGAACTCCGAGTGATCGGCGACGGTGACACTCCCGGCGAGCAGGCGTGCTCTGTCGTCCAGCCTGCCGCGCCGCGCCAGTGTTCTGCGCTGGTTGGCCACCGCAAAATGAGCGGCGCGATACAGCCACGCCAGTGGGTGGGGCGGCAGTTCGTCCATGTTGCGCCAGGCCGCCAGAAAAGCCTCGGCCACGACATCCTGCGCAAGGTCGCCGCCCATCCGGCGACGGGCATATGCAAGAACCGGGCCGTAGTAATCGCCGAACAACTCGGTGAACTGCCGCGCCCGGCACTCTGCTGAACTTCCGGTCTCGTTCATCACCGCGTATACGTCCGGCTGGGGCCGTGAGGATACAACTCGTGCAAGAATTTCTGCGCGCACGGACGACCCTCGTGCTGCGTCGCATTCTGTGATCCGTCCGTAGTCCTCATCTTGCGGCTGCCAGGTATCGGCGGGCTGGTGTGGATTGATCTTGGCAACTTGCAGTCCTCCCGTCTTCCGGATAGGGCGTCGAAACCGTGGGGTTGGTCGCCGGGTCAAGGGTCTGCGCGCAGCGACGCGATGCCGCGTAGTTAAGGGTCGGGCTCGGTCGTCGAGGACGTGCTGACTGTCGGCGTGTTGAGCCAGTAGGTGCGGTGGAAGGGCTGCGAGCTGTGCAAGCCCCACAAGGACGCCCGCAACGGAGACGCCTACCGCATGCCAATCTCAGCCGCGCGCCGCGGCTAAAGCGGCGTGTCGAACAGCGGTGCTCAATGGCTTGTCAGCCCAGGACCTGACACGAGACGAGGCGCAGGCTCAGGTCACCGGCAATCGTGTCGAGCAGGTCGAGTGCCTCGCGCTCGTTGAAAATCACGTCCTCGTGCTCCGCGCCCTGCCTGTCTATCCAGACGATGCGAGCGACTGTCTCGCCGCCGCGCCAGTGGTCAATCCCACCGGGAGAGTTCGTAGCGTCGCCATCGGAGACTGTCGCCATGCGCCCAGCGTAGGAACAGACGTTCCGTGCGTCCAGCCAGCCCGCGCCCGACCAGTAAACCGGGTTTGACTAGGTGGAAGGGATGTTCGGTGTAAGATCCGCCCCAACGGTGCACAGGTATGGTAACTGGGACACCGATCTCTCAGCGCTCCGCGTGCTCCGTCGGAGCGCGGAGGAGGGGGACGCCGGGTGGCTCTCCCCTCGTTAGCCATCCGGCGTCGCTCCATTTCTGTGAGAACTTCCTGTCGAGCTGGTTCAACGACAGATAATGGGGGCTGCACATGGCAGTCAGGGTCAACATCGATGCCGCCGCGACGATGGTCAGCGACTACGACAAGGGGCAGGGCGTGCTGCTCGACGATGGCCACCTCGTGGTGATCGGCAGAGACAGAGCCGACGTGCTGGCAATCTTCGCGCCAGGCGGCTGGCACCATGCCGACGTCACCTAGTGTCGCGTGAACGAGAACGCTGGCCAGTTACTCCTGCACTGCCGACCAGGTATAAGAACCTCGTTCACGCGGCACTAATTCGGCCATCCGCGCGCCGCGAGACGGGAGCGGTGTGGTGTCTTGCATCACGAACGGCTGCGTCGTGCCGCGGTGGCCGAATCTGTCGATCGCCGCGATGCGCAGTGTGTAGGAGTGTGCCGTTGGCTTGAGCGCACGCACCGCGACCACCATAATGAGCAATGCGATCAAGGTCGGCACTGCGGTGCAGTCGGCAGAAACGGGCAGATCGATGAACTCAGGCGCGAGTGGGCGCGGGGCGGCTGGCAATCGCCCAGCACGGCCGAAGCGGCCGAACCAGTGGGCTCATAGCGCAGTGGACCTCAACACCGGGCGGGTCATCACAACGGCGCTGGGGGGCCCGCCAACAGAGGAAGCGAGAGCCGAGGCACTATCGCGTCTCGGCCCGCCCACCGGCATCTTCCCGTATGACCCGCCCTTCTGTCGCCTCACTCCCCGGGTTCCCTACCAGGCCCCGCCAGGGGCGGCCTGGCTGAGCGGAATCGGCATCGACCAGTTCAGTCCGGAATCGGATTACCCGGACCCCGACGGCCACCAGTACGGCACAATCGAATTTGTTCCCCCGCAGGGCTGGGTACCCCAGCCCGGCGACCAGCGAGCCTTGTACTTCGCTTTTTCGCAGGTCGATGCGGGACTGGACCCCCCTCCTGTCCTGCTGACCATTCCGCTCGACGGAGTCTCCTACCCGGGCGCTCCGGGGCATGTCTCAGTGGGCTATGTCGAGGTGGGTGATGAGCAAGGGCCGCTTTCCGGCCAGGTTCGGGTCGGCTTCCCAGGCCAAGGCGGCCTGCTGTGGCTGGATGTGCTGTACGCCCCGCGAAGCGAAATACAGCCGGAATTTGTCCTGAATATCGAGGCCGGTCTCGAGCAGGTCAGATTCACCTCGGCCACGATCGCGTTGCCTGCGCCAGTCTTCGATCCGGGACCGGCTTAGGCGAGCTAGCGAGGAGGCTACCGCGCTGGCCTCCGGACGGTCTCCACGGCGGTGCCGGCGTAAGCCGTCCGGCATATGGGCGCTCAGCCACGACGTCGACCGCGACAGCTAGCTCACAGGCACAGGTGGACGCCCATCATCACGATGCACACGTCCGAGTCGTACTGGCTTAGTGATGGGGTCGGGCTCGGCGTCGGCGACGGGCTCGGAGGTGGGGGCAGCGCGCTCGACGTCGGCTGCGGGATAGGCGTCGGCGACGGACTGCCGGGCTGCGTTGGTGACGGTCGTGGCGCTACGACGAGGGTCCGGCTGGGTGCGGGCGCAGTGCCGGGACCGGCGCAGCGGGTAGCTGGGGCGAGCGGCCGGCCGGATGGTCCTGTGCGGCCTGGGGCGCGCCAGGGCAGGCGGCGACGGCTTCATGCCGGTCGGCGGACGGGACGGGGCCGGCGGCGCTGCCACGAGCGCGGCCGTGACAGCCGTAGTCGCACTCGCAGTGGCGCCGGCCGTTAGAAGCTCCTTCACCGGACGCCAGACGATGAGGGGCAGCAGGAACACGGGCAGGCGCCGGGGTAGCCATCCGGCGCGGCGTGCTGACCGCTAGCCAGCCTCAGAGCGGCGCGCTGCTCGCCGGGCGACAAGGTTGAGGACACGATGATCGTGACAACGCCGTGCTCGTTCTTGGCGAGCGCTTCGAGTCCTTCGGGCAGCGGGGTGTGTTCAATCCGGATCAAGTCTGCAGCCGGTCGCTGATCTCAGCCCACCATTGGGCCGGGTCGCCGCGGCCACGCACAACGGCGATGACTGCCTGGTCGCTACGGTCAGGGCGACAGCCTCGCCGGCCGATGATCCGTACCTGGCGGCGACGAGGCCAGACGGAACACCGGCCAGCGAGTCATCCGCGTTGGGGCCGGGCCGGGCGGCTTGACTCGCGAAGAACGCCGCGATGCCGTCCAACTGGCGGCGCATCTGGGTGTGCTGGGCTTCGAGCTCGCCGAGTTTGCCCCCGGTTTTCCTGCGCCACATCCGGTTCCCCGGCCTCCGTTCGGTAGCGGACAACGACACGTTACCCCGCAGTAGGGATCTTGAACAGATGCGGTTTGACTGCGAATATGACAGTGCGATTGATCGCACAGTCACAGGTCAGGCGACAGCCTCCGCGTTGCGGTCAGTCACCAGATCCTCCGTGCGAGTCGTAGCTTCTGACGGCGAGCCTGGCCGGCCGCGAAGATGCTCAGCGCGCTGGCGAGTAGTTCGGCCGAGGTCTGATCCGGGTGCAGCCGGGCCAAGTCGGCGACCAGGTCGCGGGTTTGCCTGTGCTCGTCGCTGAGTCCTTCGTCGCGGGCCTCGGCTTCGGCCTTGGTGCCCTGTTCCCACACGTCGTAGTCGGGTGAGCCATATGGCGGCGCGGTCACGCTGACGGCCCTGGCGGTGTGGACTCCCGGCCGCGGCGTAGCGCGGTGTTCCAGACGATCTCAAGCCGCTTCGCCTCGTCGAGCGTGATCGGCTCGCCGAATGGCCACGTGGCTAGCCACTCGACGAACGTCAGGACCGGCTGCGACCGGCCTGCGACCGGGGTTCCAGCGTGATCGGTGCTGGACAGGCCGTGGAAGACGGCACGCTCGGTAATCAAGAACAGGAGCCGCCCGCTCGTCTCATCGCGAACCAGCGCTTCTCATCGAGCAGACTGGTCACCATGACCTGCCGAACCGCCAGGACCGTGGCTGTGCTCGCCGATATCCATGCGAACCTGCCGGCTCTCGATGCCGTCCTGGCCGAGGTCGAGACGGCAGGCGCGGATACGGTCGTGCTGCTCGGCGATATCGCACTCGGGCCGATGCCAGCCCAGACCGTGGAACGGCTTGCCGCGCTGGGGGACCGGGCGGTGTGGGTGCATGGCAACTGCGAGCGGGAGATGACCACCGCCTTCGACGGCGGCCAGATACCAGGACCCAACGGGCCGGCTGCCGCCGCCGCGGCCGCCCTGATCGGCCAGGCCGAGCGCGACCGGCTGGACCAGCTCCCGTTGACCGTGTCCATTGACATCGACGGACTCGGCCCCACCCTGTTCTGTCACGCTTCGCCACGCCGCGACGACGAGATGGTGCTGGTTGACAGCCCGCCCGAGCGGTGGGCCACGGTCCTGACGGGCGTTACCGAGGCGACCGTCGTGCTCGGCCACACCCATATGCACTTCGACCGGCTGGCAGGCGGTCACCGGGTTCTCAATGCTGGCAGCGTCGGGATGGCTTACGGCGAGCCAGGCGCGGCCTGGGCGCTCCTGGGCCCGGAGGTAACGCTGCGGAACACCCGGTACGACACGGCCGAAGCCGCCAGGCTTATCCGCACAAGCGGCTATCCGGACGCGGCAGCCTGGGCCGCCGAGTACGTCCTTCAGCATTACGCAGACACCGAGGCCCTAGAAGCCTTCACCCAGATCGCCCGCGACCAGGCCGCAGACCCCTGACCAGGGCACACGAGCGGAAGCGGGCCAGAAGTGTTGCCTATACTTCGCTTAATGCCATTCGCTTCCATGCCTGCCGCCGAGCCGATGACCAGGCACGACAAGCGCCGTGTCGCGATATTCGGTGTGGCCGTCTTGCTCATACTGGCCGCGGTCGCGCTGTCCGCCGGCCTGGTCGACCGGCCTGTTTGGGGGTTGCGTTCGGGCACGAAACCCAAGGTAGCGGGCTTAGCGGCTAGGTGTGCGAAACACGTCCCGGACCTATCAAAGAATCAGGCGCACGTGAGTTACGATAAGTCACGTTAACGGAACTTAGGATTGGAGCGCAGCCATTGAGCGAGATAGAGGCAGCAGGCGCCGCTCCGATCGTTGCCCGGCCAGCTGCCCGCGCACCGGCCGACTACACCGATGCCGACTTCACTATCACAGCCGAGACCGCGGAGCGGCTGCTGACCTCGCGGCCGGATAACACGCGACGGGCCTACGGCCGGAACTGGGATTAGTTCACCAGGTGGTGCGACGGGTACAGCCGGACGCCGCTGCCGGCGACTCCGCACACCCTCACCGAGTACGTCGTGCGGCTTATCGGGATCTCCCTCTCCCCTGCCACCATCGACCAGGTGATCGGCACCATCCGATCCGTCCATGGTGACGCGGGCTACGCGGGCCAGCCAGACACCCGCGAGACCCTGAAGCTGCTCGCCAAGTACAAACGCGAGTGGGCCGACGAAGGCGGCCGCACACGCAAGGCAACCCCGATGCTCGTCGAGGCGCTGCGGGCCATGATCGACACCTGCGAGACGACCAAGCCTCGTGGCTTCCGTGACCGCGCGCTGCTGCTGGTCGGTTTCAACGCCATGTGCCGCCGATCGGAACTGTCCGGGCTCAACATCGGCGACATCCGCGACGCTGGC
>WNFI01032220.1_pt1 | contig 11813 bp, 12 predicted proteins | sample 5400471 | NCBI WGS metagenome assembly WNFI01 (sample SAMN13153348, study PRJNA577476) | soil metagenome | isolation source: 100 cm saprolite on Douglas fir-dominated hillslope | place: USA:California | collected 2013-09-17
TTTAGGTTTCGTATACAGATATATTGGATCAATGGGTTTGCCTGAGGATGACCCAAGACATTAGTGCCATCTCCCATGAACGTCAAATGCTCGTCGTCATCACGATTATAAGACCAAGAGCCACTGACGGTCCTCGCCAATCTAGGGTCACTTAGCATGTGCTAGTTCCACTGCAGATCGCTTTGATTGCATTTGCATACATTGCCTAGCATCGTAGGAGATCATCCACAAGAACGGGGATTTTGCAACGAAACTCCGAAGAACAAACAACGATATATTCCGATCGAGAGAAAGGCTCTGATCTGCCATTTACTCGCCTGTGGTTCCCCGCTGGAACCCGTGCACGAGTGATGAGCTGCGAGATGATGCGACCTCATATAGCAATGAAATACGCCTGATTTCAAGCTTCCCAGCCTACAATGGATGAGTTATGAAGGGCTGTGTACTTGTTCTCAAGAGGGCATCTGAACGGATCGATCACGATGAAAGGATCACAGTAGTCCGCACTAGAGGCGATCTTGCGGTCTGATTGGGAAGCACACACCTCACCTCCCAATTCTCTTAAAAGAACCACAGCTATATTTCTCCATCTTGTTGTCCTAATTCCATTCGAAACTCGGTTGAAACTCGGCCCTTACCAGTAAGGCGGAGGTTGAGGGTCTGTTTAAAGGGATTCGGTGGACTCGACATCCACTTTCCATTTTTGGACTCGAGTCAAAACCTTGGCAACAATCAACGAACCAAAGTGACTCAATGTCTGTCACCTCTCTGGGGCCTTTATAATGACTTCTGATCAGGGAGGCCTGGACATCTTTAGCATGCGGCCTTTGTCGTGGTGGCGAGTTTCCAGCCGCGAATCGAACCCTGGATCCCGGTCCGTTCTATTACCCCCTCACAACGTTAAACACGGATACGTGAAAAGCCCGCGACGACCTGGCCCCTATTAAAGGCTTGAACTTCTGGCCTACTTGCGCTATGCTCGATCGCGTTTGACACGCTTTCTTGTGATTTTCTAACTCTTAGTGCGTACCGTCTGGCTCGGTCCGTGTGCATCTTCTGACTGTTACACTTAGTCTATCTCAGCGCTGGCGACGCTTGATACCCTGTCTTCACTATTCTGGTTGGCTGGAAGTCAATTTCCACGTTCCCTACGAATCTAGGCGAACATGGCTGGTTACATGTATCCTGAGAATGCGTACAAAAGAACAAGATCTCCAGATCTGACTCTTCGATCGAACGTCATGGTTCCAGTGCCACCTCCAAGAGATGCCTTCCAGCTCTACTTCGCCGCACATCTCACTGTTGCACGCAGAGGCAGTGTTTTGTCTACAGAGTGGACACATCATGTCGCGACTGTATGGGAGCGCTGTAAGAAGATGTGGCCGTCTGTTACACCAGCTGATAAGCGACAGATGGATGAGATTGCGAGGAACGAACGGTCCTTTTATGATAGGTATTGGGCACAAGTGGCTCCGATCGCGGGGATCACACACGAATCAGCTGTTAGGATATGGGAGAATCATGCACATGCGTTTACCAGGCAGCTTTTGGACGAGGTTAAGATCGACTATTCAAACCTATCACCTGGATATTTATCTGGGTCTACTTCTGCCGTCATCAGTCCATACCATCAGCTTGGGGGCCTGACACTCAGTATGGATGGTAGTTCATCACATCGTCATGCGCCATATCTTGACCCCGGCTACTCGGCCTTTTCAAGTGTGGCTCTGCAGAACACAGTATGCGCCCAATTACCCGGCCAACCTGTTGGAACCAAAAGCCCTTCTCCCCCGTCGATCAGCGGCCTCTATCCATATAGCGCAGGAGTTTCTTCTCAATATAGCATGCCTTCATGGAACAATGGTGTGCCTCTGCCCTCGTCTCAAGGCTACTCCCTTTCCTCTTCTACTGTGTCAACTCCCATCATGTCTCCAGGATCCGCAAACATCCCTGCCCCCATCACTCAACAACGAAGACGCTCCGCCAACCCATCGGGTGGCAGTCTTCGGGCCGATAGCACACTTGACGCGTTTCGAGTGACTAATGTAGAGATGTTTGAGGCGAAAATGGCGCTTCCCTCTAGGAAGAGTAAGCGGACGAAGCCAAACGAGGCCGGGGTACCCCCCACTGGTTCAACAGGCCATGGTTCTCCGAGCGGGTTCAGAAGCAAGCTCAAACAAGTGTTCTCATAAGCCTTGCTTGGAGATCCTGGAGTTAACCGTCTCGATAATCACGTTATAATTCACACTACACTTACGCTATTACAAGGACGGCTAAACTTGCAGCCGCGCGATTTTAGACTTTAGACATACACCCCCAGTAGTCATTTCGACATCTTTTCCCTTGCTATCTTTTCGTTGCGGGGAGGACAATGCATTTGGACACTTTCATGCCTGATGATTTCATGTTTGTTAATAATGCAATGCTACAAGCCGTGCTAAAATTTTATCATTCGTACCACCTACTCGTGGAGTAGCATGAGTCCAGACTTAGACTAGGGAAAGCGTTTCGAGAATCGCAGGGAACTCCGTTCAAACATGTCCATAGCAAGGCGGAAATCACACCAGTCTCTCTGCTGCGGAATAGCCCTTCCGGCGGCGCTTTGGCCTCAAGTGTCAGTGGCTATAGGACTGACAGCCGGTACTTCTAACATGCTGTAGATTTTGGTACGTGGTGCTGCCTTATTGTCATCACATCAAGCCCCTTATTTTAGAGAATCACATTGTGCTAGTGAACGAGCTTTATTCGTTGGAGGTCGTACACTAGGTATGTATATATGCACATTCGCGTGTGGCAAAGAACAAAAGAAAAGAAGGAACTCTAAGTTAGGTGGTATCGCCCTGAGCTGGGGCGCTGTGAGCGGGAACGGGAAACTTGGAAACATTCAACACTTATGGCTAAGGATGGCACTTGTCTATTTCACCGAGCATGAACCGAAGCTCATACATTGAGAGATGGCCCAATAGGTAGAGCTTGACATCGTATGTGTTCGAGGCTCTGTTCTGGTGCAAGAATATGAAAGAATCCGGATTCTTCTTACCCAGAGCCTTGGCAAGTGATTCCACTTCATCATGAAAGGTATGAGATTTGCTTGCCGTTGATGAGTTCGTGGCGAACGCCCAGGTACTTTGGTTATGAGGGTTCCCCCTGGAGTGCCTTCAGCGCATGAAGAAACAAAACACCTCGCAAGCTCGGCCAGTAAGCGTGCATCCCGGAACATTCCTCGCTCCTATTTTCTTCTTTACGGACAATTTATTTCCTATTTTCCTCCACATCGGGCGTAGCTCATACGAAGACCGCCCTCATGTATCACAAACGTCCTCCACACCGGGCGCAGTATTCACGCAGCCCGATCTCCTATTTCGATGTGTATATAAGAGAATATTTTGTACTTATATCGAACTAAGCTTGTGTCACCGGGAGCACCACAGAGAATAATATTATGAAAATCTCATAAGTAGGAACGGTAGTATCGTTACGCTGGCCTTCTCTGATTCTTTACTGGTGGTGATATTTGTGTACCCGCCTGCATGCGACATCCCGATTGGTCAATACAGGTACTGTACCAATTAGTCACTCCAGTCGTCTTCAAAATTTCCGAAGTTTATCCGCAACTTCGCTCAGGCGTTTTTGCCGTTTATTTCACTTTCTTAATGAATCTGGTATCGCTCTCCGACCTTAATAATAACTCAAGGCTTTCTGATCACCTTTTCACTGTTTCCCTTTTTCCCCGTGAAAACTAATTGCAAGAAATAAATAGTTATTTTGGCCCAGTGTCATTGGCCAGTTCTTCAAGGCACAAATGATAGTTCATACATTCCATCCTCCTAGCCGTATATGCCAGAATGACGATATACTCATGCCCACGATACACGGTAGGATCATCTGGAGGCTCTTGTTTGACCTCAGTTATTGCTAAAGAAAACTAGGTGGAAAAATCCCAAGGTCCTATTACCCCAAAAGCCTAGCTTAAACACAGGATTAGAGTTAGAGCCAGATACCACCAAAATGAGAGCACCCAAGGTCAATCCAGCGACATGATAATGAAGCGGAGGACATGGACACGGCGTAAATTTTTACACCCGTTTAAATTTAGTTGAAGCTATTTATGGGCCCTGGGTTGCATGTGACTTGACTGCGGACTTGATATGGCGGAGTTAGCCGGGTTGACTGCACTATAATTATATGAATTGAGATGCTTTAGGGCTTAATTTTATCAATTCATTCGTCAGGCATGCAGGGTGAGCGCAAGTTCTTAAAAAGGCCAAGCGTTCCAATCTTTTATGGACCAATGCCTCAAAAGCGCCCGCCACGTACAACCCATACCAAGGCGGGTGCTACTGGATCATCAACACATACCCAGACTGTGTCCCCGAAAGCCCCAACCTCTTCGTTTCGTCTTGCTCTGCTAGCAGTTATCGTTGCAATAGGCGCAGCATCATGTCTCCGCCTGTTGTCTTCCCAGAGGACGAGGCTCGCTGAGCACGTTGAAGTGGACTTGCTGATCCCCGAACCTGCAGATGTACAGCTCGTTGCAGATGTCCCTAAGAGGGAAGCGGTCAAAGATGCTATGAGGTATGCCTGGGGAGAATACGGTAAGTCCAAGTTAATCATTTCATGATACGTTGTCGTCGGAGAGAACATTGACGGCGTCTGTTCGCCTCACTTCAGAGAAGTACGCATTCGGGCACGATACCTATCATCCAATGAGCAAACATGGCACAAATATAACTTCAGCAGGAGGCATTGGGTACACAATCGTTGACGCGATAGATACTCTCATGATCATGGGATTCGACGATGAAGTAGCTCGGGCAAGGGATTGGATTCGAGACCACTTATCATTCGACCGCAACGCTACTTATAACACTTTTGAGGTCTGTTTCATCAACTTCGTTCCCCTCCACAGATTGACGTTCTAGGATGTTATCGCTCTAGGTGACCATCAGAGTTCTTGGCGGCCTTCTCTCAGCATATCATCTCTCCCCCACCGTTCCCAGTTTCTCACCTTCAGGTCAACATGATGATCTATATCTTCAAAAAGCCGTGGATCTCGGAGATCGTCTATTGGGTGCCTTCAATTCTCCAATGGAACTCCCATATCCAAACATCAACCTGGCCAATTCCGAAGGTTTCCTTACCGATGACAATCACGGACTACTTTCCATCGCAGAGGTCGGGACTCTACAATTGGAGTTCAAGTATTTGAGTCACCTGACGGACGATGACAAGTACTGGGATGTAGCGGAACGTGTGATGAAGCACATCAGGCATGAATTGCACGTTCTGTCGGGAAGTTTAGCACCCATGTTCTTAAGGTGCGTAGAGTTTCACCTTGTGTGCTCTGACTTGATGTGAATCTGACCCTGTTAGTTAACAGGTCAGATAATGGGCGATTTGTTCCATCTCCCATTCGACTAGGTTCTCGTGGTGACTCCTACTACGAATATCTCCTGTATGCCCATTCATTCCAGTGAGTTTCAGATGCTGACGTCTGGGTGATACAGGAAGCAGTATCTACAAACGGTATGTTTTGCCATCATTTCAGTGTGTTAGTTTGGTTTTGACCTCGGCTTTCTCTAGTCCGACCCGGCGTATCGAATTGTGGGCACATTTCCTATTGGGATCGGAAATCTGCTGACGAAAAAGACGCACATCATCAAGATGTATGACGATGCTGCTAGCGGCATTCATAGGAACCTCATAACCAGAACTCTTACGAGCGGGATGATGCATACAGTTGAAATGTTGAAAACTTGCGAAAGTAAGGGCCACAGGAATCCTTTTCCCTTCATTTTTCGAAATCTATCTGATCGAAGGCTCGAAATATAGCAAGATCATCTTGTTTGCTTCATTGGAGGACTCTTCCTTCTTGGAGCTACAGAGGGTAAAGGACCCATTCCACCAGACATCACGGCTTTCGGCGAGAATGAACTTCGGGATTGGAGAAATGGCATTGGGATGATCAAAGGTTGCATGGAAACACACCGGACTTTGACGTACGTGAGGAAGAATATCATCTTTAAAAAAAAATGGACGCTCGTTTGGGCTCACCATCACTTTCTTTTCAGTGGGTTATCCCCTGAAATAGTACACTTCCGTGTTGGGAACGCGGGTCAGTTGCTTCAGGGACCTGCATCTTCGGATTGGTACATTAAAGAGGCCAAGTACGTACCCATTACCACTCTGCATTCCTACTTTTGCTTTTTGCCTTACTGTGCAACTGAAATTTACAGGGATAAGGAAGACGACTCTTATGATGCTCGATACATGCTAAGGTTCATATTCAATCTCCACTTCAAAATCATTGGAGAATTGCTAAATATGAGAAAATGGCATCTTAAAGGCCTGAAACGGTCGAGTCTCTTTTTGTCGCTCATCGCTTAACAGGACATCCAAAGTATCGTGAATGGGGATGGGAAATTTTCCAAGGTGAGGCTGTTGTTTTTTTTCTTGCTCTGATTTCAAGTCGTTCGGTGCCCCTTACATCCTGTATACAACAGCAATTGAGAAGCATTCAAAGCTGTCCGAAGGAGGTTATGCAACGGTGTTGAATGTTGACAAGGTCCCAGTTAAGCATGAAGATCGGATGGAAACCTTTTTCATGGTAGGTTTTTGATCCTTTTTTTTTTAAAGAGATTACGCTTATCCCTGTTGGAAAACTCAGAGCGAGACGTTGAAGTACTTGTATTTACTCTTCGATGACAATACGCGGTTCTCGCCACGAGGTACGTACCCCGCACTGAGATCACGCCCCTGTCCAAACAGCCACTCATGTTCCTGTGATCTCTTAGATGTGGTATTCAACACTGAGGTAATTCCTACGGGTGCTCTGTAACTCTATGCATCCCTTCACTAATCTGCAACGCAAAACAGGCCCATATTTTCCCCAAATTCACTCGTTAATCCGGAGAAATAGCCACCGGTGGCATTGGATGCTTGCATTGGTTCTTGGGTATAATATCATATAGGGAATGTGCGCCCCAAATACTACTACAGCTTGGGATAATTCTCGCCTAATAGCCGTAGTCCTTTGTTGAGGCGGAGTGTCCCCTTATGATGAGCATGATCTTTTCATCACACATCCCTCCGGGATGCATGGGCTGGGATCAATGCGAGTGGGAAGACACCGAGATTATTGTACGCCACACTCCAACCTTTGAGGGTCGTGCCCATCTGAAGCTTGAGTACGAGTATACGAGTTTCAGATGGCGACAAGTGGCGGAAATAGAAATTGGAGGGGTCCGTTCTATTCCAATGACGCAATGGTCCAACGCAAGGTGTTGGCTTTAGGATTCATGAATCGAACGTAGAATACTAGAAACAAAGGTAGGCAGAGTGTACCAGAATTGAAAGATTTGGATAGCGCCAGGCTAGCCATGATTTTGACTCGGAAATGCAATCGTACCAGTTCCCGGATGAGTAGATAATTGATGGTGATAAGAGTCTTGTTCCTCTTTTATTGCTGGGTCGTAGGTGCTACCATAGTGGGATGGAGGCGCTCCAGGTTGGCCCTGGGACGGAGGAGCCGAAGAAGCGTTCTTGGAAATGCGCGGACGTTTGGAGGCCCGTTTCAGTCTCTCCTCTTCGGCTTTTCTCATCTCCTCTTCTTCCTCCTCTCTTTGTCGGAGCCGTTCACCTGCGAACCGGGATGTTTTGCGTGGATCATCGTCAGTGTCATCTTCATCCATGACCTTGGTTAGGCTTGTATAATCAGGCGGGGTGGAGCCGTTGATGTATAATGGGCGAGGATATTGAAAATTTCGCGGAAAGGCGTTAGATGAGACTGGGGTGCTACCATTTGCACCAGTTGCCTGTGCAAGTAGAGCCTCGAGTTCAGCGATGCGATCGAGTAAGCCACTGTAAAGTTGTCACTAAAACTGAGGTGAAGACGAAACCGAGAAGGAGGAGGCCCGCACGTTCGCTCATCCTTTAGGCGCGCGCTCTGCTGACGCGACATGTCCAACTGAGCCGATATTTCCTTCCATTTCTACGAAGAAGAGTGAGAAATCGAACCTGCAACATGAATAGATATCCACCAGCTCCATCTCCATGTATCTAGCCTTCAGTTTACGATACTTTATAAGATTCTCCTGATGTGCTTGTTCGAGCGTCTTGTCTGGTCCAGGAAGGGAACCGCCATACGCCGCAGCACTTATTAGATCCATAGAGGGCGCAGCCATAGGATGGAGAGGGGGATAACCTTGGTGTGAGGAAGCAGCTATCCCCGGATAGTTCATGCTGTGAAACTCCAGTTTGTGGGTTCTGAATAGTGACTCTTACGGGCGTCCCCGCCGAGCACAATGCTCCTATGAGATGTACTATGGCTCTTGTTGTCATTCTGGCCCAGAAACCACTCGTTAGGAATTGTAACTATGGCTAAACATGAATCGGCGTTGAATGGAGCTAAATTCACGTCCAAACATGACAACATGGAGTATATATACACCAACATGGAGGAAGCCGATGTCAAATGCGAAGGGAAAGATGTATTAGAGAATTCAGAAGTCATAAAATTATCTGCAGTTGTGCAGTAAAGTGGTAAAAGTTGTGAACATAGTAGGCTCAAAACCCAAGAGAATTTGAGTGAACAATCAGTTGAACAATCCAGTTATCGTTCTTCTCCTTCCTCTATCCCACCCTATAGTGGGGGGTGAACCAAGCGACTGTCTAGGCCTCAAGCCTCTCACGTCAACATGGGAAATCGTCCCAAGAACAGGTGATACTGGCGAGTCCTCGAACGAATCGGACGTTGATGAGATCGTCCTCTTTCTTGGCGAGTGCTCCCGTTCGACGTAGTGAGGCTGGTCATTGTATTCATCCCCGAGTGAAGGAGGTGATGCGTTGCTCATGGATCTAGATCGCTGTTGAAACTCTTCAGGTGAGTTGGCAGTAGCAGTGATCGTCACTTGGGCTGGTAATGCGGTCGAGGCACTTGGCAAAATCGAGGCTCCTCGGACAGTAGCATTCGAGGTTGTGGATGTCTTGTTCTTTCGTAATCTGTGATCAGACGGTCGGTGGAGTAGGGAGATAGGGGGAAGAGTGGATACAGGACGCTCGGTGGTCCAGTCGGCCGATCCTCGTTTGTTTGATACTCGAGCGGGATCGGCGTGCCTTGCGGGTGTAGGCGAATCATAAGAGTCTGACTCAGCGGAGAATGAAGGGTTAGCAACGGATGACGACTGACTACTCCTTCGTGAGGTGAAGAGTCTCTTCGATGAAGAAGAGAGGACCGAGAACATGCCAGGTTTTCGGGAACGGCTAAGGTCCGGACTAGCAATTCCCGGTCTTTGGATAGATTCGGTCCTGGTTTGACTCATTGAGGTAGATGGTCGCACGTCCGTGCTGAATCCCGGCTCCCTCACTGGGGTTTCGAGACTAAGTCGGCTGTCAAGACTATGTCGACCGGAGTCCGAGCCACGACTACCCTCATTTCTCCGAACCTGCTCCACAGAATCTCTGCTGTCCATGTCAGGGTACCGCCTGACGCTTTCTAAGCTGAGACGAGACAGACGAGATATGTCTTCGTTTGACCCGACAGAAGCCGGGCGATTCTGATTGTGGTTATTGTCTCGCAGAAGTTTACCAAAGGTCAGGAGGAATACAGTGAGAGATCGGATGAGCTCGTCACTCATTCTAAGGTTCTCCCGGAATTCAGTTCCCACATTCTTCCATAGTTCGGCAGCCAACAGTTCACCATCAAGTGCACTGCCCTCAATTTCTGCCTCAACATGCTGCTCAATTGCGCTATTGGTCGCATTTCGAAGCTTGGCGTTGAGGGTACGGGATGCATCCACCAAGGTCTGCGCCGATCTCAAGCAGTCTGTGGTTCGGACGGAGGATGAGGATGGTAGTCGTGATAGATGACCCTCCAACATCGAAAGGGCGTCGATCAGAATGTCCGGATGATCTCTTGTACGAGCTAGTGAGGGACTTGGGGTTGCGAGAGGACGGGAGGAGAGTAGAGGTCGAGGAGGTGAGGAGAGGTCTCGCCCATTGTCCCGGTTTACTGGTGAAGCACGAACCGAAGGACCACGCTGAAGAGGCGATCCAGCATACGTATGGTCGTCACGACCATACAATCCGACCGAAGTAGATGGTCGAGAAAATTCAAATGAAGGGCGAGATATCGTTTCTGGCGTGTTCCCAGCTCTGGAGGAAGCTGGCGGGCGAAAGGTTGATGTTCTGTCCAAATTGCTTCTCGTGATCCGCTCCTGCTCGTGACTGCCCTCGCGACTTGAGGATCTGAATGCGTCCCGCAAGGTAGCAGCACCAGGAGTCCCGTTTGGCATGCTTGCCCTGGATGCTCTATTGGGCGAGAAAGTTGGCATCCCCCTTCTTTCCTTTCGAGGACTGAGGCCTGCAGACTTCAACGTTTCCCCTATTAGACTCCGACCGGAAGGTGGTATGATAGCATTTTCTGCGCTACCACCTCTCCGCCGCTGTCGAATAGACATGTCTGTGCTGCTCGCGTCGCTAGCATAACGGCCATGAGTTCGAGAGCCGGGTTCTCGTACTGTTGCGAATCGTCGGGTATTTCGGTCGGTCCTGACCACATCTGAAGAAAGGTCATGGAGAACATTGATCGCAGAATCGGATGTCTTCCGAGACGGTGTGAAAGCGAGATTCAAGTTTCTATCCGATTTGGAAGTCTCGGGGGAGAGGGATCCAGATGTGGAGTCAAAGTCCTTTGACCACATGTCAGTTGATCGTGTATCAAAAGGCATCGCACAACTTACGGTTTCGGATTGACTGTGTGAGTTACCATCCCGAAATTCAAACGGTAGTGGCGCCCGCCGAGAATTCCGCCTGTTTCGGGATGTGTTGTAACCTGAAGCAAATCGCTCATCCTTCTCTTCTCTAGTTCTTGATGGCGATGGACGTGATTTGACACTACTAGATGAGTAGTCCCCTTGAAAATCCAATGGTTGTCGAATGGTTGAGGAGTGGGTCTCTAGGGAAGGGGACGAGAAGGAAACGAGGGATACATGACGTCTGACGCTCCCTCTCCCTTCCGACAAGCGATATGTGTTCGATGGAGGTGACATGGAATGGTCGTCTGACGACAAACGCTCTCTTTCAGTGTCAGACCCAGAAACTAATCCCTTGTCTGAAAGCGAATGGGTAAAGGAAACGTGTGACGGTGAGGGAGAGAGTCCATCCTTGGGTGAGGAGGGGGTTTGCGCTAGGGTTTCATTTGTGAAAGGCATATGTCGTCGAGACACTGACATAGATCTCGTTGTTGTTCGTGAACTAGTAGTAGTTATTGCTGCAAGCTTGTCCAACACTCTTCGATTTCGATCAGCCAATGTTCGAGCTCGCGTAAGAGCCCCATTGCTGTTTGCGGAAGATCGGGAGACGGCACTGCCAGACGACCCGGTTCCTATAGACCGTCTGTCATCCGACATCCGAGCGGTATGGTCCTCATTATATTCGTTTGGTAAGTCATGTACATCGTCACGATCATCTTCGTCGTCATGATAGGTAGATCGAGAGGTAGGGCGTGTATTCCTTCTATCGCGGGTGTCCATGTCCGGCACTGGTCTGCCTCTTAAAGAGAGTCCCTTTCTGCCTACAGTACCGCTGTCACCTGTACTACCGCCGTCGTTGGAATTTGTGTGAGGCGGTGATGGGAGTTGTTGTGACCGCTCCGTTGAGGTTGGTTCCCTGTTAGCATCTAGGTTTCCCAAGAAGATGGCAGAGAGTGGCCGAGATGACGGACTCTTGAGCGTAGCAGGCCTAGGCGTTGACATAAGGGCCCGCTCAGGCCAGAGTTCGTCCAGACAGCACTAAGAACAACGTAAAACTTCAAG
>WNFI01312233.1_pt1 | contig 11813 bp, 15 predicted proteins | sample 5400471 | NCBI WGS metagenome assembly WNFI01 (sample SAMN13153348, study PRJNA577476) | soil metagenome | isolation source: 100 cm saprolite on Douglas fir-dominated hillslope | place: USA:California | collected 2013-09-17
CTTGACGCGCTGTTCAACGTTTTCCATTGCGGACTCCTTCCCCCTTGTTTTGCTGCAATCGAAATTCAGAAGGTGCGCATTGTAGCAGAATCGCCTTTCCTCCCGGCAAGCCAATCTTGTCACGCCCGTCAGCTCATGTACATGCCGCCGTTGACGTGAAGGGTCGCGCCCGTGATATACGCGGCCTGCGGTGAAGCGAGAAACGCCACCACGGCGGCCACGTCTTCGGGATTTCCGAGGCGCCCCAGGGGAATTTGCTGCAGCAACGCAGCGCGCTGCGCGTCCGTGAGCGCTCGGGTCATGTCCGTGTCGATAAAGCCGGGCGCGACGCAATTGACGGTGATGCCGCGACTGCCGATCTCCCGCGCGAGCGACCGCGTCAACCCCGCGATGCCGGCCTTCGCTGCCGCATAATTGATTTGGCCGGCGTTGCCGCTCGAGCCGACCACTGAGGTAATGTTGATGATGCGGCCCGAGCGTGACTTCATCATGCCCCGCATGACGGCTTTGCAAAGCCGGAACACCGATTTGAGATTGGTGTCGATCACCGCGTCCCACTCGGCTTCCTTCATGCGCATCGCGAGGTTGTCCCGGGCGATGCCCGCGTTGTTGACCAGAATGGACACCGCGCCGTGGGCCTGCTCGATCTCGGCCACGAGGCCCTCTATGTTGGTCGCGATCCGCACGTCGAGCTGCGCTCCCTTTCCCTGAATCCGCGCCTGGGAGAGGTAAGCCGTGATGGACTGCGCGCCGGCATCGGTGGTGGCCGTGCCGACAACGGTCGCGCCATTGCCGCCGAGCGCGAGAGCTATCGACCTCCCGATTCCGCGCGATGCGCCGGTCACCAGCGCAACTTGGCCCTTGAGATCCGTCATGCGGTTTTCGACAACTGAACGCCCTGTTCCAGGCCCGCACGGTCGGCGAGCGCAATGCCCTGCAATCCCTCGGCCGTGCGTCTGACGAGCGGCGCGAGCACTTTTCCCGGGCCGCATTCGAAAACCTGCGTCACGCCTCGCGCCTCCATCTCCCTTACGCAATCGACCCAGCGCACCGGGTGATCGGCCTGAGCCACCAGCGCCTCCTTGATCCCCGAGACATCGGCGCGGCTCTTCGCATCGACATTATGGATCACCGGGATTCGCGGAGAACTCACTGCGACTCTCTCGAGCGCTTCTCTTAGCCTTGCCGCAGCGGGAGCCATCAACGAGGAGTGAAATGGAGCGCTCACCGGCAGCGCCATTGCCCTCTTCGCGCCCCGCGCCTTTGCGGCCTCGACCGCGCGCCGCACGGCGCCCGCGTGTCCGGCAATGACCACCTGTCCGGGCGCATTGAAGTTTACCGCCTCGCAGACATCGCCCTCCGCGGCTTCCGCGCACGCGGACTTTACCTCTTCGTCATCCAGGCCGAGGATGGCCGCCATTGCGCCCGTGCCCTGCGGCACCGCTTCCTGCATCGCCCGGCCGCGCAGGCGCACAAGGGGGAGGCAATCGGCGAAGGAAATTGCACCGGCCACTACGAGCGCTGTGTACTCGCCGAGGCTATGGCCTGCGAGCAGCACGGGGTCGGCGCCGCCCGACTCCCGCCATGCGCGCCAGGCACAGATGCCCGCCGTCACCATCACCGGCTGGGTATTGACGGTGCTGTTGAGTTCCTCCGCGGGACCTTCTGCGATCAGCTTGGCGATGTCCTGCTTCAGGACATCGGATGCCTCGGCAAGCGTCTCACGGACCGCGGGCATGTCGCCGTAGCCGGCGAGCATTCCCGCCGACTGGGATCCTTGGCCTGGAAATATCATCGCGAACTTCACCTCGACTACATCTCCACCAGTGATGCGCCCCAGGTAAACCCGCCTCCCACGCCCTGGAGCATGACTTTGTGCCCCGGCTTGATGCGCCCGTCTCGGATCGCCACATCGAGCGCGAGCGGCACCGAAGCGGCCGACGTATTGCCGTGACGATCCACGGTGACGATGAGCTTCGCCAGATCAATGCCGAGCTTCCTCGCGGTCGCTTCCAGTATGCGCACGTTGGCCTGGTGAGGAATGAGCCAGTCGACGTCAGCGGGGGTGAGGCCGCACATGTCCAAAGTCTCGCGCGCGACCTCGTCCAGCACCTTGACCGCGAACTTGAAAACCGCCTGCCCGTCCATCTGCAGAAACGGCGACCCGACGATCTTGCCGCCGCATACGTTCCCGGGCACGGAAAGAATGCCCACGTAAGACCCGTCGGCGTGCAGCGCGCTTGCCACGATCCCGGGCTTGGAGTCCGCCCCGAGTATCACCGCGCCGGCGCCGTCGCCGAACAGCACCGCCGTGCCGCGATCTTTCCAGTCGAGGATCCGCGAATACACCTCGGTGCCGACGATGAGAGCGCAGCGATGCTGGCCCGATCGGATCAATTTGTCGGCGATCGCCAGCGCGTACACGAAGCCGCTGCAGACGGCCTGAATATCGAATGCGGCGCAGCCCTTTATTCCGAGCTTCGCCTGCATGATGCAAGCCGTGCTCGGAAAAATGTAGTCGGGCGTCGCCGTGGCCACAATGATGAGATCGATGTCCTGCGGGACGCGCCGCGCCGCGACAAGCGCAGCGCGGCTCGCCTCGACACCTAGGTCGCTGGAGGCCTGCGAGGGTTCGGCGATGTGACGCTGGCGGATTCCGGTGCGCGTCCGTATCCATTCGTCCGTGGTGTCCATGAGTTTGGCCAGATCGTCGTTGGTGACGACCTTCGGCGGCAGGTAGCTCCCGGTGCCGATGATGCGCGACCAGATCACGTTTCCACCGCCTCGGCGTTCCCTCGCTCGGCCTGGCCGAACCGCAGCATCAGGCGGTGCAGCACTTCGTTGCGCACCTCCTCCATCGCCCGCTCGATGGCGCGCTCGAACCCGAACGCGTCGGCGGAGCCGTGGCTCTTCACGACGATGCCTTTCAATCCGAGCAAGGTCGCGCCGTTGAAGCGGCGCGGGTCAAGCCGCTTGCGGAACGCGTAGATCGCGGGCATGACGATTACGCCTGCCAGCCTGGCGATAACGCTGCGCATGAACTCCTGGCGAATGAAGCTGCGCACCATCTGGACCATTCCCTCGGACGCCTTGAGCATGACGTTGCCGACGAAGCCGTCGCACACCACGACATCGGCCTCTCCCCTGTAGATTCCATCGCCTTCGATGTTGCAGCGTCGCTCCCATGATGGCGAACTGCAGCAGATGTTCCGGCCCGCAATCGACGTTGGCGCCGAGATCGAGGACGTAGGTGCTGCCCCGCATGCTGGGCAGCGCAGCGATGATCGCGGGCCGGTCGATGCCCGGAAGCATCTTGAGAACGAAGCGCGACACCGCCATCAGCGCCCCCGTATTGCCGGCGCTGACGCAGGCATGGGCTTCGCCGTTCTTGACAAGCTCTACCGCGACGCGAACTGACGAATCCTTCTTGTTGCGCAGCGCAAGCGCCGGAGATTCGTCCATCAGCACGACCTCGCTCGCGTGGTGCACCCGCAGGCGCGGACCGGATCTGGCGCCGCGCGCCTTCAGCTCCGCCTCGATGGCGTCGCGCAATGGCTACTGTGATTTCCATGAAGCGCGCTGCGAAGCGACTCCTGCTTCGCTCAATGGGAGGGCCAATCCCGACTCTGTCCGGTCACTGCGGCCAGATGAAGCCCTACTCGCTCTTGGTCTTGACGACCTTCTTGCCGCGATAGTAACCGCTCGGGCTGATGTGATGGCGCAGATGCACTTCGCCCGTCGTCGGCTCGACCGCGAGCGGCGGATTGGTGAGGAAATCGTGGGCGCGGTGCATCCCGCGCTTCGACGGAGATTTCTTGTTTTGCTGGACTGCCATATGGGAGCTCCTTCAAACTCATGTCACCGGATGGTGCACGCAGGTTTCATGCCGCGGCACCATCGGCAAAGCCAGGATAACCTCGTCCTCGACAAGCTGTCCGACGTCCATGCGGCGGGATGCGAGCACGCGGTCGATCTCGTCGTCGGCTTCCGAGATCTCGCGCAGGTTCTCGGCGAGCTGCAACTCGCCTTCGATCGCGATGGGAACCGAGAGCGGATCGAGGCAACGCTGACAAAGCACCTGCACCGATCCCCTTACCGAAAACCGCAGACACCGCTTGCCGTTGCTCGCCTTCCCCCCGCGCAGGTGATACTCCAGCCCTTGGGTCGAGCAGTGCATCTTCGCCAGGCGCGGCAGTTGCTCCGGGCCCAGCACTCCCCGCTGTTCCAATGCGGCGCGGGCAAAATGGAGGTTGTCTATCACCCCCGCTTGCGACATAAGGGGCGCATGATATTATGTTTGCTCTTCAGTGTCAAAAGAAATTCCAAGTTGTTCAGAGCGTTACTGCACTTTTTGATCTTCCTGGCCACGGCCGTGCCGGCGTTCGCCCAAGTCTACAAGTGGGTGGACGAACGGGGCGTGACTCACTATGGCGAGCGACCGCCCCAGGGCAGCAAGGCGAGCGAGGTACCGAACAGGCTTGCTTCGCCCGCCCCAGGCGGTGCCGGCGCAGAGGCGAACAACCCCAAGGACCCGAACCCCGAGCAGAGCCAAGTACGGCCGAAGGATCAGGATCCCCGTCAAAGCCCCAATAAGGCCGAAAGCAGGCAGGACGCGGAAGCGGCCAAGCGAGCGCAGCTTTGCAACCAGCAACGCGCCTTGCTCGAGCGTTTGAAGAAAAGCCCGCCCAGCTTCACGCTGAATGAAAAGGGCGAGCAGATACCGCTGGACAATTCAGCCGCAATCGCTCGGCAGGAAAAGTTCGCCGCCGAGCAATGCAGGCTGTAACGCCATTCCAAGCGTGACTCTCGAAGGCCCGACGCATGCAGCTCGTTCTCGCTTCGACTTCGCCCTATCGGCGCGCCCTGCTCGAGCGCCTCGGGATCCCCTTCTCGGTCGCCGACCCCGGCGTCGCTGAAGAAGCCCGTCCGGGCGAAGCGCCGGAGGGTACGGCGCGACGGCTCGCCGAGGCGAAATCGCTGGCGGTCGCAAGCCGCTTCCGCGACGCGCTGATCATCGGCTGCGATCAAGTCGCGGTGGCAAACGGGGAAGTGCTCGGCAAGCCTGGCACTCACGAGAACGCGGTGCGCCAGCTTCGGTCTCTATCGGGTCGGGAGGCGGAAAATGGAAGGCGAAGACCCGAGCGCGCTCGTCGGCTTGCCGCTGATCGCGCTGGTGGATCTGCTGCAAGAGCAGGGGTTGAATGTCCTCTAGCCCGGCAGGTTTGCTTTATCTCCTGCCGAACACTCTTGGCGACACCGCGCCCGGTGCCGTGATACCCGCCGCGGCGCTGAATCGCGCGCGATCGCTCGAGTACCTCATCGCCGAGGATCCGAAGGCGGCGCGCGCTTTTCTGAAACGCATCGGGGCCGCGCGGCCGGTGCAGAGCATTCGCATCGAGCGACTCGACCACAACACGCCGGCGGGCGACTTCGCCTTGTTGCTCGAGCCGGTCCTCGCCGGACGGGACGCGGGCCTCCTTTCCGAAGCCGGATTGCCCGCTGTCGCCGACCCCGGAGCTGGCCTGGTGCGGCTCGCGCACGAGCGGGGCGTGCGCGTGGTGCCTCTGAGCGGACCCTCTTCGATCGTGCTTGCGCTCTCGGCCTCGGGTCTCGAGGGCCAGCGCTTCGCGTTTCACGGCTATCTCCCGGTCGCAGCGGCGGAGCTCGCTTCCGTCCTGAAAGAGCTCGAACGCCAGTCGCGGCGGCTCGGGCAGACGCAGATATTCATCGAGACGCCCTACCGCAACGATCGCACTCTGGCGACGATGCTGCGCGCTCTCGCCCCGGCTACGCTCGTGTGCGTCGCCGCGGACCTGACGCTGGAATCGGAAACGGTGAAAACGCGACCCGTCGTGGCATGGCGCAGGGAAACGCCGCAACTCAAGGGACGGCCCACGGTCTTCCTGCTGCTCGCCGAGTAGTCACGCCGGATCCCGCCCGGCGAACTCAACGAATGCTGAATTGCCCCTGCGCCAGCACCTTGGCGAACGCGCTCGCCATGGCCGCGCCGAAACGCTTGGCGAAACGCTCGGTCAGATCCTGCTTCTTCGTGTAATCGAAGATCTCCTCGGCCTTGATCACCTCGCGAGCGACGAAATCGACGCTCCCATAGCCGTCCGAAAGTCCCAGCTCGATGCTTCTCGCGCCCGTCCACAGCAGCCCGGAGAACATATCGGAACTCTCGTGGAGCCGCTTGCCCCGCCCTTTCCTCACGACATCGATGAATTGCTTGTGGATCTCGTCCAGCATCGACTGCGCGTGGCGCTTCTGCTTCTCGTCGACCGGCGAGAAAGGATCGAGGAAGGCCTTGTTCTCGCCCGAGGTGAGGGCACGCCGCTCCACGCCGAGCTTCTCCATGGTGCCGGTGAAGCCCCAGCCGTCCATGATCACGCCGATCGACCCGATGATGCTCGCCTTGTCCACATAGATCTTGTCGGCGGCGGCAGCGATGTAGTAGCCCCCCGAAGCGCAGATGTCCTCGACCACCGCATACATGGGAACGTTCGGGTAAATCCCCCGCAGGCGGCGGATCTCGTCGTAGATGATTCCGGCTTGCACGGGGCTGCCGCCCGGCGAATTGATGCGCAGGATCACGCCCTGGGTATTCTTGTTCTTGAACGCGTTCTGAAGGGCCTCGGTCACGCGGTCGGCGCTCGCGTCGCCCTTGGGGTCGATCACGCCGACCACATCGACCAACGCGGTATGTTTGCCCGAAGTGAGACCGTCGTGTCCGCGCCAGTCGAGCACGAGCAGCACCAGCAGCGTGAGATAGGCGAAGCCGAGCAGCTTGAAAAAAATGCCCCAGCGGCGTGCACGGCGCTGCTCCTTGAGAGCGGCGGTCGCCAGCGTCTCGATCACGTCCCGCTCCCAGTTACCTTCGGCCACGCGGATCACCCTTCATGATTACACGGCCGTCGCGCTCCTCGACGGGGACCGGTACGAGTCCCTCCTCGAAGCAAGGGCCGCGAAGACATCTGCCTGTGTCCGGTGCGTAGGTCGCACCGTGCGTCGAGCATATCAAATGCAGGCCCCAGACATCAAAAAACTTTCCCGGTTTCCAGTCCATCTCCATCGGCATGTGCGCGCAGCGGTTGAGGTAGGCATAGACCCGGCCCTTGTAGCGCACGGCGAACGCCGGCTCGGGCCTTCCGTCCACTTCGAGCTCGAAGCGCACCCCGTCGCCCGAATCCGTGAGCTCGGCGCTCGAGCAGATTACGCGTTCTGCGCCAGCCATCGCGTCAGCTCGTCGATATTTTCCAAGCAGGCGAGGGGCTCGAGCGCGACCAAGTCGCCCCTGGGGTGCGCCCCGTGACTCACCGCGACCGCCTGCACTCCGGCGTGTGCCGCCATCTGAAGATCGTGCACCGTGTCTCCGATCATGAGGGTATTGACCGCGTCCGTGCCGAGTTCCTCCATGAGTTCGCAAAGCATGTCGGGTGCGGGCTTCGATGCGCATTGGTCGGCGCAGCGCGAGGCGGCAAACAAAGGCCGCAAACCCGTATTATCCAAGGCCCGCGACAGGCCCGCGCGGCTCTTTCCCGTGGCGATGGCGAGGACATGGCCACGGTCCCGAAGACCGGCAAGCATCGCCTGCGCGCCTGGAAACAGGGGAATTTCGGGGTCGCGCGCCAGGAAATGTTTCCGGTAACGCTCCACCACCGCACCGTAATCCTTCGGCGGCAGCCCGGGCACGGCGTACGACAAGGCGTCGTGCAAGCCGAGACCTATGACGTGGCTCGCGCGCGCGTCCTCGGGCACCGGCAATCCGAGATCGCGGCAGGCGGCCTGAATGCACGCGACGATCGTAGGCGCGGAGTCGATCAGCGTCCCGTCCCAGTCGAACACCAGCAGGGGATAGCGCATCAGCTTCCCAGGGAATCGAGGAACCGCGACAAGTCTTCGGGAAGCGGCGCATGCAGTTTCAGCGCCTCCCCGGAAAGCGGATGCCCGAACTCCAGTTCCCCGGCGTGCAGAAACATGCGCTTCAGGCCCTGCTTCGCCAATCCCCGGTTGAGCTCGAAGTCGCCGTACTTGTCATCACCCGCGATCGGAAATCCGAGATGAGTGAGATGGACGCGGATTTGATGGGTGCGGCCGGTCAGCAGCTCCGCCGCAAGCAACGTGTAATCGCGGATTTCCCTCTTCTTCCTGAAAACCGTTTGCGACTCTCTGCCCTCGCGATCGACGCTGACGCGCCGCTCTCCGGAACGGGTGAGGAATTTCTTCAGCGGAAGGCTGACGTGCTGCTTGTCGTTGCGCCAGCGTCCCTTCACCAAGGTCAGGTATTCCTTCCTCACGCGGCCTTCGCGCAGCGCGGCGTGCAGCGCGGTCAGCGCCGAGCGCTTCTTGGCGAGGATGAGCAGTCCGGAGGTGTCGCGATCGAGCCGGTGCGCAAGCTCCAGGAACCTGAGCCGTGGCCGCGCGGCCCGCATCTGCTCGATGACCCCGAAGCTGATTCCGCTCCCGCCGTGCACCGCCGTGCCGGCCGGCTTGTCCACGACCAGCAGCGCGTCGTCCTCGTAGATGACTGGCAGATCGAGAGGCGGCACGGTCTTCTCCGCGCGCCGGGGCAGGCGCATCGGCGGAATCCGCACCCGATCCCCCGGCTGCAGGCGGTAGGTCGCGTCGACGCGGCGGCTGTTGACCCTAACCTGGCCGGTGCGCAGGATGCGGTAGACATGGCTGCGCGGCACGCCCTTGCAAAGGCGCAAGAGGAAGTTGTCCACGCGCTGGCCTTCGCTCGCAGCGTCCACCTCGACCGCAGTGGCATTGCTTAAATCCTTCATTTTGTTTATGATCTGGGCGCTGCTTACGTTGCGGGACGGCTGCTTGTACATGCGAAGGTGCGATTTTCTGCCCCCAGACAAGACTGGCTACCCTGTCCCCGGTTCCGACGCTGCCAACGGCAAAGGCCATATCAACCAGCGCATGAACCCGAAGCCGGCAAAGGCGGTTGGTTATCCAACCAGTGATAGTAATTGAACAGCGCGCCAACAGCATATCGGCAGAATTTACGGTCTTGTCCTGCCCGTGCGCGCGGGAGAATAGAGCAATGAAGCGCATGCTTTTCAATGCGACACAGGCCGAGGAACTCCGTGTCGCGATCGTCGAAGGCCAGAAGCTCATAGACCTCGACATCGAATCGGCGGCGAAGGAACAGAGAAAAAGCAACATCTACAAGGGCGTCATCACGCGGGTCGAGCCCAGCCTCGAAGCCGCGTTCGTGGACTACGGCACCGAGCGCCACGGATTTCTTCCTTTCAAGGAAGTCGCGCGGCAGTTTTTCAAACCCGGCATCGACGTCGGCCGCGCGCGCATCCAGGACGCGCTCTCCGAGGGCCAGGAGCTGATCGTCCAGGTCGAGAAGGACGAGCGCGGCAACAAAGGGGCGGCGCTCACCACCTTCATCAGTCTCGCCGGACGCTACCTCGTATTGATGCCCAACAATCCGCGCGGCGGCGGCGTGTCGCGCCGCGTGGAGGGCGAGGATCGCGACGAGCTGCGCGAGATCATGGACAAGCTCGACGTTCCGGCCGGGATGAGCATCATCGGCCGCACCGCCGGCATCAGCCGACCCGGCGCCGTTCCTCATCTACCAGGAAGGCAGCCTCGTCATCCGCGCGATCCGCGACTACTTCCAGCCCGACATCGGTGAGATCCTGATCGACACCGATCCGATCTACGAACAAACCGTCGCATTCATGAGCAACGTCATGCCCGACAACGTGGGGCGGGTGAAGCGTTACCGCGACGACGTGCCGCTGTTCTCGCGATTCCAGATCGAGCATCAGATCGAGACCGCTTATTCGCGCCAGGTGTCGCTGCCATCCGGAGGTGCGGTGGTGATCGACCACACCGAGGCGCTCGTCTCGATCGACGTCAACTCGGCGCGAGCCACCAAGGGCCACGACATCGAGCAGACGGCGTTTCACACCAATGCCGAGGCGGCCGACGAGATCGCCCGCCAGCTGCGGCTGCGCGACTTAGGTGGCCTAATCGTCATCGACTTCATCGACATGGAGAACCAGCGCAACCAGCGCGAAGTGGAGACTCGACTGCGCGACGCGCTGCGCTACGACCGCGCGCGGGTGCAGATGGGCAAGATCTCGCGCTTCGGCCTGATGGAGCTGTCGCGCCAGCGCCTCCGCCCTTCGCTCGGAGAGGGTAGCAACATCACCTGCCCGCGCTGCAACGGCACCGGCCACATCCGCGGAACCGAATCCACCGCGCTGCATATCCTGCGCATCATCCAAGAAGAAGCGATGAAGGAAAACAGCGCCGCGGTGCACGCCCAGGTGCCGGTAGATGTCGCAACCTTCCTCCTCAACGAAAAGCGCGCGGACATCCATTCGATCGAAGCGCGGCTGAAAGTCAACGTGGTGCTGATTCCGAACACCCACCTCGAGACGCCGAATTACAAAGTGGAGCGCCTGCGACACGACGACTTGAACCAGTCGGACGCGCTGCCGGCGAGCTACAACCTCGTCAGCGCGCCGGTCGAGGAAGAAGCTGGGGAGCCTGCGGCGCAGGAAGCGCGCCCGCCGCGCCAGCAAGCCGCGGTGCAAGGCGTCACGCCAGAACGGCCTGCGCCGGTGAGCGCGCAGCAGCCCAGACCCCAGGCGCCGCGCCCGGCCGGACCGCGTCCGGGCATCATCGATCGCATCCTCGGTTGGTTCAAGAGCGGCAGCGCCGCTCCTGCCAGCCCCCAACCGGCGCCGGCACCGCGCCGCGACCCGCAGGCGCCCCGGCCGGAATTCCGCGACCGTGGCGACCGCTTCCGCGGGCGCAATGAGCGTCCGGACCCGCGTCAGGGGCGCAATGAAAGGCGCGATTTCCGCGGTGAAAGGCCGCAGCGTCAAGACCGCAACTCGCGCCCCGAGCGCCCATTCGCAGAACAAAGGCCGCCGCGCAACGGGCGACCCGAGGGGCAGGATCGCGCGGAAAGGCCCGATTCACGGGAGCAGCGTCCACAGGAACACGGACGCCCGCCTGCGCCCCGCGCGGGCGCGCCTGATCCGCGCGAGGGCGATCACGAGCGCAAGCGCCGCCGCCGCGGTGGCCGCGACCGTGGCGAACGGGGTGAACGCCGCGGACCCCCACCGGCGGCGCCGCAGGGCGAAGAAATCCGCGTTGCACCCGCATCCCCCGTGACCGAAAGACCGGCGTCGGTGCCTGTCGAACAAGAGTTCATCGCGCAACCGGCATCGACCGAGCGCGAGCAGGCGCACGAGACCGTGATGGCCGCGGACCCTCAGCCGGAATCCAGGCCCATCCCCCCGGCTCCGGTGGCGGCGGCGATTTCGCCCGCACCGCGCGATCCGGACCCGGCAGAGATAGAGCGCGCTCTGAGGGAAAGCGGGCTGGAGCTGGTCCAGACGCGTTCGGGCGCAACGGTCGCGCAGGCCATGGAGCCGGAGCAGAAATTCGTACCGGCCAAGCGGGAGCGTCGACCGCCTCCTGCGGATCTCGACGAGCCCTTGGTTCAGGTGGAAACCGGGCGGGAACCCCCGACTTCGAAGGTTTGAACGCAGGCGGCAAATCAGTCTTTTCGCAGGGACTCGAGCAAGCCGCTCGCCGCGTCCTCGAGCAGGTCGAGCACCCGCTCGAATCCTTGCGGCCCGCCGTAGTAGGGATCGGGCACCTCCCGCTCTTCGAAGCGCCGCGCGTAGGACATCATCATCTTCAGCTTGTGGCCGGCTGACGACCCGGCCATACGCGCGAGAATCGCGTAGTGATCCTGGTCCATCGCCAGGATCAGGTCGGAACGCTTGAGATCCGCGCCCTCGATCCTGCGCGCTCGCAGCGCGCTCAGA
>WNFI01663933.1_pt1 | contig 11813 bp, 17 predicted proteins | sample 5400471 | NCBI WGS metagenome assembly WNFI01 (sample SAMN13153348, study PRJNA577476) | soil metagenome | isolation source: 100 cm saprolite on Douglas fir-dominated hillslope | place: USA:California | collected 2013-09-17
CGCCACGCGCACGGCGATGGCCATGCTCGCGAGCAAGAACCTGAGCGCAGTGCTGTCGGGCAAGCGTCCGCCCAATCTGCTGAACCCTGAAGCCTGGGCGAAGCGGCGCCGCTAGGAGGCGCCATCGCCGCATGCCGCTCAGGAGCCCAGCCGCGAAGCCGGCCTTGCCCGAGGACTTGAGAGGGGCCGTTCAGCTCGCCGCCCGCGCGGGGGCCGATGATCAGCTGCTGCGCGTCGCAAGCTGGTGCGAAGCGGCGATCGGCTTCAACCGTTCTCCCGGGTGAAGGGGAGGTCCGCGCCGCGCTGGCGGCGCCATCCCTTTTCGGCTACGCTACGCGGCTCCGGAGCCGCACGCCGTGAAGAAGAGCACTTTTCCGACGCCGCAGGACGCGGAGGCCGCGTTCTACGAGGCTCTCGAAGCGGGCGATCTCGAAGCGATGATGGAGGTATGGGCCGAAGACGAGGATATCGTCTGCGTGCACCCGGGCGGGCCGCGCCTTGCGGGCTTTGATGAGGTGCGCAGCAGCTGGGCCCAGATCCTGGGCTCGGGCCAGCGGCTCAAGGTGCACGTCTCCAACCAGGTCGTCCTCTCGGGAATGATGCTCGCGGTCCACAGCGTGCACGAGAACATCCTGGTGCAGGGCGAGGCGCGGCCGCGCGCGCCGATCGCCGCCACCAACGTCTACCTTCGCACCGGCAACGGCTGGCGCATGATCCTGCATCACGGCTCGCCCGCGCCGCAGGCGACGCGGGCGAGCGTCGAATCGCCGAAAATCCTGCATTGACCGATCCCGGAAGCTCTGCTTACCACCCTCCCCGGTGGCTGCCCGGCGGGCATCTTCAAACCCTCTACGGCCCTCTGCTTGGGCGAAGGACGGATTGGGAGAGAGAACGCTGGGACACGCCCGACGGCGATTTCATCGATGTCGATCGCTCACCGGGCAAATCCGGCGCTCCTCTGGTCGCGCTGTTTCACGGGCTGGAAGGCGGCTCGGGCAGCCACTACGCCGGCGCTCTCGCGCGCGAGCTCGCGAGGCGCGGGTGGCGCGGCGCGGTGGCGCACTTTCGCGGCTGCTCGGGTGAGCCGAACCGACTGCCGCGGGCCTACCACTCCGGCGACGCGGACGAGATAGGCTGGATCCTGCGGCGCCTGCGCGCCGAGGCGCACGCCGCGCCGCTTTTCGCAGTGGGCGTGTCGCTCGGGGGCAACGCGCTTCTCAAGTGGCTGGGCGAGGACCGGGAAGCGAAGAACGTCCTCGCCGCCGCTGCGGCCGTTTCGGCCCCCGTCGATCTCATGGCGGCGGGCGATGCGCTCGGCCGTGGATTCAACCTCGTCTACACCCGCGCGTTTCTCCGGACGATGAAAAAAAAGAGCGAGCAGAAGCTCGAGCGCTTCCCCGGCCTGTTCGACGGCGAGGCGATGCGGCGCGCGCGCACGCTGCGCGAGTTCGACGACATCGTCACGGCGCCCTTGCACGGATTCCGCGACACCGACGATTACTGGACGCGGGCGAGCGCGAAGTCCGTTCTGGGGCGGATCGAGGTGCCGACGCTGCTCCTGAACGCTCGCAATGACCCGTTTCTCCCGGCGGCGGCGCTTCCGCGTGCGGAAGGGGTGTCTGCCTTCGTGCGCCGCGAGTTTCCCGAGGAAGGCGGACACGCCGCGTTCGTCACAGGCCCGTTTCCCGGCAAGCTGGATTGGCTGCCGGGGCGCGTGACGGATTTCTTCGACGAGGCGGCGGCCCGAGACGCGAAGCGGGGTCGCCGGCTCGCGCCAATGGGATAATGGCGGCTCGAAACGCCTTTCCGCAATGAATTTTCCCCCGCCGGAAATCTTCAAGGCCTACGACATCCGGGGCGTCGTCGGAAAAACGCTGACCCGCGAAGGAGTGAGGCTGATCGGGCAGGCCCTGGGCAGCGAGCTCCTCGCGCGCGACCGGAAGCGCGGCCGGCCGGAAATCGCCGTGGGCCGCGACGGGCGGCTCTCGGGCCCGGAGCTCGCCGACGCGCTGATGGCCGGAATCCGCGCAAGCGGCGTCGACGTCGCCGAAATCGGGATGTTTGCGACGCCGATCGCCTATTTCGCCGCGCACGAATTGGGCTGCGGCAGCGCCGTGTCGGTCACCGGCAGCCACAATCCGCCCGAGTACAACGGCCTCAAGATGGTGCTCGCCGGCACGACGCTCGCGGGCGAGGACGTCCAGCGGCTGCGCCGGCGGATCGAATCGGGCGAGCTCGCCCGCGGCTCCGGGCGGCACCGCCGCGCCGAGATCCGCGAGGCCTACCTCGAGCGCATCGCTTCGGATGTGCGCCTCGCGCGTCCCATGAAAATCGCAATCGACTGCGGCAACGGCGTCGCCGGCGCCACGGCGGGCGAGCTCTACCGGCGCCTGGGCTGCGAGGTGCTGGAGCTCTACTGCGAGGTCGACGGCCGCTTTCCCAATCACCATCCCGATCCCTCGCACCCGGAGAACCTGAAGGACTTGATCGCCCTAGTGAGGAGGGAACGCGCGGAAATCGGATTCGCGTTCGACGGCGACGGGGATCGCCTCGGCGTCGTGACCGCCGAAGGGCGCGTCATCTACCCGGACCGGCAATTGATGCTTTTCGCACAGGACGTGCTCTCGCGCCGGCCGGGCGCCGAGATCATCTACGACGTGAAGAGCACGCGCAAGCTCGCGCCCTGGATCCGCGAGCACGGCGGCGTGCCGAGCTTGTGGAAAACCGGCCATTCGCTCATCAAGGCGAGGATGCGCGAGCGCGGCGCGGCGCTCGCCGGCGAGATGAGCGGCCACGTGTTCTTCGTCGAGCGCTGGTACGGTTTCGACGACGCCCAGTACGCGGGAGCGCGGCTTCTCGAGATCCTGAGCAAGACGGCCGACGCCACCGCGACGCTCGACGCGCTTCCGGATTCGCTCGCCACGCCCGAATTGCACCTGGAGCTCGCCGAAGGCGAGCCGCACCGCCTGATCGAGGCCCTGCAGAAGAGCGCTTCGTTCCCGGGCGCGACCGAGGTGATCAAGCTCGACGGGCTGCGGGTCGAGTACCCCGACGGGTTCGGGCTCGCGCGCGCGTCCAACACCACGCCGGTCGTCGTCCTGCGCTTCGAGGCCGACGACGAGGCGGGCCTCGCCCGCATCAAGTCCGAATTCCGGCGCGTGCTGCTCGCCGTCAAGCCGGACGCACGACTGCCTTTTTAATAACGTGAATGGAGGGAGGAAAAGTGGCCAGGGTTTCTCTGATCGAAGAAGGAAAGCATCCCGAATTGGCCGGCCTGATCGCAACCATCAAGGCCGAGCGCGGCGGGAGGCTCGCGAATCTCTATCGCGCATTGCTGAACAGCCCGGCCGTGGCCGAAGGGTGGCTCAAGCTTTTCACCGCAGTCCGGCAGAAAGCGAAACTCGCCGGGCGCTGCCGCGAGCTCGCCATCCTGCGCGTCGCGCTCCTGAACGGCGCCGACTATGAATACCGCGCACATGTCCCGTTTGCGCTGAAGGACGGCGTAACCCAGGGACAGATCGATGCGCTGCCCGAATGGCAGGGGTCGAAGAGCTTCGACGATCGCGAGCGCGCGGTCCTCGCCTACACGGATTGCGTCACCCGGGAGATCCAGGTGCCGGATTCCGTGTTCGCGCAGGTGCGGCGGCAGTTCGACGACCGGGAGCTGGTCGAGCTCACCGCCACCGTCGCGGGCTACAACCTGGTTTCGCGGTTTCTGGTGGCCATGCAGATCGACCAAGAGCCCCCCAAGTCCTCGCCCTGAGCTTGCCCCTTCAGGAGAAATCGGGGGGGATGAGGTCGAGACGGTCGGTGAAGATCGCGTCGACGCCCCAGGAAAACAAACGCCGGACGGTTTCCGGGTCGTTGGCCGTATAGCAGAGCAGCCAATAGCCCGCGCCGCGAATCTCTTTCGCGTGCGCGGGCGTCAGGTATTTGCAGTTGCAGTGCACGGAGACGCACCCGAGCGCCTGCGCGGCACCGCGCCAATCCGGCTCGATCCGGTCGGTGAGAAACCCGCGATCGAGCTCCGGCGCGGCCGCGCGCGCGGTCTTGAGCGCGGTCCGCTGAAAGGACGAGAGCAGCGGCGCGGGCGAGGCGCCGCGCCACAGCTCCAGCGCGAGCTTCGCGGCGGCGGCGCCCGTTTCGCGCTCGAATCCTTGAGCCGGCTTGATCTCGACGTTGGCCCACAGGCCGAGCTCGACGCACAACTTCCCGGCCTGCTCGAGCGTGGGCACGCGCTCGCCGCGGTATTCGGGGCCGAACCAGGCGCCGGCGTCCAGGCTCGCGAGCCTCGCGTAAGGCGTGGCGGACACGGCGCCCCGCCCGTCGGTGGTGCGCTCGAGCGTCTCGTCGTGGATCAGCAGCGGGACCTTGTCGGCCGAAAGCATGACGTCGAACTCGATGCCGCCGAAACCCGTTGCGGCGGCCTTGCGAATGCCCGCCAGGGTGTTCTCCGGCGCAAGCGCGCCGCCGCCGCGGTGTGCCACCACTCGTGGATAAGGCCAGGGTCGCTGCATGCGTCGGCTCCGAGAATCCGCGAACGGAACTTATTATAGATAGGGGAAGCGGGCTTGCGAACTGCAGAGGTGTCGCCGCGCGGGCAAAAAAAAGACGGGGGAAGGGAGGGTTTCCCCCGTCTGCCGCCGTTTGCTGGGCCGGCGGGCAACCTGTCGACGTCCACCCGATGCGATGTTCGCGTCGGCGGACGCCATGCGATTCGGGAATGACGGCATCATATCATCAAGGTCCTCGCGGAAACAAGCCGCGAGACAACAACCGGAGAGTGAATTTCCTGCGTGCTTCGTGACTTTTCTCACGTTTTCTTTGCCGTGGGGGATGCCGTGCGCTCGAGGTGGCTCTGCAGCGGACCGGCCCGGCGAATACGGTTCCGCGGTGCTAGTATCTGCCCGTTTTTCTCCCGTTATCCGCGCATGGATGCGCCCCACTTTTCGCTGCTTCGAATTCTCGCCGACGGAAGGTTCCACTCCGAAGAGCGGCTGGGCCGCGCTCTGGGCTCCTCCCGCACCGGCGTCGGGATGCTCGTCGGGCGGATCGAAGCGCTCGGAGCGCGCGTAATCGAGGTGCGCGGCCGCGGTTACCGGCTCGCCGAACGTATCGACCTGCTCGAGCCGGATGTCCTCGCGGCGCAACTGGGAAGAATTTCCCCGGAGCTTTGCGTCGAGGTGCTCGACGAATGCCGGTCGACGAACTTCGTTCTCGCCGAGCGTGCCGCGGCGGGCGCGCCGCACGGCGCGGCGCTCGCTTGCGAGCACCAGAGCGCGGGACGCGGCCGGCGCGGAAATTCCTGGGTCGGCGCGGTCGGAGGAAGCCTCGCGTTCTCGCTCCTATGGCGTTTTTCCCGGGGCGCCGGAGCGCTCGCGGGCCTGAGCCTCGCCGTGGCGGTGGGCGCTGCGCGCTCGCTCGAACAGCTGGGCACCCGCGGCGTGAGAGTCAAATGGCCGAACGATCTGTACTGCGGGGAACGCAAGCTCGGCGGAATATTGATCGAGGTTTCGGGTAATGTTTCGGGCCCGAGCGCGGCGGTCGTCGGGGTCGGCCTCAACGTGCGCCTCGATGCCCGGATGCGCGGGCGGATCGGGCGGCCTGCGACCGACATCGCAAGCCACAGCGATGCGGTGCCCTCGCGGACCGCGCTCCTTGTCGCGCTGCTCGGATCGGTCGCCGCGGTCCTCGCGCAATTCTCGCGCGAGGGCTTTGCGCCGTTTCAGGAGGAATGGCTGCGCCGCCACGCCTGGCGGGGCCGGCGAGTCGCCTTGTCGCAAGCCGAGCGGCGCGTGGCCGAAGGCAGGATCGTCGGGGTGGCGGAGGACGGAGCGCTGATGCTGTCCTCGGCGAAAGGGATCGAGCGTTTTCACAGCGGCGAGCTGTCGCTCAAGGCCCTATGATCCTCGCCATCGACTGCGGCAATTCGCGGCTGAAATGGGGGCTGCACGGGAACGGCCGCTGGCGCCGCAGCGGCACGGTGCCCGTCGCCGAGCTCGCCGGCCTCGCGAAGAGCTGGAAGAGAATCGCGGCGGCGGACAAGGTCATCGTCGCCAACGTCGCGGGCCGGTCCGCGCGCAAGTGGCTCGAGTCTTTTTTTGCCCGCCGATCGCTCATCCCGACCTGGGTGGAAGCGAAGCGGCGCCAGTGCGGCGTGACCAACGGCTACGGAAAGCCGGCGCAGCTCGGCGCCGACCGCTGGGCGGCGTTGATCGGGGCCTGGTCGATTCTGCGCGGACCGTGCCTGGTGGTCACCGCCGGCACCGCGACCACCGCGGATGTCCTCAAGGGCGACGGCACGTTCGCCGGCGGCGCTATTTTTCCGGGACTGGAGCTTATGAAACGGTCGCTTGCGCGCCATACTGCAGAGCTTCCTCTTGCAAAAGGGCGCTTTTCCATCCCGCCGCGGAACACGGCGGACGCCATCGAAACCGGATGCCTGCTCGCTCAGGCCGGAGCGATCGAGCGGATGTTCGCGGCGATGGAGCCCGGCGCGGCGTGCCTGCTCGCGGGAGGGGCGGCGGGCCGGATCGCGCGGCACCTCAGCATTCCCGCGCGGCTCGTGGATAATCTGGTGCTGGAAGGGCTGGTGCGAATCGCCGAGGAGGCGCTGAAATGAATCCCCGGGACTTGTGAGAACCGTATTTTTCCTGTTGCTGTCCGCCAACCTGGGCTTCCTCGCGTGGAGCTATTTCGGGGGTCGTGGATCCACCGAGGCGCAGCTGATGGAGCAGCAGCTCAACCCGCAGGCGATCACGCTGCTCGGCCCCGAGCAGCTTTCCGCGCTCGCGGCCGAGCGCGCTAAGCAGGTTGCCGCGCGCCCCAAGCCGCCGCCCCCTCCGTCTCCGCCGCCCAAGGTCGCCGTCGCCGCGTGCCTGGAGCTCGGGGCGTTCAATCCGGGCGAGGTTGCGCGCGTGCAGCAGGTTCTAGAGCCGCTCGAGCTGGGCCCAAGACTCTCCCAGCGCCGCGTGCAGGAATTCGCGAGCTACTGGGTGTTTATGCCGCCTCAGGGCAGCCGTCAGGCGGCCAACCGGAAATCCGCCGAGCTGAAAAAGCTCGGCGTGGAGGATTTCTTCGTCGTGCAGGAGGATCCCAAGTTCCAGCTCGCCATTTCGCTGGGCGTATTCAAGACCGAGGAGGCCGCGCAGGCGCGACTCGTCGAGCTGCGCAAGAAGGGCGTGCGCACCGCACGGGTCGCCCCCCGCGAAACCCCGGTGCAGAAGATCTACTTCACCGTGCGCGAAGTCCCCGAAGCGCTCGCCTCCAGATTGAACGAGCTGCGGCAGGGCTTTCCGGGAAGCGAGCTGAAGGACTGCCCGCCGGAGGAGAAGCGCGCGGGAAAATGAACCGGAATCAAGGTTCGCGGATCTTCTTGAGCAGGGCGGTCGTCGAGCGCTGGTGCCTGAACGGGATCGAATGCACGCTTCCGCCCCAGCCGCGGACCTCGGCCGCGCCGACGATCGCCTCGGGCTTCCAGTCGCCGCCCTTGGCGAGCACGTCCGGCCGGCAGGCGAGGATCAGCGCGAGCGGCGTGTCCTCGTCGAACCAGGTGACCAGATGGACCGATTCGAGCGCCGCGACCACCGCGATGCGGTCGGCGAGCGCATTGAAGGGGCGCTCCCCGCCCTTGCCGAGACGCTTCGCCGAGGCATCGCCGTTGATCGCGACCAGAAGCGTCGACCCCAGGGCGCGGGCCTCGGCGAGATAGGTGACGTGACCGCGATGCAGAATGTCGAACACGCCGTTGGTGAACACCAGCGGGCGCGCGCAGGAAGCGAGCCGCGCCGCAAGCTGCTGCGGCGGGCAGATTTTCTGTTCGAAAGGGGCGCTCATCGTGGTATCTTACCCGACGACATGCGCTCATTCCTGCTGCTCGCCGTTCTGGCCTCCGCGCCTGCGTTTGCCGCGTGCCCGCCGCTGATAGCCCACACCCTTCCGAGCCTGACGGATCGGGAAACGCCGCTGTGCCGGTTCGAGGGCAAGGTGCTGCTGGTGGTGAATACCGCGAGCCAATGCGGATACACCCCCCAGTACGAGGGACTCGAGGCCTTGTATCGCCGCTACCGCGCAAAGGGGCTCGTGGTGCTGGGATTCCCGGCGAACGATTTCGGCGGCCAGGAGCCCGGGGGCAACCGCGACATCGCCAAATTTTGCGAGGTGAACTACGGCGTGAGTTTCCCGATGTTCGCGAAATCCGGCGTGCTGGAGGGCAACGCGAACCCGTTCTATAAGACGCTTGCCGCGAAAACCGGCGAGCGGCCTCAATGGAACTTCCACAAGTACCTGATCGACCGCTCGGGCGAAAAGGTGCTGTCCTTCGGCAGCGCGGTGGAGCCCGGCGACCGCAGGCTCGTCGGCGAAATCGAGCGGATGCTCGCCGCGCCCGCACCAGCACCCCCGCCGTGCCGCGCGCGACCTCGGTCGCTGCGTCCGCCTCCTCGCGCGTGACCAGGCCGAGCAGATGCACGACGCCGGCCTCGGTCACGACCTTGACGTCGGTCGGCCTGAACTTTCCGGCTCCGAGGAAGCTGCTTTTCACCTTGCTGGTGATATAGGCATCGTTGCCGCGGGAGGCGGTCGAGCTCGCGCCCGCGATCTGCAGCTCGTTGACTACGGTCTTGACCTGAGGGACCTCGCCAACGATTTTTTCAACTTGCGTCTTGGCCTGCGCGGTGGGCACTTCGCCCGTGAGCAGCACCGTGTAGTTGTAGCTGGTGACGTTGACGTGTCCCTCGCCCTTGAGCGCTTCGTCGATGCGGTCGCCCGCCGCGCTTTCGATCCGGTGATCGTTGAGCATGACCTCGAGCTGACGGCGGTCGGAGGCGAGAATCACCCCCGTCGCCATGCCGCCGACGATAAGGGTGTCGACGCACGCCTGAAGCGCGGCGACCGAGACAACGAGCAGCGCCACGGCGGCCCACCGCCCTGGTGCGCACCAGCCTCTCATTCGGCACCCAGCAGCATCGAATCGATGCCGTCGCACAGGCAATGCAGGGTGAGCAGATGCACTTCCTGTATGCGCGCGGTCTGGGAGTGCGGCACGCAGATGTTCACGTCTTCCGGGGAGAGCAGCTTGCCGGTCTCGCCTCCGCCCCGGCCGGTGAGGGCGACCACGCGCATGCGGTGAGCGTGGAAGTGTCGGTCGTCAGCGCGATCGCGGCGAGCCCGGGGCGCTCGCGCTCGAAGCGGTTCAGCAGCTCGGCGGAGAAATGCTGGGCGTCGGCGGCCGAGCCGCCGTTTCCGCAGGCGAGGATCTTGCCGTTGGCGAGCAGGCATTTCACCATGATCTCGGCGGCGCGGGCGATCGGCCCGGCGAGCGCGTCGACCGCCTTCAGCTTGAGCTGGGCGCTGTCGTTGAACTGGCGGCGGATGCGCTCCGGCAGGTCCACGGCGTCCTCGGACGGGCGGGCGGTGACGGCTTTCATGGCAGCGTCATTCTACCGCAGCAGAACCCGGCGGCCTTCACGCCGAGAACGCGTCGCGTATCCATTCGACCCGCGGCGGCTCGAGGCGCTCGAGCAAAACCACGTCGAACCGGCACGGCACCTCCTTCTTCCCGGCGAGGTAGTGGCGGGCCGCGGCGATGATGCGCGCCTGCTTGCGCGGACCGACGCTGTAGGCGGCCCCGCCGAAGCCCCCGGAGCTTCGCAGCCTGACTTCGGTGAAGACGAGCGTGTCCCGGTCGCGCAGGACCAGATCGATCTCGCCCCAGCGGCAGCGATAGCGCGTCTCGATCAATGCCAGGCCTTTGCGCTGCAGGTAGCCCGCGGCGATCAGCTCCGCCTGGTCGCCGGACTTCATCTCGAATCCTCGGTCGACACTCCCACGCCGTCGCGGAACACCGCCTGGACCGGCTCGCGCTCGAGCGCGTTGCCGCCGTGATAGGAGATCTTCCCGGTCACCCCGTCGAGGGACACGCGCTGCTGCCCGGAGAGAAGCTCGCCTGCGATGCGGCAGGAGTCGATGCCCAGCGCGTAAAAGCGCTGAAGCTCCGTCGAAAAGCCCTCGAGGCGCGGGTAGACCATCACCGCCGCGTGATCGGGCTGCACCAGCCAGGGCATATCGACGAAGCGAACACCGTTCAGATCGCTGTTGACGAGCGGGCCGGTCTTGCCGTCGTTGATCTGCGAGGTCGCGAACACCGCCATCTGGTTGTTCAGGTAGGGGCGAACGGTGCGCGCCTGATCGGCCTCCGCGGCGAGGAAAGTGAGCTGCGCCTGCGAGTCCGCGAGACCGCGGCGCAAGTCGGCAAGGTCGGCCCGGGACCCGAACTCGCGAACGTCGCTGATCCTTCCGCCGAGCGAGAACCACTCGTCGGCAAAGGCCCGGCTCAGGCGCTTGGCGAGGAAGTTCGACGCCTGAACGACCACCGCCTCGCGCAGCCCGCGCGCGAACGCCATGCGCGCCACGATGCGGGCCTCGGCGTCCACCGAAAGCCCGAAGGTGTAGAGGCGCGGCGGGAGCGGCGCATCGCCGTCGGCCACATTGAGCGCGAGCGTCGCGACGCTGACTCGGCCCGCAGCGGCCAGCGCCGAGACCCCCGAGCGCGTCAGCGGGCCGACGATCACGGCGGCGCCGCTTTGCACGGCGGCCTCGTACTCCGCGAGAATGCTCTCGGGCCGGGCGTCGGTGCGCAACACCCGCATCACCTGGCGGTTCTCCGCGAAGACGAGCGCCGCCTGGCAGCCGAGGCGCACGGCCTCGGCCGCCCGCGCGAAATCCGGCGCGTTGAGCGGCAGCAGCAGGCCTATGAAAGGCCGTTCGGCCGGGGTCCGGCTTGCCGGATCGTCGACGGCCGCGCACAATGCCGGACTCAACAACGCCGACAGAGCGAAGAAAATTTGGGCGCGAGGACCGGCAAGCATGGCGGGAGCCCGGGCGGGGCGGGTCAATTATATGTGGTCGCCACGCCCATTGGGAACCTCGAGGACATCAGCCCGCGCGCCCTCGAATCGCTCGCCCGGGCCGACGCGATCGCCGCGGAGGACACGCGCGTCACGGCGCGGCTCCTCGAGCACCATCGCGTGCAGGGAAAACTCATAGCGGTGCACGAGCATAACGAACGGCGCGCCGCCGATTCGATCGTCGCGCAGCTCGCCCAAGGCAAGACCGTTGCGCTGGTCACGGACGCCGGCACGCCCGCGATATCCGATCCGGGCGCGACGGTCGTCCCGCCGCGAGGCGCAAGGCGCTTGACGCCTTGAGCGCGCTGCCATACACGCTCGTGCTCTACGAGGCGCCGCACCGCGTCGTCGAATGCGTCGAGGACATGTCGGCGGCGCTGGGACCGGAGCGCACGCTCGTGATCGCGCGCGAGCTGACGAAACTCTTCGAGCAGATCCACCGGTGCCGTCTAGGCGAAGCCGCGGACTGGCTCCGGGCGGAGGCCGACCGCCGGCGCGGCGAGTTCGTGCTGATCGCTGAAGGGCCCGCGGCCCGAAACGAAAGCGCGAAACCCGATTGGGAGCGCGTGCTCACTACGCTCCTCGGGGAGCTGCCGCTCGCGCACGCGGTGAAGCTCGCCTGCAAGCTCACCGGGGCGAAGAAGAACGCGGTGTACGCGCGCGCATTGCAGCTCGCGCGCGCTGCGAACTCCCGGCGATCCTGACTCCGTGCAATCCCTGACCCTTACCCGGCCGGACGACGCTCACCTGCACGTTCGCGACGGCGCCGCGCTCGCGAGCGTGCTTCCCCACACGGCGCGCGCATTTGCGCGGGCGATCGTGATGCCGAATCTCAAGCCGCCGGTGACAAGCACCGCGCTCGCGGCCGCGTACCGCGATCGAATATTGAAGGCTTTGCCGAAGGGT
>WNFI01584076.1_pt1 | contig 11810 bp, 21 predicted proteins | sample 5400471 | NCBI WGS metagenome assembly WNFI01 (sample SAMN13153348, study PRJNA577476) | soil metagenome | isolation source: 100 cm saprolite on Douglas fir-dominated hillslope | place: USA:California | collected 2013-09-17
AGACTGGTGAGCTTGTCACATCATCTCTTCAGAGAGCCGTCCATCTCAAACGCCAGGGAGAGATGTTCCGGGTCATTCGTCGTAGCGAGTGCGGTCAAGATGCCCATCGCGCCCATCGATTTCCCGCCGCCTGAATCGCCAATCGTATTGAGATGGACGGCTCTCTGAAGAGATGATGTGACAAGCTCACCAGTCTCCCGGCTCACCCCAAAGGGAAACGAGAGCGTGTTGGGTGTCAGCTCGTCGATGAGCGTCTCAAGACGAGGTTGTGTCACATCACCTGCTGGAAGTTGCCCTTGCCCAAAGGCGTTGTCTTTGATGGTGAGCGAACCTGCTGGCCCCATGTATTTGGAGATGGCACGGAACGATGAAGTGGCAGTGATGTACTCAGCGCTATGGTCGTTGTGGATGGCCAGTTCGACCATCTTGCGGTGATGCTCACGATCTTTCAAGTCTTGCTTGTGTAACCGGCCCTGCTTGCGGCGCTCCAGGATGGCAACCCAGACAAGAGTGCTCATGACAAGTGCCCCAACGGCGATGACGACCCACCAGGCAGCCCACCCACCGTGCGAGATACCGACACCCACGACCAGGACGATTACCCAGGTGATGCCAATGCCGAGAAACGTCAGGAGCACGAGAGGGTTTGGCCCGTCGTCATGCGAAGGCGATGGCTGCGGCGCTGGAAGTTGGTGTTGAGTCTCCATACGATGCCTAGTCCTAAAACACTAGGCTATGCTGGTTCGTTCTAGATTACAGCCAGCATAGCAGGTCACACTGCCGTGTTGGTTAGCTCAGGTGATCGACTTGCCCTCTTTCACCTGGGCGCAGCCAAAAGGTACTATTTCTTATTCTGGAAGGCGTGCCAGGATTTGCTGTAAGAGATTCGTGTGCTGGTTCAGTATCTCAGAATGCTCGTTCAGCAGCACGGTATGGCTGACAAGCTCACGTGATTGCTCATCCAGGCGCCCATCTATGGCATACAGGCGCTTGTCCATTGCATCCAGCCGTGCGGTATGCCTGTCGATGGTCTCCACAATGCGAGCAAGGAACAGCGTGTGAGACGAGAGCGTTTGGGTGATATGCAAAAGCGCCTGGGTGATCGTTTCTTGGCCACGCTCGACGGTAGCCAGGCGCTCTTCAATGTTGTTTGACATACGTTACTTCTTTCCTAACAGCTTATCAAGAGACTCTTTCTTAATGCGCCATTGTCCACGAACCTTGAAAGCCTCAAGCTGGCCTGATTGAATCATGCGTCGTATGGTATCATCGCTCACCTTGAGCAGTTTCGCAGCCTCCAGAATCGTGTACACAATCTCTTCCGACATGTGGCCCTCACAGACGTTTAAGAAGAGTATACCCAGTTACGCAGAAATACGCAAGCCCCCACAGTGCTGCTTGATAATCGCGCCAGGATGACCGCCAGGGCGCCTATCTGGATTGAGACGTATGGTTTTATGGGCACGCAGGAAAACGATTGTGGCGCGTTGTAGCATATGGTATGCTGGTTTGTAGATGTCCAACAATCTGGACTTCCAGAAATTTGAACGGGGAGGGACTATGATTATCATTGCGATCGCTAACCAAAAAGGCGGCGTTGGCAAAACATCTATGGCTGTCAACCTGGCGGCTGCCCTGGCTCGTGCTGAGAGACGGGTATTGCTGGTGGATATGGACCCGCAAGGCTCGCTGACGGAGTATTTCGTCAGTCCTGCCACCCTTGAAATCACGCTCTATGATGCGCTGATGTATAGCTTCACGGTGACGCCACTCGTGTTGGGCGAGTATATTGGCCTCATCCCGGCCACGATCGACCTGGCGAAAGCAGAAATCTTACTGCCCTCGAAGCGTAATCAGGAACATACCCTCGAACGGGTGTTGAGGCCCTATAACGACCAGTACGATTACTGCCTGATCGACTGCCCGCCGAGTCTTGGGACCATGACCGTGAATGCGCTGACCGCGGCCAGGTGGGCGATTGTGCCAGTGAGTACAGAACTGATGGCCGAGCGGACCGTGAAGCTGATTCTCGAGACGATAGAGGACATCAAGGAAAGTGAACTGAATGCAGACCTGATTGTATGGCGCATCGTGCCGACGATATATGATCAGCGCCTGGCGCATCACCGTGAGATTCTGGAGGCCCTGAGATCGAAGTATGGCGAGTTGCTCTATGGCGAGCCAGTGCGCGCCACAACCAAGTACAAGGACGCTGTGACCTCGCAGACCGATGTAAGCGACCTGGATAAGAGACTTGGCGTCTATTGGGATGACTTGGCCGCGCTGCTTCAGCAGGAGGTGAAGTGATGCCACCAGCAAGGAAAAGCGCCTATAGCAAAGTGATGCGAGAGATGCAACAACAACAGACCGCTGAACGTCCAGAAGTCCAGCAACCTGAAGTTTCAGAAGTCCATACTTTTAGAAGTCCAGACATTCAACAGTCTACAAGTTCAGAGACTCAGATTGCTAAAGGTCCAGACTCTAGGAAATCTAAACATCCAGAATGGGAGCAACAGACGATTTATCTCTCTCCTGCACTCAAGGAGAGAGTAAAGATTCATGCAGTACGGGCGAAACTAGAAATCAGCGAGATCGTGAACACGGCGCTCAGGGAGTACCTGGATCAGCATCCAGACTTCTAAAAGTCCAGATGTTTACATTGCTGGAATACCTCCTGAAAATGGCCGTTTTCGTGACTACTAGATCATTTTGAAGTATCAGCTGGAGGTTCATGCTGTCGTTCATTCCATTCTTCTTGAATCCGCGCACGTATCGGCAGAATAGCTTTATCCGGTCCTGCTTGAACCACCTGTAGTAGTGCTTCACTTCGTCTTTGTTGTTGACGCTTGCTCCTGAACATCCACCCTGAAACCCACAGAATGGGATTCGCGGATGCCATGATTGAAGCGGCCTTGAATAAGATACGAGCCCTTAGAGGCATCTTCTGCTTCTTCCAAAACCAGCCAAACATACCGCCGACCATATGGACTCCCCCAAGATAGAATGAGGCCGTCATGACGAGAAAGATGACCAGAATAACCACCAACGTGACAGGAATACTGGGCTCTGTCCCGAGCACTGGAATGATAATGCCCCTACCAACAATGATCGACCCTATGATTAAAATGACAATGTTAGAGTTAATGAAACTCCAGATGCGCTTGCCCATCTTTCTCTATCCTTCCCTCATCTTCCTTTACGCTTAATGCCGAACCTGGCGGTGAGCTTTTCGCCGTAGGGGTTCTCATCGCCCATGATCTCTTTCGTGTAGATCTGTGTAATCTTGATATCGGTATGGCCGAGTCTGCCGGCGAGATCCGTAATCGGCGCTCCGGATCGAACCATGCCCACGGCGAACGTATGGCGCAATGCATGCACCTTGCTGGTGTCCATGTACTCCCCGCATATGTTGCTGAGCGTCTTTGCGCTGATGGCCTGCCCTTTGTTGGCGTGCGAGTAGGACACCCACAGCGGCGTACCTGGATCCAGGCGTAGGATAGACTTCCCATACTGGGCGTGCAAGTATTCCAGCAGCACAACGCTCGTCTCAGCGTCCAGCTTGTCATGCATCACTTTCCCGCCCTTACAATGAAACGTCAGCGTGATGCGAGTATCTTTGCGGCCTGTAATCCGCATATCACGGAAGTGCAACCCCACCAGCTCGTGGGCACGTCGGCCCGTATAGAGTGCCACGGCCAGGATGGCATAGTCGCGCAGGCCTGCCGCTGTGTCTCTATTGACGCCCTGGAGGCCTTGCTCGACGGTATCGGGATCAATGGGCTGTGCTGACGCATAGGCCTGTACAGGGCGTTTCTTGACGCTCTGGATGGGGTTAGGAACGTCCAGCTTGTAGACCTCCTGCACGAACGTGTACCAGGATGAGAGAATAGCTAGGCGCTGATTATACGTTGATGGCGACACATCTTCACCTGGGCGTCGGGTAGTACCTGCTCGCTGATTGGCCCAGAGGGCCGCGACCCGCGCGATATCAATGGGTGTAGAGAGCAGGTCGAGGCCTCCACGTGCTAAGAAGTCCCTAAACTGGCGCATCGTGTCTTCATACGCCGCGCGGGTTTTGCGAGAGCCGGTGCGGGTCTCTTTCTGTGCGAGCCATTCAGCAATGGCTACGTCGAGGGTGAACTGATAGGGAGTGAGCGCGGTATCTGGCATCATGGATTACTCCTTACTCGCCTCCAAGATAGTGATGCTCCATGTAGTCTTGCGTTTCCTGGTATTCCCGGCCTGCTTTCGCTTCCGCTTGCACTTCCGAACTATGCCCGAAGTACCAGTCAACTACATCGATCAGGTCTTGAGCAGAGACCGTAAGAAGCTGCCCATGTGAGCGGATGCGATAGCGATCCGCTGCGATCTTTTCAATGTCTGCCATTGCTGGCCAGTCCTTTCTTTTGAGTTCAACTAATGTGTCGTTAGTGGAAGTAAGTATCTCATCAGTGTCAAGACACCAAAAGGCGCGATCTCGGGTCGGGTGACTCACCCGACCCGAGATCGCGCCAGTCTCAGCTACTCCTACGTATCAGCAGCGCGTCGACTTCCCGTAATTCCTTTTCGTCAGCATCTAGCTGGGCCTCGCTGGTTGCTACCAGCAGGTAATCCGTTCCATCGAGGGTGACCAAGCGCGTAAGGCGCGTATCGCCCTCGGGCTTCGAGGTGAGGACGATCAGCTCGTCGGCTGAGAAAAAGACCGACTCGCCCGGGCCCACCAGGTCGACGCCATAGGGTTCGTTGTCGTTCTCTGCCCGGTCCTGGTCGATCCAGTCAATCGGGCCGACCTGGCCGCCGTAATCCGGGACATCCGCGCGGATCTGCACCCAGGTCCCAACCTGCAAAGCTTCTGCCATGGTAATCTCCTTTCATGAACTACTTTCGCAGCCAGCCCGTAATCTGCCAGCACACCGGCCACTCCGGCAGCTGGCGAACGAGCACCGTGATAGATGGGCTGCCCGCCAGGTCGCAGTAGCCGAACAGCGAGCCGCCAGGGCCGACATGTAAGTTGTAAATGCGCTGGTTATTCATCCAGGTATAGGGCGAGACCGCCACGACGACCTGGTTGTCCCTGCTATACTGGTCATCGGGGGGATTTGTGTTGCTCACGTCAACACCAGTTCCTTTCTGGCTGCCTGCGTTGAAGCCGCAGGCAGCCGCTTGTTTCAACGAAACGATTAGTTTGACGGGGCCGCTGCGCGGACGTTGTACTCACGCGCCAGCTCGCCTTCGAGCGCGTGCGCTTCCTTGTAACTCGCTGGCTTCTTCACCTGCTTGCCCAACGCATTCGCGAGGCGCGTAATCTCCTCGAGCTGCTTGGGGCTCGGTGGGCTGTCATGCAGCGTATTGCGCACGGCCGGGGTTGCCATCGCAGGTCCAGGGCGAGCCAGGTCGTGCAGCGCCTGATCCCTGGTCACTGGCGCAGGCTTCGCATGCCCGTTACCATTGCCTTCCTTGAGCAGGCCCTGGTACGCACGATTGCCGATGCTGAAGTAGCTGAGCGCCTTCTTGATGGCGTCGGTCTGTGCGCCCTTGCGGGCATCGCCGTAATCGCCCTTGGTGACGCGAGCTTGTCCCCAGCCGGTCGGCTGGAAGTCGGGCGCTCCGCTGAGCCATACTTTGACCTTCGCAACCACCAGGGCCCCCTTTTCGCCCTCCATGATGTCGCTACTCAGCTCCTCGAAGCCCCATCCGCCCGTGCCAAACGTCTCGTTCATGGCATCCACGACGTACTGTGGCCGGTAGCCGACGTAGCCGCTGTAGGTGTCCACGCTGATGTTGGCCGGTTCGCCGTCGAGCAAGAGCTGGTTGACGAGTTCGATCAGGGTCGCGATGTCGGTCTGTGTCTGTGTCATGATCTATCAACCTTCCTTAATACTGACGATTTGCCAGCCGGGGTAATCCGTCTCGATGTCGTAGATGGCATGCGCCACGCTGGCGCAGCCGAGAACGGTGACAGCGCGGCTTTCGGTGCCGCGCTCGATGTGTACGGTGAATGTCATGATATCCTCTCTTTCTGATGTGCGGATGCCTGGGCTTAGTAGCCCAGGCTCATTTCGTAGTAGCAGCGCTGGCTGGCTGCCTGGCCGTTCAGGCGGCTGTCGTACTGGCGCCGTAGTTGGTTGAATACCAGCACCTTCGTGATTTCTTGATTTCCCTCGCGAATGTGCTTGCACTGATATGCCGCATTGCCCTTCACATGGCAGCGGAAGTGCTGATCGGGGCAGCCGCAATCGGTCACCAGGCCGGTCTCGTCGTCGATGGTCAGGAAGTATTTCGCAGTGTGTGTGAATGAACTGATGGTCTTCGTCATGGTCGTATCTCCTTTATTCTTGATTGACTTCGTTTCGCTTCGGTTGTCGGGGGAGGTTGTCTATCGTCTCCTGGAGGCTCGTTTTTCCCTCCCCTCACTAGTAAGTATACCATATTTGTAGCCATTTGTCTATAGTTTAAGCCATGAGTATTTACAATTGGCTACAAGTGTGCTATACTGGTGAGGAGAGATTGTTTGTAATCAGAAGAGAGGAGTTTTTCATGGACCAGAAAGACATCTACACATTACGCGAGCTGTTCGAGAACTTGCCTATCTCGCTTTCGGAGTTGGCACGGCAGAGTCGCATCAATGAGGTCACACTTGCACGTATCCGCGATGGGAAGCACACAACCAGGCGCGACACTGCGAATAGGCTGCTGACGGCGCTCTCACGAGTATATGAGCGCTCGCTTTCGTTGCAGCATGTTACGGGGATACGGATACAGGGGCAAGAGCAGTCAGAGGAGCACGTTGCATAGCCAGGGCGATGGCGGCTCAGATTACAGCCGGAGCGCCATCGCCACCAACTACTAAGAGGAGTATATCATGCAATCCATTTATGCACAGAGGCAGAGTGAGGCGTATTGCTGACCTTACAGTTAGCTTACAGTTTTTTGCAGGACCCACTTTGCGTACCGTTCCGCTTGATGGTGGCGCAGAGGAGTGTTATGCTACGGGGAATAGCGTTGCTTCGAGGAGTTCTCGGGGTAACAGTGCGAGAGATGACGCCAGCTTTCCCACCAGTGGGATTGCTGGCTTTTTTTGTAGGCAAAAATAGTTCGTAGGCGTAAAAGAAACCGTTCCAAGCCCATGTTTTCGCAGACTAAGCTTGAAACGGCCCCACGCTCACCAGTCTTTTACCCCTACAGGGAGGTATCAAAACCGTGATAAGCGTATCACAGAATACAGATTTACACAACGTTTCCACAACGCATCAACACGTTTTCAACACCACTCCGCTTCCCGAAGAGCAGGAGGTGGCGCTATGACACCGTACGATCACCTGAGCAACGATCAACTCATTGAAGCGCTGGTCGATCATGACGCCACACTCTCAGAGATTTATGCGACCATCCATCTTCCGAATACAGTGATGGCCCCAGGGGAAAAACTGTTCTGGATCGCAGCCCGCAGCGTCCTTGCCGCTGAGAAACCGCGCGAAGATGGCCTGGTGAGACTCCCAACTGGAGTTATATCAGCGTTTAACGGTATGAGCGACGGCTCCAACAATCGGTACTCCAATGCCCTCATCGAACGATTTGGTGCAAAGAAGGAATCCGTTCCTTATAGAACCAAGAAAGGGCAAGAGCGCGAGCTCACCTATATTGACCGAAGTGATCCAGTCTGGCGCGAGCCCTGGACAGTCGACCTGCCAGAAGAGAAAGCGCGGGTGATCAATGGGAACGGTAAATATTGCGAGCACTGCCAAACCTACAACTTGCAGGTAAGAACGCAGCGGCTCACCTATCAGGAGATCCAGGTGTGCGAGTGCTGCGGCTATAAAAAAGTCTCTGACGTCTTAACAGATCATGCACCACTCGAACCAGGGGAATATAGTCCTCCAAAAAAAGGTCTTCAGGCTGAAGAGCCTTTTCCCGAGATCGCAGTTTCCGAACCAGAGCCCGAGGCAGAAGCAGAAAAGGCTCAAAAATCTGAGTCCCTTCCTATTCCAAGTACCCCCCCACTGGGTGTTGATCTCTTGGAGTTGTTGGAAGAAGATGTCCCTCCCAAAAAGGCTCTTCAGCCTGAAGACCTTTTGGGAGATCAAGAACTTCACGCGGCCCAGCTGCTCTTAGCGATTGCAGGGGAACATTCCTCACACATCCAGATGTGTAAGGATGGCGAGTCGAAATATATCACTGTTCATAGCTCGCTTGATCTTGGGGATATGCGCACGCACTTGCGCGGCTATAAAACGAAAGGCGTTGTCGATCGCCCGCTCGATGGGCAGACACGCGCACTCTGGTTTGAGGGTGATACGCCGGAACACTGGCAGCGTTGCAAGGAAGCTGCGCAGCTGCTCGCGGCGTCTGACGATTTCAAACCGCTGCTCAGTCCATCGCCCACAATGGGCAAGCACCAGGGCGGAGGGCATCTCTGGATCATCTTTGACCAGTTGGTGGACGCCTATAGCGCACTCAAGACGGTCTATCAGTATACTGGTCATCTGCTACAAGACTTAGAGCACTGGCCTGGTGGCGGGCGCAATGCTCGCCTACCTGGCGGGAAATACCTCTATAAATGTGCCGCCTGGTGTCACTTAGAGGATGAGCAGGGGCAAAACGGTATTGGATCGGCAGCTATGTTGCTCACCAGACTTACCCCTGCTGCAGTAGTAAATGAGTATCCCAAACCCGATCCTGTTAACATCGTTGACAATGTTAATGAAGTGGAGCGCACGAAACCATCAACACCAGCGGGGGGGTATTTGGAAAAAGACCTTGCCCGTCAAGTCGTGGTGGATTTTAACGCTTCACATACCTGGTCGGAGATGCTCGGGTTGCCTGACCGTCAACACAAGTATGCAGCCATCTGGCGCAACGATCGCACACCGAATGTAGCTATTGATCCTCGCACCGATCTCGCGAAGGACTTTAGCACCGAAGCCTGGATACAGAAGCCAATGGATCAGTACCAGGTCTATTGCTTGATCCAGGGCGGGCAGGACTGGGAGGCGTTCAAACGGCGTGATCTGGCGCAGCGCTGCGCAGCCTTGCGGGACGTGCAAGAGCCCGATGAGGAGGCAGAAGAAGAGAAGAAGCCAGCTTCGCGCACGTGCAAGGCGTGTGGAGTGCTGGCAGATGGCTATATCGATGGGCGATGGTTGTGCACTCCGCACTATAAAGAGGTCCAGCGTTACCAGGATGCACGTAGGACGGTGGGATTACGATGAGCAAGACGAAAGCGTTACGCAGTGAAGTCGACCTGCTACTCGCACGCATCCGGCAGAGGCGCATGTTGCTGACGCCCGAGGTAGTGGCGCAGCTGCCTGACCTGCCTCGTGGCTACGTGCAAGCACTTATAGATGTAGGCGATGTGCAGACCTGCGCTAGCCCGCTCTGGCATAGAAAGTACTGGAAATACAGCGGGTTTGGCCGATTTACGTGCGAAAAGTGCCTGGAACTCGGCCAACAGGATGATGCAGATGAGCTGTGGGAACCGTTGTGGGCTTGCTAAGGAGTGCTCTATGACACGAACTCAGGCCGAGCGCCTCGCCTCCTATGTGCTCGATGCGGGCCTGGATGCGCGAGTTGTCGCTCTTGAGCGTGGCGATCAGTTCTGCCTCCGGATCGTGCAGCCGCAATGGCACATTTGGGATTGGGACGATTGGACGCAGTTCTGCAAGGACGCCAAAGCCGAGCGGGCACGTGAGCGCAAGCGTGCTATACTTGGTCCAAGTGCACAATAGCCAAGCACAATCCGACACGAATCCGACACTATAAAAAAGGGCTGAAACATGACCAGACCAGAAAGGGGCGGAATGAGCACACAACCGGCGCGAATTACACCCATGAAACAGGTGAAACGGCCTGAAAAAGCGGCCATTCTGGGCCAGATTACGCCAAAACAGGAAGAATTTTTAGAGACCTATCTGCTGGTTCATGACCTGGGTGAAGCGAGCGAGCAATTGGAGATAAGCGACCGGACAGCCAGGCGTTGGATGACGCTCCCGGCGGTGCAACAAGCGCTGGCGCTGCTCAGGCAGGAACGGCGCGACGCGATACAGAACAAAATCGAACGATCGCTTGATCTGGCAACTGAACTGATCTTCAGGAAGCTTCACGCGGCCGTGTATGACAAGGGGTATGCTGATCCAGATCGCGTTGATAAGTATATCGCGATGCTGCTGAAATATGTCCATGATCAGCGGGAGGTGGATGCCCTGAAAGTGCGCATCGAAGAGCTAGAAGCGGTGGCTGCATCGAATGTCGTGGATGCAGACGAACAGGAGTGAACGATGGCATCATTGACTGAGCTTTTACCGCGCTTAGAAGAAGGCGCTCTCCTGCAAAGCTCGCGTGGTGAGTCGCTCCGCCTGATTGCCCCGGGCAAGGTCGAGTGGATCAAAGCAAAGGGCTTCCTGTTCGAGGTTGAAACTGTGAGCCTGGCTGATCTCAAGAATTACAAAGACATGTGGGATTGGCAGATTGTCGCCAACTCACAAGGAGCACAATCATGATCATAGACCTCGCAAGCTTGAGTGATCGGGAACTAACCAGGTTGCTGTGGCTCATTGAGGAAGTGGCGAAGCTCAACGCTGAGATAGCGAAGCAGAACGATGAGGTGCAGAAACTCAATGCCGAATTGAGGGCAAGCCTGGCTCTCATTTCGGATCCCATTTCAGATGACATCGGCGAACTGCTACGGGCAGAACTCACAAGACGAACCGAGGAGAAAGGTGCTCCCTGACAGGTCAGACGTGGTATACTATGGCTAACTACACGATAGTGGTAGATGGAAGTGACTACATGGGGGCGTCGAATGCATGCGATGGTCTTGTGTAGCGGTTGATGTGAGTGCACCTGGCGCGGAAACACCCGAGTGCACTCGCATCAAGAGTGGCAAGCAAGCACAACTGAATACCTGGCAGCCGGTTCGCGAGAGGGCTACTGCCGTACATGAATGAACGATGAAGCCGGTTCGTGAGAGGGCCACTTCTGGAGTGATACAACACGTCCAGGATGTGACGCCCGACACAAAGCCGCCAATCCTGGAGAGATAAGAGGATTGGCGGCTTTGTTTTAGGTTTGAGAGGCGCAGATACTATATCACCCTCTTCTGATAAAGGAGGAGGCGCAAAGGATACATGCGTGTGAGTAAAATACAACGATCCATAGAATATAAGGACATCGCTGGCGGTGAGATGCAAGCAGTAAATGATAGTCAGGGCATCGTTGAGGGCTATCTTAACCGCACGTCGGTTATTGACTTTGTTAGCGATAAAAGTATGCCTGGGTGCTTTGCGGTCACGATCAAGGACGGGTATGCCAGAAAAGCGGCTCAGTCGCTTGACTACATTTGGCCGTTTTTGTGGTCGCATAGCTATGAGGTACTTCCTCCGGGCGGGATTTTTTATGCGGATGAGGACAGAAAAGGCTTATTCATCAAGGTGCAACTCAACCGCGACATTCAAAGCGGGCGCGAGTTATATGCATCGTTCAAAAATCGAACTGTTTCTAAAATGAGCATGGGATATAAAAGTATTAGAGACAGTTGGCCTCTCAGTGTATTTCTGACCAAAAGATACGACGTGCCATATAACTGAGGCTGAGCTTGCTCTTCTGTTTCTTTTCTGCAGTTCCAGCAGGTTTTTCTTTGTCATCAGAAGCCATTTTCTGCTCTGAGTGTCTCTTGTTGCCATGCAGAGCCGAGCAGTGAGGTAAAGAGCCTCAAGGTGTGTATAAGAGCCTCTAGAGCCGCTTCACTCATAATCTCATGCGTAGTTATATGGCACGTCGTATCTTTTGGTCAGAAATACACTGAGAGGCCAATT
>WNFI01215562.1_pt1 | contig 11809 bp, 14 predicted proteins | sample 5400471 | NCBI WGS metagenome assembly WNFI01 (sample SAMN13153348, study PRJNA577476) | soil metagenome | isolation source: 100 cm saprolite on Douglas fir-dominated hillslope | place: USA:California | collected 2013-09-17
CAAGGAGGCCTGGCAGCGCGCGCTCGACTGGTTCAACAAATATGTGAGGGCGTGAGGCGAAGAGAAGTTCGGTTTCCAACCGCCTCGGCAGATAAACCGAGAGATCCCGCGAGGAAGCTGCCGCGATCCTGAAAGCCCGCTGCCTTGCCGGCTGCATTGGCCGGCCTTATGAGCGGCGCGAACGCCGAATAATACCAGCCGCGTAGTTGCGAGCATCGAGACACCGGGACACCCTCGCCCTGCAGACGCGGGAGCGCCGCATGGGCGAGGGTATCGGTGTTCTGATGGCGATGCTGTCGAGCGCGATTGGCGGCACCAGCGCCGCGCTGATCCGCTTCATGATCGGATCGACCGACCCGATGACCTTATCGGCGCTTCGCTTCGGCTCGGGCTTCCTCTGTCTCCTGCCGGTTGCGCTCTTGCTCAAGAGCCCATGGCCGCATGGTCGCGACTGGGTCGGCGTCGCAGGACTCGGGATCCTGTTCTTCGGGCTGTGCTTTGCGCTCTACAACTGGGCGCTCAGCTTCACCACGGCCGCGCGGGGCGCTCTCGTGATGTCGACGCTCCCCTTGCTGACGATGGTCGCCGGCGCCATCCTGGGCGTCGAGCGCCTCTCAGCGCGAAAGTCGCTCGGCGTCTTCATCGCGATCGGCGGAGCCGCAGCAGCGCTGATTTCGGGTCTCGCCGCAGCCCCTCCCGATGCTTGGCGCGGCGATCTCATCATGGTCGCGGCGGCACTTTGCTATGCCTTGTATAATGTCTGGTCGCGGCCCTTCATCAGGCGCTCGACGCCGCTTGCCTACACCACCGCGACGATGGGCGCCGGCGCCGCCTCAGTTGCCCTCCTCGCCTGGAGCAATGGCGGCTTCGCCGTCCTCGGCGACTATGGCGCATCGCAGTGGCCGGCGGTCCTCTACCTCGGCACGATCGGCAGCGCCCTGTCCTCCTATCTGTGGATATCGGCGCTGGAACGGACCACTCCCACTCGCGTGGCAAGCACCGCCGCGCTCAATCCGATGACCGCCTCGGCGCTTGCCGCGGTCATGCTCGGCGAGCCGATCGGCCTCAACCTCGTCATCGGCATCGCTGCGGTCCTAATCGGCATCCGGATTGCTTCGACCGAGCTGAAGCCCAGCTATGACCTCGACCAATTGGAGGCGTCGCCGCTTCGGCGCGATATCGGCCTTTTTGACGACAAGCCAAGACCACCGCACGAGATGGTTGCTTCTCTGCATCTGCGGTGCCGCCTCCCGTTCTAACGAGAGCCAGGCGTTCGGTGGAGCGGTCGGGAGATCGCGTGACGATCTATCCGACCGGCAGCTTATGGATCTTCGCGTTCCCTTGCTATCATCGCGCCGGCACCGTAACCGGGGCGCCATCCATCTCGAAATTCGACAGCGGCGCCGCGATCTACGCATCTGTTTTTTTTAGATGCGCAACGATCGCAGGCGCAACTCGGCGTCCTCCCTCGGTCGACGCAATCCAGATGCCGGTCAGAACGGCGGCGATGCCGACGACGAGGTTGAGGCCAATCGGCTCGTCCAGAATAACGGCGGCGAGCATGGAGGCGGTGACCGGGTTGAGGGTGAGCGTGCTGGCGACGCGAGTCGGCGTCGTCAGTTCGAGCGCGGAGACCCAGAGAAAAAACGACAACGCGCTGCCGATAGCGCCCAGATAGAACACCACCAGCCATTGGGCGGCACCGTAGCCGGCGAGGGCGACAAAGCCGCCATGGATCCAGGCGATGCCGGTGAGGCAGGCGGCGCCGGCACCCATTGTCGCGGTCACGTAAGCCAGCGCACCCGAGCGCTTGATGAATGGTCGCGACCAGACGCTGTAAAGGGCCATGCACAGCGCCGCGGCGAGCATGATGAGATCACCCTGCCCGGCCCCGGACGGGGCGGCGGCGAGGCCGGTCACCAGCGCCAAGGCGACACCGGCGACGGCAATGAAGACGCCGAGCGATTTGCGGAGGGTGAGCCGCTCGACGCCGAGCACGGCGCCGGCAAGCATGGTCAGAAGCGGCAGGGTCGACATCGCCAGGGCCCCGCGCGCCGCCGTGGTGAAGGTGAGCGCCCAATTGAACAAGGCGAAGCACAGCCCGAAGAACAAGATGCCGAGGCCGATGACGCCGGCCCAGTCGCGGCCCTTGGGCCACGGGCTGCGCCGCCAGAGGGCAACGGGGAGGAGGAGGATGAAGCCCGAACCGAAGCGCAGCGCCGCCAAGGTCACCGGATCGGTCGATCCGATCATGAATCGGATGAAGGCGGTGACCCCGCCGCCGATCGCGCTCGACAGCATCGCCATCAGAATGCCAATGCCCTCGCCCATGCCCGTCCTCTCGCCATCGACAGACGAGGTTTGTCTTTATCACCGGGCCTTCGCAACTACGCGGCAGGTAGTAATCCGCAGGCGACAGGAGCGACGACAATCGTAGTTGACGCGCGGCACGCTTGGCGCCAGAGGCGATGCCGAAAGCAGATCGCGGGTTCGCTTAATAGCACTTGAAGCAAAAAAACGCGGCACGCGATGATGCGGTCGGAATTGCGGGCGGCAGGCATCGCCGCGAATATACGAGCGGCAGCGGCTCGGACCGGTTGAGTCGAGGGCCGCAGTCGGGAGGCAGGATTGACCAAGTTTTCAATCATTTACGAAGCCCAGACCGAAGACGAGTCGCGCGCCGGCGACGCCCGGGTTTTCAGCGAGATCGTCGATCAGGTGATCCTCGCCGAGGAATGCGGCTTCGACACCGTCTGGTGCGTCGAGCACACCTCGCTCAGCAACTATGCGCATATGAGCGCGCCAGAAACCTTCCTCGCCTACATCGCCGGACGGACCAGCCGGATCGGCCTCGGCCATGGCGTCATCTGCCTGCCGCCGGCGATGAACCACCCGATCAAGGTGGCGCAGCGCATCGCCATGCTCGACATCCTCTCCAAGGGCAGGCTTCACTTCGGCGTCGGCAAGGGCGGCAGCCAGCAGGAAGCCGGCGCCTTCGGCTACCAGCTCGCCGAGCTGCAGCCGATGATCGATGAATCCATGTATCTCATCCCGCGCATGTTGCTTCGGCGGTCCGGACGATATCCGCGAGAAGAGCCGCATCTACCGCGAGGCCTTCGCCAAGCGCAGACCCGAGGACCAGGTGGGTTATCGGCCGATCGAGCACATCGCCGCGCTGTGCCCAACCATGGTGCTGGAGGACGGCGACCAGGCGCGCAAGATCGGCATTCGCGGCCAGCGCTATTTCTACGAAAGCCTGGCGCGGTGGTACCAGGGCGGCCCGAAGCCGGACCCGGCAAGCTGGGACAAGGACGTGGACGAGGCCGGCCAGATTATCATCACGCGCTTCGGCTCCGAAGAAGTGCGCATGGACCCCAATGCCAAGAAGCCGACCGAAGCCATCCGCAACCCCAACCAGTCCTTCGGAACCGCGGATGAGTGCATCGCCTATGTGGACCGCCTGATCGAGGCCGGCGCCGACGAGATCCTGTTCTGCTGGCAGATGGGCACCGTGCCGCAATGGGCGCAGATGGAGACGATCCGCCAGATCGGCAGGAACGTCATACCCTATTTCCGTGCCCGGCGGGCGGAAGCCCCGGCGGTGGCGAGGCCGGTGGCGGCCGCGTAGCGCAAACCCTCCCATCACCGACAGAGGGCGGGCGCGACTTACATTCCGCGCGCCCGGATGCTATGACCAGCAGCGTCTGTCGGGAGGACGGGTGCGATCGTCGACAATGGACTGAAGCAGCCGACGTGGATTCCGCGCGCGGACATGATCGCGCGCCACTTCAAGTTTTTCCTGGTCGCCGCCGAGGAGCAGAGCTTCCAGCGCGCGGCGGAACGCCTCCATATCGCCCAGTCCGCGCTCTCCAGGCGCATTTCCGATTTGGAGCGGGAATTGGGCGGCATCACCCTGTTCGAGCGGTTCGCACGCGGCGTGCGCCTGACCCAGAGCGGGCAGTCCATGCTGGATGACGTGCGCCGCATCATGACCGAGATCGAGGAGGCGAGCCGCAAGGCGCGGCGCATCGCTCATGGCGATGTCGGCCTGATCCGCATCGGCTTTGCCGACGTCGGCAGCCTGAAGCGCCTGATCCCCAGAACCCTGCTGAAGTTCGAAGCAAGCCATCCGGAGGTCGAAGTCCAGCTCATTCCGATGCCTTCAGAGCAGCAGCGGGCAGCCCTCAGGTCCGGCGTCATCGAGGTCGGCTTCATGTTCGATCAGATGGACGATCTTCCTCATGACGAGCCGGAATTCGAGATGACGCCGCTGGTGCTGCACCGTTTCTTGCTGGTCATCCCGCCCGGACACCGGTTGCGGACGGCCGATCGCATCATGCTGAGAGACCTGAAGAACGAGAATCTGATCTGGCCGTCGCGGCGCCATGCGCCGCGGCTGTACAACCGCCTGATCGAGGCGTGCCAGGTCCATGATTTCACGCCCCGGATCAAGACCGAGGTGGTCACCGTGGACATGGCCTACAATCTCGCTGCGGCGGGAATGGGGCTGGCGATGGTCATGGCTGAAGCGAGCGACGAGGCGCCCTATGGGCTGGCGCTGAGACCGCTCGAAGAGGCGATGCTAGACGCGGGCTCCTGAGCGGAGTCTGGCACCGATCTCGCCGCCGACCCGGCGTACCGCTTCATTCGCCGGTTCGAGCAGGTCGACCATGGTGAAGAAGCCGTGGATCATGTCCTCGCAATAGTCGATCTCGGTCTGCACGCCCGCATCCATCAGCCTGTCGGCATAGGCCATCACTTCGTCATGCAGCGGGTCGCAGCCGGCGACGACGACGATCGCCGGCGGCAAGCCGGAAAGGTTCGGGGCATGCAGCGGTGCGGCCAGCGGATGGCGACGTAGCGCCGGATCGGCGACATAGTGGCTCCAGAACCATTTCATGTCGCTGGTCGAGAGCAGATAGTCTCCCGTCCCAAACTTCATGTAGGACGGGCGGGTGAAGTTGCTGTCCATCACCGGGTAGACGAGAACCTGGAGCGCGATCGCCGGCGTGCCGGCGTCGCGCGCCTTGATGGCGCATGCCGCCGCCAAATTGGCGCCGGCGCTGTCGCCCATGATCACGATCGGGCGATCCGGTGAGCGGGCCTGCAGCCAGTGCAGCGCGGTAAAGGCATCCTCGACCGGCCCTGGAAACGAATGCTCGGGCGCCAGGCGGTATCCGACGTTCGCAACCTCGAGGCCCGAGGCCGCCGCCAGCTCGCGGCAAACCGGATCGAAGGCGTAGAGCTCGCCGACGACCCAGCCGCCGCCATGGAAATAGAGGATGGTGCCCCTCGACGGCTCGGGCTTCGGCTGGTGCAGGCGGATGGTGATGGCACCACCGGCGACGGTGACTTGATGGTCAGTCGTTGCATGCATCGGTCGGCCACGGTTGGGCGGAAGGGCCGCCTGTGCCGTCTCGAAGCTCTGCCGCGCCTGCCGGGGGGTCCCTGCATGGTAGGGCGTGAGGTTGAGCGCGGCACGCTTTTGCAGCAATTCCGCGATTTTCGGATGCACAGGCAAGGCTCGACCCTCCCAACCAGGCGCAGCCTGCGGTTCGCCGCCAGGCGAAACCATTGCTTTTTGTGGAAGCATGCGACTGTTTTTAGCAATTCACCTGGCGCAAGGCACAGGAGAGACTTCCACGCTTGAGCTCGTTGGAGCCAGCCGGAAACCTCACGAGATTGCCGGGACCGGAGACGGGGTGGGATGCGCGCCATCGCGATCGACGACTTCGGCGGGCCAGACGCGATGTATGTCGCCGAGCTGCCGGTGCCTGTGCCCGGGGAAGGCGAGGTCAGGATTCGGATGGCCTATGCCGGCGTCAATCCCGCCGACTGGAAGCTGCGCGAGGGTAGGCTCCGAAGATTCGACTTCTTTCGGCCGAGCTTCCCGCTGGTTCTGGGATATGACGGCTCGGGCGTCATCGATGCGGTGGGCCCCGGCGTGTCGGACCTCAGGCCCGGCCATCGCGTCATGGTGAAATCCGACCAGAGCCTTGGCCGCTGGGGAACCTTCGCGGAGTTTCTCGTCGCCGCCGCCGACATGGTCGGGATCGTTCCCCAGTCGATGGCCCTCAGCGACGCCGCCACCATCCCCGTTGCCGGGCTGACGGCCTGGCACAGCCTGTTCCTTCATGGCGGGCTCAAGCCGGGCCAGAGCGTGTTCATCCATGCCGGATCGGGCGGTGTGGGCAGCTTCGCCATCCAGTTCGCGCATCACCACGGCGCCCGCGTGCTGGCGAGCTGCCGTCCGCGGAACGCATGCTATTTGTGTGGTCTCGGAGCGGAGCTAACATTCGACTACGAAGCCGTCGACATGATCGACACCATCGTGTGCCATGTCGACGCCGGGATCGACCTGGTGGTCGACGCGGTCGGCGGCGAAACCCACGACTTGGCGGCGCTGCTGCGCCATGGCGGGCTCTATGTCCGCATCCCGACCCTTGGCCCCGGCGACGACAGGCCGAGCGAGGCAGCGATTCGAGCCCGCGGCATCATCCCCGTGCACGCCGGCATCGTCCGGGATCAGGCCCGAAGCGCGCTGGCCGCGATCGGCACGCTGTTCGAGGCGGGCAAGCTCGCCTTCCCGGAACCCTCGATCTTCCCCATCGAGGAGGTGGGGCGGGCGCTGGAGCTGAGCAAAGCCGGGAAGAAACGCGGCAAGATGGTGCTGAAACTGTGGGTCTAGACGATATGTCCAGCCGTGTCGCCCTGGTGACCGGAGCCTCCGGCGGGCTGGGAAGCCAGATGGTGGGCGCCCTGCTCAAGGCGGGCTACCGCGTCGTGCTGAGCGGCACCGGCGAGCAGGCGCTCCGCGCGGTCGCCGGAGCGGAGCCCGCATCCCGTTGGCGTTTGGTCACGGCGGATTTGTCGGAGCCGGAGGCGGCGGCGCGGCTGGCGCGCGAGGCGACCGCCGTCTTCGGGCGCGTCGACATCCTGATCAACAATGCCGGCATCAGCACCAGCGCCATCGACAGCGGCGCACCGGACAAGCCGGTTCGCTTCTGGTCGATCACCGCGGCGATGACCAGCCGCTTCTACCAGATCAACACCTTGTCGCCGCTGCGGCTTACGGCACTGCTGGCACCGGCGATGATCGAGCGCGGCTGGGGGCGCATCGTCAACGTCACCACCAGTCTGAGGACCATGCTGCTTTATGCCGGCTATGGCGGCTCGAAGGCCGCGCTCGAGGCGGAAACCGCCTGCATGGCCGCCGATCTCGCCAACTCCGGCGTAACCGCTAATGCGCTCCTTCCCGGCGGGCCGACGGCGACGCGCATGACCGCCAACTTCCCGATCCCGGCCGCCGACATGCTGCAGGCCGACATCGTGGTCGCACCCATCCTCTATCTGGCATCGAGCGGATCGGACGGCGTCACCGGACGGCGCTTCATCGCCGCACTCTGGGATCCCGCCCTGCCACCGGACCAGGCGGCGGGCATCGCCAGTGCCGCCATCGCCTGGTCGTCGCTTGCAACCATGCCGGTACGGCCGAGGTCGCGCTCATGAGCTTCGCCAGGCCTCCCTGGTCCCAATGGACGATGGGAGCGGCCGCGCTCGCGTCTAGCGTTCGGCGAGGGGAGAGACGGCGGACAGCCTGAGATCCAAACCAGCTTTGACAAGGGAGGAACACAAAATGAGAACCATCTTCGGTGCGGTCATTGCGGGTCTTTTTCTGGCCGGCGGCGCCTTCGCGCAAGGTGCCGGCACGCCGGTCAAGATCGGCGTGCTCAACGATCAGAGCAGCTCGTTTTCCGCGATCGGCGGCCGCGGCGCGGTGGAAGCGGCCCGCATGGCGATCGAGGATTTCGGCGGATCGGCACTGGGCAAGCCGGTCGAGCTGGTAAACGCCGATCACCAGAACAAGCCGGAAGTGGCGCTGTCGATCGCGCGGGAATGGTTCGATCGCGACGGCGTCGACGTTCTCGTCGACATCGCCAATTCGTCGATCGCGCTCGGCATCAACAATTTGCTGCGCGACCAGAAGAAGCTCGGTCTGTTCGTAGCACCCGGCGTCAGCCGCCTGGTCGAAGAGGATTGCAACGGCTACGGCATCGCCTGGGCCTATGACTCACCGTCGATGGCGCGCGTCTCTGCGCTGGCGCAGGTCAAGGCCGGCGCCAAGAAGTGGTACATCATCTCGCCCGACTACACCTCGGGCGTCATCTTCGAGGAAACCGTCAAGCAGGTGGTCGCCGAAAACAGCGGCGCCGTCGTCGGAACCGTACGCGCTCCGCTCGGCACCACCGACTTCTCCTCCTACATCCTGCAGGCGCAGGCTTCCGGCGCGGACGTGATCATGCTGACCTTGAACGGCCCGGAGCTCATCAACGCGGTGAAGCAGATCCAGGAGTTCGGCCTGATCGGCCGTGGCCAGAAGGTCGCCGCCGTCGCCATCAACGACTTCGAAGCCAAGCAGGCCGGCGTCGACAATCTGAAGGGCATCCAGTTCATGCTGCCCTGGAACTGGGTCCTCGACGACACGACCCGCGCCTTCCACAAGCGGCTGATGGAGCGGACCAAGGTCAGCGCCACCTGGAACCATGCCGGCGTCTATTCCGCGGTCCTCAACTATCTGAAGGCGGTGCAAGCGGCCGGCAGCAAGGATCCGAAGACCGTCGTCGCCAAGCTCGCGAGCATGCCGCTCGACGATCTCTTCTTGCGCCATGCCAAGCTGCTTCCCAATGGCCGGGTCATACACGACGTCTACGTGCTCAGGATCAAGGGCCATGAGGAGGTCAAGGAGGACTGGGACGTCTCGGCGCTGGTGACCACCATCCCGGCCGACCAGGCCTTCCCGCCGCTCTCGGCCTCGAAGTGCAGCCTGGCCAAGGGCTGATGGGGCCCGCGGCCGAGGCCGGCTTATCCGCGTGCGTCCGGGCGCGGCGTGTAGCCATCGACGCTGATGATGGGGAGATGCGTCCAGCCGCCACCCGGAAGGCGCGCCCAGGCGCCTGCCGCCAGCGCGCCGCCATCGACATGGATGGTCGTGCCGGTGACCCAGCCCGACAAGGTCTCCGAGGCGAGGAAGACGGCAGCGCCGGCTGAATCCGCCCCTTCGCCGAAGCGGCCAATGGGAAACCAGCGCTTGATGTAGTCGCGGTTTTCCGCCGGCACCCGAGGGGTGGCCTTGACCTGCTCGCTGTTGGTGGTCTCGGGCGCGATCGCGTTCACGCGAATGCCATCTGGGCCCAGCTCGAGCGCCAGGCTCTGGGTGAAGCCGGTCAGCGCCGACTTGAACGCCGAATACCTCCCACTCCTCTTCGGTGGAGGCTTCGAACGGCTTCTTGTAGCCGAGATAGTCGCCGACATTGTTGACCAACACATCCAGCCTGCCATGGGTGCCGCTGATCTCGTCCATGACGCGCTTGACTGCATCCCGGTCCCTCACATCGGCTTCGAGGATGCGGTGATCGGGACCCAACTGGGCGAGCGCGCCACGAGCCGCTGCGGCCCGGCCGCGGTCGATCTCGGCGACCACGATTGTCATGCCGAGCCGGGCGAAGAGCTGCGCGGTGGCGAGCCCGATGCCGGCGCCGCCGCCGGTCACCAGCGCCACCTTGCCGGCAAGGCCGAGGATCGAGAGTTCGTCCGCTGCGGTCATGGGCTTGTTCCTTCCGAAGGTCCTTGACGGCGGCGTCTCAACGGGCCGGCTCGTCGACGGGGAATGTGCGCGTAGCGTCGACGACGAGGGTGCGGCTGGCCAGCCTCCAGCCGGCGGCGGTTTTCTCGAAGCAGTCCTGGTAGCGGATGGTCATCTCGTAACAGAGGTGGCACTCCGCCGCGTCGCGGAAGAAATGGCGCGCGATCGCATAGGTCTCCGCCGCGGCCGTGTCCCCGGATATCGTGGGCACGAAATTGAAGACGGCATGAAACGTCTTGGCATAGCGTTAGCAACTCATCGCTCTCATGCGTCATCCCGGTTGGCCGACCAAGGCGACGACCTCCTCGACGCCGCGCCGGACGTCGCCGCGCCGATAGCCGAGCAGTGCAGTCTCTTGCTGGTTCGGCTCATAGGCCAGCACCGTGCCCCGGCCGGGAACGATGAACGCATCCGGCAGCAGGGGATGTTCGGCGTCGCGCACCGCGATGCGCCGCGGACTGCCGACGACATCGAAGATCATCTGGAAGAAGTCGCGGAAGCTCAGGTTCTGGTCGCCGATAAGATAGGCCTTGCCGGGCTCGGCATGTTGCAAGGCACCCCAAATGGCTTGGCACAGCGAGGCGACCGACATGTAGTTGGGGCCGCCGGGCGGGGCGAAGTCGGGGATTTCCGGGCGCTCGCCTTTCGCCCAGGCTGTGAGCGTTTCGTAGCGCCGGGCCGGAACCCCGGGGATGGCGCCGACGATGGAAGGCGGGTTCAGGGTCGAGACGTTGAAAGCGGCCGTGGCGAGCGCCCTCGCACCCTCGTCGGCGAGCGCGCGCGCGCGCACATAGGCGTTTTCCTTGATCAGCTGCGGCATGGCCTGGTGGTAGTAGCTGCCAAGCTGGACCACGCGCGCCACGCCCGCTTCGCGGGCGAGAGCAACGAACTTCGGCACGCCCTCGATCTCAGTCACCCGCCAGAATTCCGCTTCGTCGGCCCCCTTCTGGATATGGCGGATATCGTTGCCGGCGGCAAAAACGATGGCATCGAAGGGGGCGAGGTCGGCGGCGGAAAACCCCGCTTTCGTATAGTCGCCGAAGAGTGCCGGAAACTTCGCCATCGGCGTGCCGGCAGGGGCGGGGCCCTCCCCTTGTCGATCTTGTTCAGTCCAAATGTCGGCCGGCGCCGACAATGACACATCGTCCGGATCGACTAAGGCCCGGAAGCGATGGCAGCACCCACGTCTGCCCCACGTGGCTCAGGCGACCAGCGTCGACTCCCGCATCCTGGCGAATTCGGCGACCTGCCGGCCGATGAGCTCGAGCTGGAAACGGGCGCTCTCATCAAGGCAGTTGCCGGCGGCGTCGAACGGATCGGTGGCGGCGTTGATGCCCGCACCCATCGGCGTCGGCCAACCGCGCAGCGCATGGGTGATCGAGCGCAAGGAGGCCAAGGTCGCCCCCGCGCCCTGCCAGCCACCGGCGCAGGCGATGCAGCCGACCGCGCGGCCTTCCAGATAGGGCCTCGGATCGCCGCTCAAATCCTCGGTGTAGTCGAGCGCGTTCTTGATCAGGCCCGACAGGCTGCCATGATAGGAGGGCGATGAGACGATAAGCCCTTGGCACTCCCGCATCAGCCGGACGAGTCTTATCGCCGCCGGCGACCGCGTCTCTGAGCCGGGCGAATACATGGGAAGCGAGAGCTCCGCTCCGGTGATCGCCACGATCTCCGCGCCGGCGCGCTCGGCCGCCCCGAGGCAGATCCGGAGCGCCTTCTCGCTGGAGGAATTGGGCCGGAGCGTTCCTCCGATGCCCAGGATCAGCGGCTTCGCCATCGGCTTTCTCTCCCGGCCAAAAATGTGCGCCGCGCCGCAGGCGGTCCAGTGCTATTTTTGCGCGCATCCTTGCCGAGACGGCATGGGATGGTTGCCCGCACGTGTTCCACCCTCGCCTCATAGTTCATCCTGACGATGCCATCGAAAGCCCGGCGGCGACCGTCGGCGATGACATGCCAAGGAAGAAGAGCCGCAGAATGACCGATCGTCGATTGGAGACCATTCGTCGACTGGAGGCCATCCGTCGATTAGAGAGCCGGGCGGTCCTGGTGACGGGAGCCGCCGGCGGCATCGGCCAGGCGACCGCGCGGCGCCTGGCTTCGGAGGGCGCGCGCCTGGCGCTGGCGGACCGCGATGCGGCCGGTTTGAAAGCCCTCGCCGATAACCTC
>WNFI01057008.1_pt2 | contig 11808 bp, 13 predicted proteins | sample 5400471 | NCBI WGS metagenome assembly WNFI01 (sample SAMN13153348, study PRJNA577476) | soil metagenome | isolation source: 100 cm saprolite on Douglas fir-dominated hillslope | place: USA:California | collected 2013-09-17
TGTGCACCGGGTAGCGCCGGTGCCTGGGTCACCCTGGGGTGCGGGGTACCAGCATCCCGCGGCCCGGCTCCGCTGGCCGGCGACCCTGCGGCCAGGCAGATAATAGCAGCCACGGCCGCGACAGTGGTCGCGCCGGTCCAGCCGCGGCGGCGAAAAGCTCCCGACCGTGCGCATACGAACCCCCTCCAGGGTGCCGTCAGCGTCGAACTCTCACGAATGAGGAGCCGAGCCCTCAACAGAAATGCAATCGCCATCTATCCGCTTTCATCATGATATTTGATATTCGCCCATAGTTGGAATTATTCGGTCCATGCGACGCATTCGGTGCGGCTCTGCGGCGCCTTGAGCCCTCCGGGATGATCGTGACAGGAGCGTGGATACTAGCTACACACTCGATCGCGATTCCGCTAATAGATGCGGGTTAGAAGCGGTCTACGCGCCCTACGCTGGGCTTAGATCCCACGCTAGCCAGCAAGGCCGGAACCGCGTTGGCCGGCCGGGCAGCCCGCCCGAAAGCGTAACTTTGCTCCCGGTGGGAGGTTTGTCGACGGGCGCTTGGCGGTGTCCGGCTGGACTGGCAGACCGTGGCCGGGCCGGTCAGTGCATAACTACACGGCTAGCGGATTCGCGGAGCGATGCAAGAAGCCGTCGCATGAAAGAGAGGCGCAGCGCCATGCAAGGCCAGCAGAGCGGCCTATGGGGAGGCTCGTGACCCTGGGCGCGCCTGGCTGGCGCTGACGACGAGCGACTACAACGGCGTGATCACTGCGGCCCGGAGGGGCCTCGAAGGAACTCTCATCACCAGGCAGGCCGCAGCAGCGGCGCTGGCGTCCGGAATAGCTCCGAGCCCGCATAACCAGCGCAATAGCAGCTCCTGTACGCGGAGCGAGTCAGGAAGGGTCGGCTCTCGCTCAGTCGATTCGTAAAAGTAACGGCGACCAACTCGGCGAAGCTGTTTGGCTTGCCGCTCGGCAGGACGCTTCATTCGCCGTTGAACTCGGCGATCGCGCGCTCCCACTCTTCGAGGGCGGGCTCGACCCTGGCGAGCGGTCCGGACGGCAGGTAATGCGATGCCCTGCGCACGCCGGCGTTGCTGACGCGTTCCAGCACCCGGGGATCCGGTGGCAGCCCCATTATCTGTACTTCGATCGGCCGCTCTGCGCGGGCGCGCAACTCCTTGATGCGGTCGAAAAGCGTGTCGTTGCCCGGGTAGTTGGGCAGCCACGCGTCGCCGAAGGCAAGGACCCGGTCGAGCACCGTCGGACCGTCGCCGCCGACGAGCACTGGTGGGTGCGGCCGCTGTTCCGGCTTGGGGTAGGACCAGATGCGCTCGAACGAGACGTGCTCACCGATGTAGGTCGCCTCGTCCTGGGTCCAGATCGCCTTCATCGCCTCGACCCGCTCCCGCAGGATAGCCATCCGCCGGCGTGGGTCGGTACCGTGGTTGCGCATCTCCTCGCGGTTCCAGCCGGCGCCGACTCCGAACTCGAGGCGGCCGCCGGACAGGTGGTCGATGCTCGCCACCTCCTTCGCCGTGATGATCGGGTCACGCTGGATGACCAGGCAGATGCCGCTGCACGCGCAGCTTGGTCGTGGCAGCTGCGGCCGCCGTCAGGGCCACGAACAGGTCGTAGATGTGCCAGTACTTGCGCGGCAGCTCGCCTCCCGGGTATGGGGTCTCGCGGCTGGCCGGGATGTGGGTGTGCTCGGCGAAGTACAGAGCATCCTGGCCGCGCTCCTGCAGCAGCCGGGCCAATGCGCCGGGGGCGATGCCGTCGTGCGTCGGGAAATAGCTGATGCCGAAGTCCATCCGCGTTTCCTTCCCCACCCCTGCTGCACTCGACCAGAAGATCCAGAACCTAGATCAGCTTCTTGCCCTTGTTGACGCGGTTCTTGCCAACGCCCCACCACGGTTATCGAGTTGTGGACGCGGATGGCTGAGGCGGCCAGCCGTGCCGATGGCGACGCGCTGGTGGTCCGGGGCGAGAACACGGCTGTGCACACCGGCCGGTTTCTTGGCATCGAGCCCACCGGCAAATGCGTGAGCTGGGAGTACCTGGACATGTACCACCCCGACCCGCCGCGCCGTCCGGGCCGAGCTCGCCCAACAGCACGACCAGCCGCGCCGCTGACGTAGTGCGCCCATCACGGTATCGGTGCCATCCGGGCGCCCTGCTACACGGCGCCAAGGGCTCGCTGCGTCGTCGCGTCGAACAGGTACAGGCGGCCCCGCTCGAGGCCAAACCGGACCTGCTCTCCGGCCTTCACCGGGGCGTCCGGGCTGGCGAGCAGGGAGAACCGCTGGTCACTCCCCGTCGCCACCCCGATCAGCATCTCGCGCCCCAGCATCTCCACGTACTCGGCGCGGCCGGCAACTGGCCCGGCGAGGCTGTTGCCGTCGACCCACAGATGCGCGTGCTCGGGACGGACCCCGACGATAATCTCGCCTGGTATCCGCTCCGCCGGAATGCGAGCACCGTCGATGGTGAGCGAGACCCCGCCCCGGCTGAGCACCAGCGCGTCGTTCTTCCGGGTGGCGCTGAGGGTTGCGAAGCTCATCGACGGGCTCCCAATGAAGCCGGCCACGAACACATTCTCCGGTTGCTCGTACACGGCCCGGGTGTCACCCACCTGCTCGAGCACGCCCTCGCTCATCACGGCGACCCGGTCGCCCATCGTCATCGCCTCGACCTGGTCGTGCGTGACGTAGATCGTGGTCGTTCCGACCTGCTCATGAAGGTGCCTGATTTCCGTCCTCGTCTGCACGCGCAGCTTGGCGTCCAGGTTGGACAGCGGCTCGTCCATGAGGAAGACCTGCGGCTGACGGACGAGCGCTCGCCCGAGGGCGACGCGCTGCCGCTGCCCGCCCGACAGTGCACGCGGCTTCCGCTGCAGCAGGGGCGCGATGTCGAGCATCTCGGCCGCGCGGCCGACCCGCCGCTCGATCTCGTCCCTGGGCATCTTGCGCGTCTTCAGGCCGAACGCGAGGTTCTCCCGCACGGTCATCTGCGGATACAGCGCGTAGTCCTGGAACACCATCGCGATGTCCCTGTCCCGCGGCGCGAGCCGGTTCACAACCCGGTCTCCGACGCGGATGTCGCCTGCCGTCAGCGCCTCGAGCCCGGCGACCAGGCGCAGGGCGGTGGTTTTCCCGGACCCCGACGGGCCGACGAACACCACGAACTCGCCATCGGTGATCTTCAAAGAGAAGTCGCGTAGAGCGGTGACTTCGCCGAACCGCTTGGTGACTGCGTCGAACACGACTTGTGCCATCGCTCAGCCCTTCACCGCACCGGTCAGCATGCCGCGCATGAACTGCCGCTGGAAGATGATGAACACGACCAGGATGGGCACCGCGACGATCACTGCTCCCGCCGACACCAGCGGGATGTTGGTGGTGTACCTGCCAGAGAAGCTGGCCAGGCTGGCGGGCGCCGTCATGTGATTGACGGTGAACACCAGGGCCAGGAAGAACTCGTTCCAGCTGTCGGCGAAGGCGAGCACCGTCAAGGTGAGGATCGCAGGCCGGGCGAACGGCACGAGGATCTGCCAGAGGGTCCGCCAGCTTGACGCGCCGTCTATCCGGGCGGCCTCCAGCATCGATCGCGGGGCGGACAAAAACGCGGCGCGCATCCAGAAGATGCCGAAAGCTAGTTCGCCTGAAGTCTCCAGGAGGATCAGCGCCCAGTAGGTGTCCAGGAGGCCCATGGCCCGCACGTCGTAGTAGAGCGGCACGATCGTGGCCTCGGTGGGGATGATCAGCCCCAGGATGAAGAGGTAGAAGATGGCCCTCGAGCCGCGGAACCGCATCGTCGCGAAGGCAAAGCCGCCCAGGATCGAAAGTCCGACCGAGGCCGGAACCATGACCACCGCGACGATGCTGCTCGTCGTGAAGCTCGCGGCGAAGTTCCCCTGATCCCACGCTGCCACGTAGTTGTGCCAGTCGAAGCTCGGCGGGAGCGCGAATCCCGACGGGGCGCTCGCGGCCCCGGAGGGGTACAGGCTCGCCAGGATGACGCCGACGAGCGGGTAGACGGCGACCAGCGAGCACACGACGATCAGCAGGTAGTTGAGGGTCACCTGCGTACGGGAGGCGGTGTTCACTCCTTGGCCCCCCGCTCCATGAGCCGGTTGAGCCCGTAAGTCACCGTGAAGACGATGAGCATGAGCACGATTCCCAGCGCGGCGGCGGATCCCACCTGGCCGGTCTGGAACAGCCGTCGCCACACCAGGTACGCGGGGACGGACGTCGCGGTTCCCGGGCCGCCGCTGGTCATGACGTAGATCTCGTCGAACGTACCGAGCGTGCCGATCACCGACAGGACCAGGACTACCTGCAACTCGTAGCGCAATCCGGGGAGCGTAACCGCGAAGAATTCACGCACCGCGCTCGCGCCATCGACCCAGGCCGCCTCGTAGAGGCTCGCCGGGATTTTCATCACCCCCGCCACGAACAAAATCAGGCAGAAGCCAAATTGTCCCCACATGCCGAACACGCCCACGGCTGGCAACGCGGTGTTGAAGTCCCCGAGCCAGCCGGCGGCAGGGATGAGGTGCCCCAGCCCAAGGCCTTTGAGCACCGTGTTAAGCGGCCCGTTCACGTCGTAGATCCACGTCCATGCCAGCGCGGTGACTACGTCGGTGATGACGAGCGGAAGAAACAGCAGCATGCGGTAGAACGTGAGGCCGCGGATCCGGATCCGGGACAGCAGGGCCGCAAGAAAGAGGCCGATGACAATCGGCATAAACGAATAGAAGAACATCAGGATGAGGACGTGGACGTACCCCTCGCGGATGGCCGGGTCGGTGAAGAAGCCGGCGTAGTTACCCAGGCCGACCCACGTTCCGGGCGTAATCCCGTCCCAGTTGTAGAGCGAGATATTAACGCCCTGCAGCAGAGGAAAGAGGTTGAACACCGCGTAAAGGATGAACGCGGGGGCTACATAGAGATACCCGATCCGTCGCGCTGCTCCGGGCAGCGACTCGGCCCGCCGTCGGCCCCCGACGATGACCGCCCTTGAGGGGACCTCCGAAGCCGACTCCGCATCGATCATCTTCGAGAGCTCTGGAAGTCGGAGTAGTCCTTCTCCCCCTGCGTCACGAACTGCTGCGGGGTGATCCGCATGCCCATGAGTTCCTGGATCGCGGCGGTCAGCGTGTCGTAAAAGGTCGGCGTCGCCCAGTCCTCGTAGGGGACGATGCCGTTGGCTTTCGCCGCCGTCGCGGCCGCGTTCACGACATCCGCGAGCACCGTTCCAGGTTCGACCGCTGAGGTCCGGGCGCCGATGCTCAGCGGGATCTCCCCGGTTTCCAGCAGCAGATCGCTGGCGTGGTCGCTCGTCATCCAGTCGATGTACGCGGCGGCGACGTCGGGGTGCTTCGACGCTGAGGTGATCGCCAGCGGAAAGCCTGCACCACCGGTCGAGACCGGGCCAGCGCCTGAACTCATGGGCGGCAACAGGAAGAACCCGAAGTTCCGGTTGCCGGCCCCGAGATTCGCGACGATCCAGTTACCCGTGATCATGAACAGACCCTGGCCCTTCGCGAAGTTAGCGACCGCGCGGTCGTAACCGCCACCGCCGAATCCAGGCGTGAAGTAGCCCTTCTTCACCCAGTCCTGCAACGTGGCGGCGGCCTGCACGTTCTGCCGGGTGCTGAAAGACAGGTGGTTGCCGCGCCGTCCGAGGATGAAGTCGGTCAGGCTCTCCTTCGAGGCCATCTGGTCCTGAATGACCGCGAACTCATGGATGCCGGGGAACGCGTCGTTGTTCCCGAACTGGATCGGAACTTTCCCCGCTCGCTTCGCGGCAGCCAGGTCCTGCCGGAACTCACCGAATGTGGTCGGAATGCCGAGACCGAGGTCCGCGAGCATTTTCTTGTTGTAGTACACGCCCAGGATCTCGCCCATGGTCGTGTAGCCGTACAGGCTGCCGCTGCCGAACTGCTTGCCGTCCGGAGTCCAGGAGCTCACCGCGAGCACGTTCGCGGGGACCCGCTTATCCCAGCCGTATGCCTTCGCGAAGTTGTCGAGGGGCAGCAGCAGGCCGGCCTTGACAAGCTCCCCCATGTCCGGCCATCCCTGGTTGGCCTCCACGACGTCGGGGGCGTGCGGACCCGAGATCGCGAGCTTCAAAAGTGTCTTGAGCTGCCCGAAGTCCCGGTTCACGCGCTTAATGGTCACGTTCGGGTATTTGTGCTCGAACTCGGTGTTGAGCCGGTCCCAGACCCGGCTGACCGGCCCCGACTCCTGATCCCAGACGGTTAGGGTGACCGGGCCCTTCTCGGTCACGCCGGTGCTGGCCGGCGCCCTCGACTTTAGGATCCATTTCCGCACGAGTCAAGCCATGGTCTACTTTAGGTTTGATTAATTCCTCAAACGGTCTATCATGGCTCCCATGGCGGAGAGCCCTGACGTCCACCCGCTGGATCGGCTGCAGCTGCGCTACCAGCACGTCCGGGAGGAGCTTGAGGCTGAGATCGAGCGCGGGCGGCGCCCGGTTGGTTCGCGACTGCCGCCAGAGCGGGCGCTCGCTGAGCATTTCGGGGTGAGCCGGGTGACGCTTCGGCGGGCACTGGACGAGCTGGCCCGGGCCGGAACGGTCGCGCGCTCGGGGTCGGGCTGGCTGGTAGCGTCACCAGCCATCGGCGAGCCGCCGAACGTTCTTATGAGTTTTTCGGAGATGGCCGCCTCGCGGCGCCTCAAGCCAGGAGGGCGGGTGCTTGACCGCCGCCAGCGACCGGCCACGATCGACGAGGCGGAGGCGCTCGGCCTGGCGCCAGGTGCGCCGCTGTTCGAGCTGGAGCGGCTCCGGTCGCTAGACGACGTGCCGATCCTGATCGACCGGACGAGGATCCCGCTGTCCCTGGCACCCGGCCTGTTTGAGATGAACCTGGATGGCCGATCGCTATACGAGGTGCTTGAACGGAACTTCGGGATGCGTCCCACCCGTGCGCGCCTGACGGTCGAGGCGATTCCGGCCGACGAACGGCGTGCCAGCCTCCTCGGGCTGGAGCCAGGCCAGCCGCTGCTGCTGTGCCGACAGCAATCGCAGGACCAGACCGGCCGGCAGATCGAGCTGTGCGACATGGTCTATCGGGGTGACAGGTACCGACTCCGGGCGACGCTCGAGCGTGGGAGCTGAGGGGGGTGACGGCCCCCCGCATCGTGATAGTCGAGGACGCTGACGACATCGGCCACGTCGGTGCCGATCTCGTGGCCGATGCCATCGCCAGGAGCCCGGCGGCCTCGATCACCGCGGCGACAGGCGAGAGCCCGATGGGCCTCTACTCCGCGCTCGCGGGGCGCCACAGGGCCGGGATGTTCGAGACGAACGCGGTCACGGTGTTCCAGCTCGACGAGTACCTCGGCCTCACGCCGGGCGACCGGCGGTCGCTGCTTGGATGGATGCGGCGCAGCTTCCTGCAGCCGTTGGGCGTGAGCTGCGATCGCGTCGTCCCGCTACCGTCAGACGGCGATCCGCGGGAAGCCTGTGCGGCCTTCGACCGAGCTGTCGAGGCGCGCGGCTCGCTCGACATCGCCATCCTGGGCCTGGGGCGTAACGGGCATCTGGGTTTCAACGAGCCGCCTTCCGCCGCCGAATCGCCGACTCGGGTGGTCGAGCTGTCGGCGGTCACCCTCGAGGACAACGCCCGGTACTGGGGCAGCGTGGCAGACGTCCCGACTAGGGCAGTGACGATGGGCATGCGCCACCTGCTGAGGGCGCGCCAGGTCGTGCTGGTCGTTTCGGGCGAGGTCAAGCGAGCCATCGTGCACCGCGCGCTCGAAGGCCCCGTGGGACCTGAGGTCCCCGCGTCGCTGCTGCGGACAGCGGAGGCCGAAGTAACCGTGATCGTCGACCGCGCGGCCTGGGGCGAGGGATGAGCAATTCGTTCGATCTGATGGTGGCCGGCCGGCCGTCCCTTGACGTGATCTTCTCGGGACTGCCCGAATGGCCAGCGCTTGGCAGGGATATTGAATCAGGCCAGCTCGGCGTGTGCGCTGGGACGTCCTTCAACACCCCGGCCGCCGCCAACCGCATTGGCATGCGCGTCGCCTACGTGGCGACGCTAGGGAACGACCCATGGAGCCGGCTGATCCGCGACGAATTTGGCGCAGAAGGGCTATCCACCGACTTCCTTGAGATGCAGGACCGGCCCCTCCCGGGAATCTCGGTGGCCCTCAACTTCGACAGCGACCGGGGCTTTGTTACGCACTGGGGTTCGGGCGACGCCTATGACGCCGGCTTGGCGGCGCGCGCGCTCGACATGGTGGACCGGATCGACGCCCGCCACCTGCATGCGTATGTGGATGAGACGCCCGAGCTTGAGGCGGCCGCCCGGCGCCGGGGGATGACGGTCTCGGTCGACGCGTGGGGCGGCCCGTGGTGGTCCTCGTCGCGGCCTCTGGCTGAGACGCTCGCGCACGCCGACGTGCTTTTCGCGAACGAGACGGAGGCCGCAGCCATGACAGGCGAGGCCGACCCGCGGCGGGCACTCGAACGTGCCGCCGAGCACTGCAACTGCGTCGTGATCAAGCGCGGCTCTGACGGCGCGATCGGTCTCGCCGGCGGGCAGGTGCGGGCCGTGCCGGCCGACCCGGCGATCATTCGCGACGCCACCGGTGCCGGTGACTGCTTCAACGCCGGCTTCCTCGCAGGATGGCTCGGCGGGCTGCCACTCGGGGAGTCGCTCGCCCTCGGCGTGATCTGCGGCAGCCGCGCGATCGGCGACATCGGCGGCTATCGCGGCTGCCCACGGGAAGCTGAGCTCCGCGCGATCGCCGCCGCCCGGGGCATCACCTTGCCGCGGCGGGAGACCTCACACCAGGGAGAGCCGAAATGAAGATGACGTTGCTCGGCGCAGGCGTGCGGGCCCCGTTCGTGCTGCGAGGCCTCGCTTCCAGCCGCGCCGACCTCGGGCTTGACGAGGTCGTCATGCACGACACCGACGCCGGGCGCCTGGATCTGATGACCGCTCTGGGCGGCTACCTGGCCTCCGAGTGGGGAGCCGGGTACACGGTCCGCGGCGATCCCGACCCCCGATCGGCGATTGCAGGCGCACGGTTCGTCTTCTCGGCCATCCGGCCCGGGCAGGAGGCGGCCAGGGCGGTAGACGAGGAGGTGCCGCTGAAGCACGGCGTCCTCGGGCAGGAGACCACTGGCCCGGGCGGCTTCGCGATGGCGCTGCGAACGATCCCCGCGATGCTGGGCTACGCGCGGATCATCGAGGAGACCGCACCGGACGCTCTGCTCGTGAACTTTACGAACCCGGTCGGCATCGTCATGCAGGCGCTGCACGACCATTCCCGGGTCCGCGCCGTCGGGATCTGCGACGGGCCCATCGCGATGCAGCGGAGCGTGGCTGAGTTCCTTGGCCTTCCCCGCGAGCAGGTGCACGCCGACTACTTCGGCCTGAACCACTGCGGGTGGATCCACCGCCTGCTCGTCGATGGACGCGACCGCCTGCCCGAACTGCTCGGCCGGTTCGAGGAGCTCCAGGCCGCGGATGACCAGTGGCGTCCATTCGATCCGGCGCTGGTGCGAGCTATCGGGATGCTGCCGATGGAGTACCTGTACTTCTACTACTACCGTGACCAGGCCGTGGCGCACATCCGCGGCTCGGGCAGCTCCCGCGGACGCCAGCTTCAGGACCTGAACGACGCGCTCTGGCAGGCCCTGCGGGAGCTGGTCCGTGCGGGCGACCTGCCCGGCGCCCGGCTGGCGTGGGAGCGTGCGATGAGCGAGCGTGACGCGACGTATTTCGCGCGCGAACGGGGAACGGCGGTGCCGGTCGAGGCAGATGAGCCCGGCAACGTGTTCGAGGGGGAGGGCTACGAAGGAGTCGCCACCGCGGTGATGGCCGCGGCCGTGCGCCGCAGGAAGATTCCCCTGATCCTGAACGTCCCGAACCGGGGGGCGATCGGCGGGCTGCGCGACGATGACGTGGTCGAGGTGACGTGCCTCGCCGACGAGCACGGCGCACATCCGATCGCCCAGGGGCACATGCCTGACCTGCCGCTTGCGCTGATCGAGCAGGTGAAGGTCTTCGAGCGTCTCACCGTTGCCGCGGCGGTCGAGGGGTCCTATGACGCGGCGCTCGGCGCTCTGCTCGCCCATCCGCTCGTGCCCTCCTACCCCGTCGCCAGAGTCATCCTCGACGATTACCTCGATGCGCTCCCAGGCCTCCTGCCGCAGCTCCGGTGAGAGGTTCCGCGATGCCGGATATCGGCTTCACCGCGACAGGGGCCGGCCCTCAGGCAGGTCCCTTCATCACTGGCTACGAACGTGCGGACCCTCACAGATAAGGGTCAGGTCAAGCTGCATATCCGGGCACCATGCCAGACTCACATATGCGGAACTCAAGACCGAGCGCGACCGCGGGTCCCGCAGACCCCAGGACGCAGCAACGCATCGCGCGGCGTCAGGCCCACGCCAGCCTGACGGCGTGGCTGCCCTGGCTCCCCGAGCCGCCGTACGTCGTCCGCGCCGCACTCGGCGGACGGGCGCGCACGCTCGTGTACATCGCCCACCCCTCATCGTGGGGCGAGCCGAAGACGATCAGGCAACTCCACGGACCACAGACGCTGGCCCAGCTGCGTCCGATCGCCCTGGGCCACGTCCACGACTACCGACACGACGCCGACTACGACCCGATGACACCGCCCAGTGAGCCGGTCGCGACCGGCACGGGCCGAGCGGACGCCGGGGCAGCATTCACCGCCGGCCGCATTAGCCGTCCTTCGGCCGACCAGGGGCGCGCCGCAGGCGAACCAATGCAGCCTATGCCAGGTCCGCTTGCTGGCCGCGGATAGAGCTCTCTAATTCTGGGCACGTTGACGTGCGTCTTCAGCGAGCTGCGTGCCGGAAGCTGGCCCAGGAGTGCCACCTCAGCTTGGCCAAGTCGACCGAGCGCTCTGGATCGCTGCCGCTGATCGTCATCTGTAGCGAGCGTACCGTCGGGAGCAACATCACCGTGGTTAAGGCGCCCAGGAGGCTCCGCGCCGATGACTGATCGAGTCAATGCATTGGTTGGCCCACCTTTCACGGCATTAGCCCGAATGTGGGTGGGCGGCGTAGTAGAACGACCCAGAACACTTAAGCGACGACCGCCTCTGACCACCGGCCTGCGGGACTCCAGTAGATAGCCCGGATCGGCGGCGACTTCGACGCGATCACCCATAGCCAGTCAACCTCCTGCGGAAGATCTGGCGATTGTGTAGGTAGCTCTCCTGTATCGACTGCGGTATGCGGTCCCAACTGGTCGGCTGTAAGGATGATCACCACGTGCCGCTCGCAGGCTGCTTCCGCCCGGCGTAGCTTGTCGGCCTTGGAGCTACCGAGATCATCAGCCAGGAAACTCTCGCAGAACTGCATCACGTCGTCCCCGTTGCCAACCCAGGCCGTCAGGATATTCGGCATCAGGAAGAAGCCAGGCGGATGCATCGCCGTCGGCTGCGTGGATGAGCAGGACTCGATGCCAAGCCTCTTGAGCGTCACCTGCATGTTCCCGTTGCCAGAATCAGCTACCTTGTCTATTCCTTGGCTTTCAAGCTCGCGCAAGAGTGAAGGCACATGCGACTGCATTCTCTTCAGAGATCGCCCCGGCCTGATGAGCACAAACCAGAGGCGAGTTAGCTCGGCGTGTTCCATATAGCCGCGGCGCGAAAGTGCAGCTTCTAGCTTTGTCCATATCGGATCTCGGGCCGAGACCACCTCGCCTGCGCCGATCCGGCCGTCTGGGTAGTAGATCTCCAGATCATGATGCCCCTGCAGGGGACTCCTATCGACGCGCTCAACACGAGTGGCGAGA
>WNFI01076444.1_pt1 | contig 11808 bp, 10 predicted proteins | sample 5400471 | NCBI WGS metagenome assembly WNFI01 (sample SAMN13153348, study PRJNA577476) | soil metagenome | isolation source: 100 cm saprolite on Douglas fir-dominated hillslope | place: USA:California | collected 2013-09-17
TCCGGGTTCTGGTATTCAGATCCGCGAGTTCGCCCATCAACTCGCCGGCCTTATCGATTCGTGCCTTGGACTTTCTGGTGCGCGCTTTCGCTCCGCGGCGTAACCACTCGATCTCGGAGTGAACCAGGTTTTCGAGCGCCTCTTGACGCTTCGCCTGGGCGTGAAGAAATTCTTCCTTCTTCTCGAGGAAGGTGCTGTAGTTCCCGTGCACGCGGAGCAGGCCGTCGGGATAAATCCGATTGAGTTCGGCCATCTCGGTGGCAACATTCTCCAGGAAGTAGCGGTCGTGACTTATGACCGCGCAGGCGAATGCGGCTCGCTCCAGCAAGGTTTCGAGCCACTCGATGCCGGCGAGATCCAGGTGATTCGTCGGCTCATCCAGCAGCAGGATGTCCGGACCTTGAACCAGTGCCTCAACGATCGCCAGTCTTTTCTGCCAGCCTCCTGACAACGCGGCAGCTTTGGCTTCCACATCCTCGAATCCTGCACGGCCAAGGGTCTCGGCCACGAGGGTTCCGCTCCCGGACTCGGACCCCGCTGAACGTTTCAGCGCGCTCTCGACCACGGAACGGACGGTAGCCCCGGGCGCAAACTTTGAGTCCTGCTCGACATAGCTGAGGCGAAGTCGTTTGCGGAACGTTATTTGGCCGTCATCCGGACTGACGGTGCCAGCTAAAATCCGCAGCAGCGTGGATTTACCTGAGCCGTTTGGGCCAATGAGGCCGATGCGGTCGCCCTCGGAAATGGTAAAGGAGACGTTCTCAAAGAGCGGATTCGCTCCAAAGGCTTTCGAGATTCCCTGTGCATTGATAATCGGCGGCAACGACTTACGGTCTCCTTAGACGTCGTTGCTTGAGATTATCAGGAAGGGCGGTGAAGGCGCTGGGGTGCCGTTCACACAGTCGCCCTTCAGTCACTATTCCGATTTCAGCCAGCCTCGCTAGAACGTCGGTCCCTTCTCCTGCTTCTGGTCGCAAACTCCGCCCGTGGTTTGCGGATTCAGGAACTTAGTCCACGTTAGCCCCGGAACGGGCGGGTTGAGCAATACCGGCGGCGTCGTCGTGAAGTCGAAGAACTCATTCATGTCGCGAGTGGGATCCTTAAAGTAAGCATCCCGGGCGGTGAGCGAAGGAACGTTAAACGTTTGCTCAATAAACGCCAGGATCGCGGTGAAATCGCGCGGCGTGTGCGAGACGAAGTTAGGCTTCGAGTACGGGGATATTACGATAACCGGTACGCGCAAGCCGGTCAGATCGAAGGCCCCACCGAGGTTTCCCGTGGTGCAGTAGAGGTAAGAGCCGTTGTTCAGATCGGGGCACTGCCCGGGACCGTATTGATCGGGCATCGGAACCGCGAATGGGGGCACATGCTCATACAAGCCTCCGGCTTCGTCGTAGCTCAGAATGAAAGCCGAATCCTGCCACGCGTCGCTATCCATGAGGGCAGCAATAATGCTCTGCACGTAAGCGGCTCCGCTCTGGATGTTGTTGTCGGGGTGCTCGTCCAGACCGCTGCCGCCCGAGGCGCTGTCAATGAAGAAGCTCACATTGGCATCATTCATGGCGTGGAATATGGTTTTCGCCGCATATTTGGGATGGTTGGCGTCAAAGTCCGGGTACTCGTGGCCAAACGAAGTACCCGCCATCAGGTACATGCGGTTAGGCACGGTGTTGGCCATAACCGGAGAGTACCAGGAGTCGCTGGTGGCAAAGAAAGTCGCCAGATCGTAATAGTAGGGCAAGTCCGTCTGATCGTAATATCCCATGGCGCGAGTACCGTCGGGATCGTACTGCTGGGTAACGTCACCCGTGGTGTCTAGAAAGCTTTGCATGAGAAAATCGCTGTCGGCGTATGTCCTCGTCGCCGGCCACAATGGCCACGCCGGGTCGCCACCGATCAGGGACACGTCGTGGTGGCTTTCGTCCCATGCGGGCGTCAGATTCTCAGTGCAGACCGTGCCTTCATGAAATGGCTTGACCTTGGCGCCGGTATGGGCGTTAGTCAGCGTTACGTTAGGATCAAAGGCATTGATCGTGGGCGGATTGAGAATGCCAAATTGCTTGAGGCGGTCTGGCTGATACCCCCCCAGCTTCCCAAGATACATATCGAATGAGCGGTTTTCCTGAAGCAGGAAGAAGATGTGCTTAATGACTCCCGTGCTGCCAGAGGCCACCGTCACCGTGGTGGATTGCGTGATGCTTGCTCCGCCCGCTGCTGTTGCCGTGGCCGTATAGGTCGTTGTAACTGCCGGAGAAACCGTGGCGCTGCCTTTCGGCAATGCGCATGACGTGCAGACCGCATTGTCGATAGAAAGAGCGGTCGCAGTTCCATTGCTCACTTGCCAACTCAAGGTCACCTGATCGCCCGGCTTGATTGTGCTGGGGGAAGCGCTCAAGCTCAACGCGAATGGAACTGTTACGGTAACGCTCCCATTTGCACTGCCTCCCGGGCCAGAAGCTGCGATGCTGAATGTGGTAGTAGAAGCCACGGGAACGATAGCGGAGCCTGACGCCGGGAGCGGTCCCGTGTCCTCTTGGAGGATCGTCGGTGAGATCGTTACCGACCTGTACGGTAACACTTTGAGGCTTAGAGCTGATGCCAGCGTTGGAAGCCGTCGCTGTATAAGTTGTCGTTTGTGTGGGGGAATCCGTGACAGTGCCGGAAAGCCCAGTGGTCGGCAGCGTGTGTGTGGCGGATCCGGCTGAGGCCGTTATCGTGACAGATGTGGCATTCGTGGCCTGCCAGCTCAACTTGACACTTTGACCCGACGTGATCGTATTCGTGTTTGCAGAAAAGACCAGGCTTGGCGTAACCGGATTTTTGCCCGGCGGCGTCGTCGTCCCCGTGCCGCCCCCGCATGCCGAAAGGCCGAAGAGTGCAGACAGTGTTATTCCGAAGTAGACGGTGCGAAGGAGGTTGTAATTCATCTGGTTTGGGCCTTGTTCGGGATTTCGAATGCCACGTTTCAGATGCCCTGCCACAGGCCAGAGTTGCCGAAATGGTGAGCCAGTAGAATGCGTGAACACCTTAGGACCCGCCTATGTAGGCCGTATTCGACTGCTCGTGCCTTTAACTGGTTATTCCAGAAGATGCTGATATCTCATGAGTAATGAGACTCAATGAGGGATGGTCGATCTGCCACACTTTTGATCAGGGTGAGCATCATCGATCCCAGCTACTTTCATAGAGTGCCGAAGATCAGTTCGGAGCAGGACGCTTCACGTCATCATGATCATTGCAAAATTATCATTGCAAATACGTGCGGCGTTTATTTGCAGCCGAATTAATGAGAAGCGGCGAGGGAATACGTGCCGCGAATGATGTTCCACCGAGGCGTGTCAGTATCTTGACACTGTGTCGTGTGGTTGACCGATCCAGACAGTGTTCGAAGTACATTGGCCGGCATCGCACATCGGCCAGCGAGGGCCGCCGACGATTCATCTCCGGCATATTAATTGCATGATAGAGGGGCGGTGTTGGTCGTCAGTCTTCTGCGAGGCCGTTTGAGGTGAATGTCGTAAGAACCTTCCGGCAGCGCCGCAGCTGCGTGACATTTACTTTTTCCAAAGCGCATCCCGCGTGGCGATTGATTCATCGAAAAGGTAATCAGTTGTCATACAACAAATATTTTGGAGACCGAATATGAATACAGCAATTGGAAATCTGCCTGCCGCTGCCAGTGGAACTGTTTCGCTGGGTGGGGAACTCACGGTTCACCGTCTTGGTTTCGGAGCCATGCGCATTACTGGTGACGGGGTCTGGGGAGCACCGAAGGATCCCGCTGCAGCAGTCGCTGTTCTTCGCCGCGCTGTGGAGCTTGGAGTCAACTTCATAGACACCGCGGACTCGTATGGTCCGAATATCAGCGAAGAGCTGATCGCCAAAGCGCTGGCGCCGTATCCCAAGGATCTTGTGATCGCGACCAAGGGCGGATGGAATCGACCAGGGCCGAATCAATGGACCCATGATGCCAGCCCCGAGCATCTGCGTAAGGCTGTCGAAGGCAGCCTGAAGAGATTGCGCCTGGATCGTATCGACGTTTACCAATTGCACACTCCCGACCCGGTCATACCTTTCGACGTGTCAGTCGAAACGCTGGCCGAGCTGCGCGAGCAGGGGAAGATTCGTTTGATCGGACTTTCCAACGTAACTCGAGAGCACATCGAGCGGGCGCAGAAAATCACCCCCATTGTCTCGGTGCAAAACCGGTACAGCTTTGCGGATCGCGAGTGGGATTACGTTGTGGACTATTGCGAGCGGAATGGAATCGCTTTCATTCCGTGGTTTCCGCTGGGCGCTGGAACGGTGGCCGGCCGTTTACTGGATAGGATTGCGAAGGCTAACAAGAAAACGCCAAAGCAGGTTGCGCTGGCCTGGTTACTGAAGCGTTCCCCAGTCATGCTGCCTATTCCCGGGACCTCATCGATTGAACACCTCGAAGAAAATGTAGAGGCGGCGTCGTTGCGATTGAAGGACGAAGACTACTCGCAACTCACCGGGATTGCTGAACTGGCGAGCTGAAGTAGCAATTGGGTATGGGGTAGATCGCCCGAAAGAGGTTTTCGCGGGCGGTGGAGAAGGACTACGCTTACGCAAAAGGAGAAGCTCAATGCCCTACGTGAATGTCGGCAAGGAAAACTCCGGGAACATCGACCTCTACTACGAGGACCACGGCTCGGGTAAGCCCGTTGTTCTAATCCACGGATATCCGCTGAACGGCGCTTCCTGGGAGAAACAGGTCCCAGCTCTTTTCGACGCGGGTTACCGTGTTATCACCTATGACCGTAGAGGGTTCGGCAAATCCAGCCAGCCAACAACGGGCTACAACTACGACACTTTTGCGGAGGATCTGCACCAGCTTGTGACGCAGCTCAAACTGCGGGATTTCGCGCTGGTCGGTTTTTCCATGGGTGGCGGTGAAGTGGCGCGTTACTTAGGGAATTACGGATCAAAGGATGTGAGCAAGGCGGTAATCATCTCGGGGGTTCCGCCATTCCTGCTAAAGACGCCGGATAATCCTGAGGGCGTGGACGGCAGCGTCTTCGCGGGAATCCAGAAAGCGGTCGCTGCCGACCGCTACGCGTTTTTCACTGAATTTTTCAGGAATTTTTACAACACGGATCTGCTGCTGGGTAAGCGTGTCAGTGAACAAGTTGTCCAGGCGAGCTGGAATCTCGCAGCTGGCGCCTCACCGACCGCCTCGCTCGCTTGCGTGCCAACGTGGCACGAGGACTTCCGCAAGGATGTGTCGCGCATCGATGTGCCCACGCTGGTCATTCATGGTGACGCGGACCGCATTCTGCCGATCAGCGCTTCGGGAGCACGGACTGCGAAGCTGATCAAGGGTGCTCGCCAGGTAGTGGTGAAGGGCGGCCCGCATTGCATCACATGGACGCATGCGGACGAAGTGAACCTTGAGCTGGTGAGCTTCCTTCGAGAAGGCATCTCCAAGCGCGCCGCCTCAGCTTCGCGAAACGAAGCAGTCGCTTGACCGGCAATTCCTTGAACCGACGATCCATAGAGCGCAGCTTCATCTCAAGAAGTTGCCATTCTTGATTGTCATTCTGAGCGAAGCGAAGAACCTGTGCACTCGTTGGGGACACCGGTGCCTTCCGACAAGTGCATAGGTCCTTCGGCCCGCAGAGAGCGCGGTCCTCAGGATGACAGCTTGGGGACGAGGTAAATCGTAGCCCTCGCTACTTGGTTGCTTTCGAAGGAACCGAATTCGCAGGCGCAAAGCCCGAGCCGCTCGGCACTGCTTTACGCGCGAAGTGGCGCACCGTTACATCATCTCCAATGTAGGCCACTTCATTCTTGTCGACCGGAACTCTACGGGGTGCGGGCTTGGGCCTGAAATAGCGCACCGTCACATCGTCTTTGATGTAATCAACTTCATTCTCTCCGACGCGGACCCGCCGGATTGCCGTCCTGGCGGCCGTCGTGCCCGTTCCTCGATCTGGCACAGTCTGCAGATTGTCCGTACCCTTCGCCGGCGACGTCTTCTCTGGCGACAAAGGAGCCTGCTGCCCGGTGGCAGTCGATCTGGCTGACGATCCAAGAGATGGGCCCGGCCGGCGATGGCTGCTGTACGCAATCCAGCAAGTCAGCAGGAGCATGGCAGCAACCGCCGCCAAGCGTATGTTCCGGCGGGCGCTGTACTGGAGAACGTTCCTCACCCATCGCATCACTACCAGGGTAGGTACAGGGGGTTGGGCAAATATGGGGTCCCAAGCTGTGGGCATGACGGCTCCGCGAGGCGGATAGATCACAGGCTGCGTTACCTCCGGCGCGCACGCCGGAGCCGGCAAGTCCGCAGCAGCAGTTTTTTTCGCTTCAAGCCGTGCGGCGTGGGACATCGCTTCTCCGACCAGTCCGGCCATCAATCGGTAGGTGCGCACCTCGGCGTCCAGGAAGACGTGCGCTTCGCTGAAAAAAATCTCCAGCACTCCGGCCACAGCGTGATCGTGACAAATCAGGAGGATCAGCAAGGATTGGGCGCCGAACTGACGACAAATCGCCGCTTCTATCCGGGTGTCAGTCTCGGCGTTTTCGACACGGAGGATCTCACAATTCGTCTTGCGGTCCGCCGAAACAACCAGCCTGGCCGTCACACTCCGCCCTGTATAAGCTGCGGCGCTTCCGCTTCCCGCCCGGTAGACGAGTTGATCGTCTTGCAGCAGACCGATCGCGACTCCGGTGGCGTTAGCCACGTTTTGCGTGCGATCGACGATCAGGTGGAGAGCCTCATCCATGTTGAGTTTCTCGCTGCTGATCAACCGCTGGAGTTCGATAACCGCAGAGAGGGACTGGCTATCCATCTGACTCTGCTGTACCGCATATGCGTTGGCCAAAAACTTCTGGAAGGATTCGTGATCGAGACTAGAGATGTCGCTCATAACCGGGTGCGGCAAGACTGCTGCGGCACTGCCGGGAGATTTGGCGGGCGAGCGGGCCGAGGCCAAGTCGCGACGGCAGGCGCAGTCTCTCATCGGGTCTGTGCACTGTCAATAGGGGCAACTACGGATGCCCCTTCTCAGTCGCGACCGGCCGAAGGCGGCAAGTGAATCGTTTTTCGCGATGCGCCCGAAGGGGGCGGACTTACCAGCACGGGGACGGCCTGTTGAAATAAACCAGACCCTGGTACGCCAGCGTACCGACGACGGAGCAACAACGCGGCGCGCGGGAAATTAACTGGAACCGGGTGGATGGCAGGATCAAGCGGCTGTTTTGAGTTGCTTCTGCTCTTTATCCCAGCCACGAGAGTTCCTGCTCGGTGCGCTGGGAGCCGCCTACCGTCCGCAGGAAAATCTGTTCGAGCGTCATCTTTCCTTCGGGAGCTGGAGCGGAGCCACCGCCACCCGGCCCCGGAGTCTGTGCCTCCACGCCCGCACGCAGTTCTTCCAACGATCCCTGCGCTACCAAACGGCCCTGGTGAATGATCGCGACGTGGCTGCACAGCCGCTCCACAATCTCCAGCACGTGGGAGGTCAAAAAAATCGTAGCCCCATGCGCGATCATTCCCTGCAGCATCGACTTGAGCGTCCCTGCGGCTATAGCGTCGACACCTTCGAAAGGTTCGTCAAGAAACAGCACTTTGGGCCCATGAATCACGGCTGCGGCCATAGCCAGCTTCTTTTGCATTCCGTGGGAGTAGTCGGTCACTAGTTTCTTCGATTGATCGGCGAGTTGCATAAAACCCAGCAGTTCGGACGCCCGCCGGGCGGCGGTTTCACGGTCCAGTCCGTACATGCGGCCGGCAAAGTTTAGAAATTCCGCCCCGGTCAACCGCCCGAATAGCGCCATGCCTTCCGGCACAACGCCAATCTGGCGTTTCACCTCGACGGGATGAGTCGCAAGGTCCAAGCCCAGGATTTCAATTCGCCCAGCGGTTGGCGCCAGCAGGCCGGTGAGCATTTTTATGGTCGTGGATTTTCCCGCGCCGTTTGGACCCAGGAAGCCGAAAAACTGTCCTGGCGCCACACGCAGGTTAATGCCGTCAACAGCCGTGAAATCTCCAAAGCGGCGGGTAAGGCCGTGGGTGCAGATGGTGGGTGCGGGATCCATGAAACTTCCGAATCTAGCACACCCAGCCGAATTCCGCGCACACCACGGCTTCGCGGCCCGATCTAGACGCGGCTCAGTCGTGGCGCTATGCGTCCGCCGGCCTGTCGGGCGAGCCCTGTTGCTGCTTCAGGCGCTCTTCTTTAGCTTCGAGAAGATTATTGATTTCCCTAACAAGTTCGAGGAGCCTGTACGGATCTTCTTCGTTCGCGGCCAGTCCGCAGAGTTCCAGGAACCGTTCTCTCTCTTTCCCCAGCACGACACACCTCCAACCTTTCAAGAGGGGTTCGAATTTAGAGTTTGTTTATCACGAATGGTATACGCGTTTCAAGAAAAGACGATCGTCCGGTGTCGTACAGGAAACTCGGCTAGGCGGCACGGTTGAGTTCCCCACTCTGTAATTCGCGAATGCGTTCCTGGCGCTCCCGGGCTGCACGGGGCGATACCCTCCAAGCTGTAAAAGAGGGCGACCTGCTGCGGGTGGCGCGACGCCGCATGGGGGCCTGTTCATGGGGTCATTCGTTGACATGGGGGTCATCGTGTAGACGAAACCCTGTAATGCTTTGGTTTAAAATCCCGAAGGACGTTCGTCCACCACGCCTAACTTGCGCTCTAGCGCGAGTCCGGCGTTCGCCAGCGTGCCCTCCTCAAACAGGCTTCCGATGAGGGTGACGCCGTGAGGCACACGGCGTGGCGTCGAAAAAGTTGGTAGCGGGTGGTTTGGATCCGGCGCCCAATCGCTGCGCGCCTTCGATACTTCGACGAAGCCCGCCCGCAGCGTGAGCGAAGGATGCCCGGTAAAGTTAGTAATCGTGAGCATCTCGTCGCGCAACGAAGGAACCAGAAGCAGGTCAACCTCAGAGAACACGCGGGCCATTTCTTCCGCCACTTTGCGGCGGAAGCGGTCGGCCTGCACGAAGTCCACCGCCGACAGGAACCGGGACTGACGAAAAATGTTCGGCCACGCGTCAGGCACTTGAGCTTTCAATTGATTCAACCCGCCACTGAGCGTGAGTTCCTCGAACGCCGCCGCTCCTTCAGCGAAGAGAATCAGGTTGAGCGAGTCATAAGGCCAGTTAGGAATAGCGACCTCGACTGGAATCATTCCCAACTTGCCCACGGCCTCCAGTGCGGCGCGGTCGACATCGGTGGCGGGATTCTCCTTCATCCATCTGGGGATGTAGCCTACGCGCAGACCGTGCACGCTCGCGCCTGCGTCGAAGTCAAGCCTGCTGGGCACGCTGGCCACATCACCGGCATTGGGCCCGGAGATCGCATGCAGCACGAGCATCGCATCTTCGACACTGCGCGTCATGGGACCGAGCTTGTCGAGCGACCAGCACAGCGTCATCGCGCCGGTGCGGGCCACACGGCCGTATGTCGGACGTAGTCCCGTAATTCCGCACCGCATGCTGGGACTAACAATGCTGCCGCCAGTTTCACTGCCAATGGCGAAGCCGACCAGTCCGGCCGCAGTCGCAGCGCCCGGGCCTGCACTAGATCCTGATGATGCTTCCTCCAGCAGCCACGGATTCATCGTCTGACCGCCGAACCAGATATCGTTGAGCGCCAGCGCACCCAGGCTCAACTTGGCGACGAGCACTGCTCCTGCGTCGCGCAGTCGTTTGACGACCGCGGCATCCTTGGCGGGCACGCGATCGCGGAAAGGTTCCGCACCATATGTGGTCGGCCTGCTTGGCTTGCGCCAGCGCCAGTTCGCGCGTGAGTGTGATGACGCAATGCAGTTTGGGATCGAACTGCTCCAGACGTTTTAGATAGATGCGAGTGAGCCTCTCTGAACTCAGCTTTCGTTGCTCGATCCATCGCGACAGCTTCGTCATCGGGGCGAAGGCAATATCCTCGTCGCGCTCGGGCAGTACGCCGGGATCGATGTTGCTCCGGATAAATCGGTCGCGCTGTGGCCCCATCTTCGCCGATAGGCCCGGCAGCATCGGGTCCCATCTTGTCGCGGGGGCAAGCCCCGGCTCCAGCGCTACCTTGTGTGGCCCGGTACGCCGCTCGTAGAGTGGTGCCATCATCTTCCGCCAGCTGCCCGCTGCCACCGCGCGCTCATTGGCGCTCATCTCAACCTGTACGAGTTTCTCTGCTTCGGCGAAAGTAGACGACGATACTTCAGGTCCCACAGCCGGTGCCGTGCCAAAAGCCGGCGGGGCTCCGGGGGGCAAATCCGAAGGATTTTGTGCCCGGCTGGAATACGTGGCGGCCGCGCCCAGCACGCCAAGCGATGTGAGCGCCAGGAATTGCCTGCGAGATTTCGACATGAATCTTATTTCCTCCGCACCGCATTGTAGCCGTTCTGTAAAAAGCAAAATCGCTACACCTCCATGGAACACTTTGTTCCCGTGTGTCGCGAAGGTATGATGATCGCCTGCATCGTTTCGAGAGGTCCCATGCCGAAGAACATCGTCATCTGCTGCGACGGAACGGGAAACGAATTCGGTGACCACAACTCCAACGTCGTAAAACTCTACAGTGCACTGATCATCGACGGTCAACGCCAGATTGGCTACTATCACCCCGGCGTGGGCACAATGGGCGCACCGACCGCACGCAATAAGATCGAGAAGGCGTGGTCTGTGGTGATTGGCCTGGCTTTCGGAGCCGGATTGCTGGCGAATGTCGGGGACGCCTACCGGTATCTGATGAACGTCTATGAAGACGGAGATCATGTCTATCTGTTTGGTTTCAGCCGAGGTGCATACACGGTGCGAGCGCTTGCCGGTGTGCTACACATGTTCGGATTGCTGTGTCCCGGCAATGATGGGCTCATCCCTTACATCATCCGCCTGTTCGCGAAGCGAACCCGTGGCGCCGCCGGAATGACGCATACCTTCCAGGTGGCGGACGCATTTAAATCTACATTCTGCCGCCATTGTCCGCTGCATTTTGTCGGGGTCTGGGATACTGTCAGCTCGGTTGGTTTGGTGTGGGATCCTCTGAAGCTTCCCTATACGGCGCAGAATCCTGACATGATCAATGGCCGTCATGCTGTCTCTATCGACGAACGGCGCTGCTATTTTGTAAACAACTTGTGGGGTGATCAGCTTCCCGGGCAAAGCATCAAGCAGGTGTGGTTTTCCGGCGTGCATTCCGATGTTGGAGGCTCGTATGCTGCCGCCGAAAGCGGCTTGTCGCAGATCGCCCTCGAGTGGATGCTTTGTGAAGCAGTTCCATTGGGGCTGCTGGTCGATCCAGTGAGAGCCGATCAAGTCCTTGCAAGGGTTCCTCCTCCAAGAGTGCCGCCCACCCCGCAAGTCAGACCTGACCCAGCCGAGAAGACGCACAACTCGCTGACTCTGGCGTGGTGGATCCTGGAGATCCTCCCACACTCTTACTACGACCGCGTCGAAAAGAAGCCGAAGTGGCGTATACCCCTGGGAGCGTGGCGCGTGATTCCCGAAGACTCGTTCTTGCACGAAACCGTGAAGGAGAAACTCAACGTCGATTCGGACTACAAACCGCCGAACCTGCCCAAAAGCCAAAGAATCGAGCCGAGAAACGCCTGCCAGTTCCGTTAACGAGACAACAGCACTGCAAGCAAAAAGCCCCGGACAGAGCCAGGGCTTTTGCGGCAGAACAAGGGCTTCGTACAAAGAGCTTCTAGAACAAGTTCCACAGGAACTGGTTGTAAACGTCGTGATGGTACTGCACCTCCGGCGCCTTCACAAACGTTCCTAGCATCCGCGGACAGCGATCGGCGGCCGCCTGTTTCAAGTCTGCATAGCG
>WNFI01259569.1_pt1 | contig 11808 bp, 8 predicted proteins | sample 5400471 | NCBI WGS metagenome assembly WNFI01 (sample SAMN13153348, study PRJNA577476) | soil metagenome | isolation source: 100 cm saprolite on Douglas fir-dominated hillslope | place: USA:California | collected 2013-09-17
AGATATCGAACCATACAAGAGCTTCCTGAAGCTCTGCTTGAATATGAAATTCAGCGAGATCAACGATCCTCAAAATCTGTGTAAGGACGTAACAACAATTGGACACCACGGAAATGGTGATATTGAGGTGAGCTTTTCATCAATTGAGCAGCTTGATGATGTGATGGAACTGATCCGCCAGGCATTTGAGGAACGTTGGGAAGAGTTTGCCGCTGATTAGAGCCTGGATAATCAGCGCTACACGTGTGCCAGACAAGCGAGCTAGCTTTGATTGGCCTGCCAGGAACCCGTGGCCCAGCCTGCCCGATTCGACATCCCGACCCGCGTTCTGCTATGATAGGCCCGCCAGAGGCGGCGAACATCGCCAGCTACTCTATTTTTGAAACGGGATGAACTGTCATGGAACTACGTGGGAAGCGTGTTTTAATTATGGGCCTGGGTCTGCATGGCTCCGGCATCGCATCGGCCCGCTACGCCGCGCAGCAGGGTGCGCAGGTGCGTGTGACCGATCTGCGCCCAGCGGACGTGCTGGCTCCCAGCATCGCGGCCCTGCAAGGTCTGCCGATCGAATATATTCTGGGCCAGCACCGCGACGAGGATTTCGCCTGGGCTGAGATCGTTCTGCGCGTCCCTGGCGTCAAACGCACCTCGCCCTATCTGCGCATCGCCCGCGAACATGGCGCGCAGATCGAGCAGGAGATTGCCCTCTTCTTCAGCGCCTGCCCTGGTCGCATCATCGGCGTGACCGGCACACGTGGCAAAACCACCACCTCGACGTTGCTCTACGAACTCATCAAAGCCACCGGCCAGCCAACCGTGCTGGGCGGCAACGTTTCAGGCGTCGAAACGCTCTCGTTGCTGCCCACGATCACGCCGCAGACGCAAGTGGTGCTGGAACTCTCAAGCTGGCAACTGGAGGCGCTGGAGCCGCACCGGGTCAGTCCCGCCGTGGCCGTCATGACCAATATTTATCCCGACCACCTGGATACCTACGATGGCATGGATGACTACGCCGCAGCCAAGGCCAATATCTTTCGGCATCAGCGGCCCGGTGACCTGGCTGTCTTCAACTACGACAACGACTGGACTCGGCGCATGGGCGAAGAGGCTCCGGCTGAACAGACCTGGTTTACCAGCCTCGCGCGCGGTGGCAGCTTCCAGCGCGGCAGCGACGAACTGATCCCTTTCACTTTCCGCGAAACGCCCATGCGCGGTGCACACAACCTGGAGAACGTTCTGCTGGCTACCACCACGGCGCGCCTGCTGGGTATCCCCGACGCGACCATTGCCCGCGTCGTGCGCGCATTTGGCGGCGTGGCTCATCGTTTGCAAGAGGTCGCGGTCGCGAAAGGCGTTCACTACATCAACGACACCACCAGCACCACGCCCGTCGCTGGCGAGGCCGCCCTGCACGCCTTTGACGGTCCCATCGTGCTCGTGGCTGGTGGTAATACCAAGCACCTGCCGCTCGCCGGATGGCCCGCCGCGATCGTTGCGCGCTGCCGTGACCTCATCCTGCTCAAGGGCAGCGGCACCGACGAGCTTCTGCCCGCCCTGGACGAAGAGGCACGCAAGCAAGGCGTTCCCAATCCCCTGCGCGGCATCTTCGACACCTTCCCCGCTGCCATGGACGCCGCCATCGCCCTTACCAGCCCCGGCGACACCCTGCTCTTCTCGCCCGGCTTCACCAGCTTCGGCATGTTCTTGAATGAGTTTGACCGGGGGGACAAGTTTGTGGAGTATGTAGAGTGCTTGAACTAAAGCCCATCCCATTCTTCATTTGTAGAGATGGGATGGGTTACTTCCTTACCAGAATCAGCCTGGAATGCCAGGAGGCGTGCCCGCAACAACTCCATCTTCGCTTGTTGCCTGTTGCTGGAAGAGGAGCAGACGACGATTCTTCACTATGACAATCACATAGATGAACGGAACAATAAGATTGAGGTAACCGATCAGCGATACTGTGAGAAACAGGGGATCGTTAGCGGGAAGGTCTTTCAAAAAGGCACCTGAAAGATTGTGCACCAGGTATCCCACAAATTCGAGCACAAGGAACGTCAGTAAGAGCCACCCGCCGACTCTTTTCGTTTGCAGTGTCAAGATGTATCCTGCCAGGAAGAGCGCAAACGTCAAGATCAGAAACACCCCTACGCCTAAAATGTTGGGGATAGAGTGATTAATCCCATAGAAATGCATATAGTAGGGAATCTGGGCTATATAATCGAGCAATACAATACCAAAGAGAAAATGGAGAGCTATCCGCAGCCTGGATGAGAGAGAGGACGCCTGGGATTTCATGTTCATAAATCTCCTTTAGGGTGGGAAAAGATAAGCGTATTTTAGCAGGTAAACAATTAGTATGTCAATTCAGGAATTCTTCGCAGGTTACGGCGACTATTGGGGATAGAGGGCTGTCAGCCTTATTCCAATGGGGGAATCGCGCATTCCTGTACCACGAACGGGCCGTGCTGGGGCAGCGCCAGCAGGCGTTCGCGGGTCGTGGCGATGGCCAGATCGCCCTGGTCGGAGGCGAGCCAGCGACGACCAAGTTGCTCTGCCATGGCTGGCGTTACCCCGCTGCCGCAGAAACAGTCGAGCACGAGCTGGTCCGGCTCAGACGAGGCGAGCAGGATGCGTTCGAGGAGCGCGGCGGGCTTCTGCGTGGCGTAGCCGCTGCGTTCGGGGTCGCGCTGGTGCAGGTGGCTGATATCGCTCCACACGTCAGCCGGGGTCATGCGGCTCTCCTCAGAATAGGTGTAGGTGCGTCCGTGTGAGTTAATGCTCCAGGAGACGCTGCCATGCTCGTCCAGGTGTTTGCGCATGTGGTTGCGCTGGTGGTGACCGCGCCTCTCGCCGATGCGCTCGCCGTGAAAACAGTAGTGCGCGGATTTGGTGTAGAAGAGGATGGTGTCGTGCTTGCGGGCGTAGCGATTGGTGGCGCGCCCGCCTGATTGATAGTGCCAGATAATTTCGTTCTGAAAGCCAGCCCCGTTACCACGCAGCGGAGAGCCAAAGATTTCATCCAGGATCACCCGCGCATAGTGGGTCACACGCCAGTCGAGATGGACGTAGAGGCTGCCATCCTCCGCCAGAAGCTGGTAGAGCAGGCGCAGCGTGGTTGCCAGCCATTGCAGATACGCGTCCAGATTCCCCTGCCATTTGTCGCTATAGGCCAGTTGCGCGCCGCTTTTGAAGTCGCGCCCGGTCATAAAGGGTGGATCGATGTAGACGAGGTTGACGCGTCCGGCGAACTCAGGCAGCAGAGCCGCCAGCACTTCCGCGCGCTCGCCCCGGATCAGGCGATTCTGCCATGCGAGGTGCGTTGTCATCTCGACAGACATGCTGGCAGGATAGACTTCGTGGGTGTGCAGCCGCGCCTGCGCCTCGTGCGCGAACGATTCTGTGGATGGGGCAGAGGTCTTGCCCTGCCACTGTAATTCAGCCATAGACGCCCTTATCTTCTTTCCCAAATAAAATTATTCATTTCTATGATCAATTGACCGTGAAACGGTCAATTGATCATAGAAATGAATAATTTTATTTAAACATACTTTTTGATCCACTCGAAGCTACGTCGTTCGCGGTCTATGCGTTGTTTGGGCGTGCCGTAGCCGGGGAAGTCGAGCAGGTGGCTGACGCCTGGATAGAGGGCTAGCTCGACCGTGTGCTGGCGGGCGCGCAGGACGTTGAAGAGTTGCTTCGACTCGCTGGGCGGGCAGCGCAGGTCGTCGGTGGAATGGATCAGCAGCAGTGGCGTCGTAATGGCGTCGGCGAAGGTCATGGGCGAGCAACTGCGGCGCAGCGTCTCGGCGTCCTGGTCGCCATCCGGCGTTCCCATGATGAAGTCGAACCAGATCCACTGATCGGAGAGTTGGCCGCAGGTCAGCAGCGAGGTTACGGAGTTGCGCGCCACGGCGGCTTTGAAGCGTTTGGTCTGGGTGAGGGCCCAGCAGGTCATGTAGCCCCCATAGCTGGCCCCGGTGATCGCCAGGCGCGTGCCATCGATCGGCTCGGTCGCGATGACGTGATCCAGACCCAGCATCAGGTCGCGGAAATCGTCGCCACCCCAGTCATTGATGATCTTGCGGCAGAACTCTTCGCCATAGCCAGCGCTGCCACGCGGATTCACAGCCAGCACCGCGTAGCCCATGCCCGCGAGCACCTGAAAATCGTGCACATAGCTCTCGGCCCAGGCCAGCGTGGGACCGCCGTGTACATCGAGTACCAGCGGCGCGCGTTCGCCCGCAGGCAGCGGCGGCAGGTAGAGCCAACCCTCGATCTCCAGGTTGTCGAAGCTACGCCAACTGACCTTTTTCGGACGGATCAATTGGCGAGTGCGCAGGAGCGTATCGTTGACACCGGTGAGACGGCGGCGGTTCGCGCCGTTGCCGGCCATGGCCCAGATGTCGCCGGGCGTAAACCAGTCGGTGCGCAGCGCGGCAATCGTGCGTCCATTCGTGCTCATGTGCGGGTTGAGGTAGCAGCCGTTGCCGGTGGTCAGTGGCTCCTCGTGATTGGTGCTGATGTAGAGGCGGTTGAGGTGTACCTGGCCGCGCGCCTGAACCGTCACCATCAGCGAGACGCTATCGGGATACCAGCAGGGGCGGCTGACGCCCAAAAAGTGCAGGTTATCGACCAGCATTTCAAGGCTCGTCTGGTTCTGCGAAGCCGTCGTAGCCGGACGCGGCGCGCTCTGCCCATTAGCCTCAACGATCCAGGGTACGACATTGGCCGCCTCAGTCTGGTTCGCGGCATAATAGAAGGCCAGCCACTTGCCGTCGGGCGACCAGGCAGGCTGCTGGACGGTGCCATCAATGGGGGTCAGGCGGCGCACGCGGCCCGTCTCCAGGGTCAGCACCCACAGCGCTGTGCTGACGCTCAGATCGGGAGCTGTGCGGCGATTCGCGCAGAAGGCGAGCTCTTTGCCATCGGGCGACCAGCAGGGCTGCATATGGTCCACCGGCTCAAAGGTCAGGCGCGTAGCCAGTTGCTCGCTCTCCAGATCGAGCAGCCAGAGCTGCTGGTGGCGGCCCTGCTTATAGCCAAGGCCATCCCAGGTTTCATCCAGACGCGTCCAGACCTGTACCGTTTCCCTATCCAGCGTGTCCTCCGAGTCATCCTCGACTTTCCAGGGACTCTGCGCCAGCAGTGCCCGACTATCGGGTCGCCAGCAGAACTCGGCCACGTCCTTTTTGAGCGAGCTGACCTGGCGCGCCTCGCCGCCGTTGAGTGGCAACACATGGATTTGTGACGAGCCTGAGCGATCACTTAAAAAAGCCAGCCAGCGTCCATCCCGCGACCAGCGCGGCATCACTGAGTACAACCCCTCGGCGGGCAACTGGCGCGGCTGTTGTAGCTTGCCACTGGAGCCCGTCACTGCCGGAGCCAGCCAGATGCTTGAGCGCACCGTATTCGTTTTCAGGTCGCTTTTCGTCACCGTATACGCGATCAACAGCCCATCCGGCGAAACCTGCGGCTCTCCGGCCAGTTGCAAGGCGGCTAGATCCTCGATCGCCACAAACGGATTGGGCGTTGGCGCGGGTTGAGCGGCTGCTGGTGCTTGAGCTTGTGGAGCCAACGAAGGCGCGATAGAGAGCGGCGTTGGCCCATTCTCAATGGTAGAGGGTGCAGGCGTAGCTTCGTCTTTGGTTGAAGAAGGCGTGGATTGTGTTGGAGTCGGAGCATCGGCGGGTAGCGCGGGCACCTGGATCGTTGCCGCACCTGGCACTGCCATTGGGGCAGTAGGCTCGCCAATCTCGCCTGCCGCTGGCTGATTCGTTGGGTTGGCCTGCGCAGACGCTGCGCCCGCGTCGAGCTCGGTTGTTTCGTCGTCGTTGGAAGCCGGGAGCCGTGTGGCATCATCTGGATTTGTAGGCTCTACGCCGTTTTGTGAAGGTTGCTGGTTTGTGGGTGAAGCCTGATCTGGCTGTTGTGTTTGTTCGCTCATACAACAAAAATCTCCAAATTTCTCCGCTTTAGTGGATGATTCTTTCTCAGAGTGTAGCATATTGTTGGCGCTCTTGCCTAATCTTTCTACGCGGCAGGATGCTGACTGGTTTAATTTATGATCAGCTTCTCGAAACGTCTATAGTATCGGGAACTGAAAATAGTCTGCTAGATAAAAGAGGAGACGTTTATGGATGCCGGTGCACTCGTTGGTTTCGCTGTGGTAATTGCCTTTATCCTGATTATTAGTGGCCTGGCTTACGCTGGTTCACGCAGGCGATCACGTCGGACACAAGGTGGGCAGATTTTTTACGGACCTGATTACATTGACACGGCACACTCTGAGAGCAATGGAAAACTGCATCACTCCGGTGGTAGCCATCATCATAGCGGTTCTGGCGACCATCATCACTCTTGGGGAGGAGGGGATGGAGGTTCGAGCAGCCATCATAGTGGTGGAGATTTCGGTGGCGGACATTTTAGTGGTGGACATCACTAGCCGCGAACAAGAACAATCTATAGCGTCGGACACACGTCCGGCGCTAATTTTGTGCTATCATAGCGGTAGCGAAGCGCGTTCATCACAGAGAGGCGTGTAAAGCCGAGGATTAATTTTCGCATGATCGTCAAAGAAATTATGACCACCGAGCTGATTACGGTCGCGCCGGACGACACGCTCAGTCACGCGGCCAATCTGCTGCGTCAGTATCAGTTTCACCACCTGCCCGTTGTGCGTGGTGGCAGTGGCGCGGCAACCTGGCATTGGCCGACCGATAAGAAGACACCCCTGGTCTTTGAGGGGTTGCTGACCTCTCAGGATATCGATATGGCCGTGGCGTTGGATCGCGAAGGCGCTGCCGGACGCGAGACCTGGCAGAATCGCCGCGTCGTCGAGATTATGCACCGCGCTCTGATCCGTGTGACTCCCAGCACGACGCTTGCCGCCGCCGCTCTGCTGCTGGTCGAGCGCAATCTGAACTGTCTCCCGGTCATCCAATACGAGGCGAAGGACGAGCCAAAACCGGCTGCATCCATAAATGTAGCTGCACCCCTCGCGCGCGCTGGGGCACCCAGCACTGACGAGCAGGCGACCGCAGAAGATTGGCAAGAGGGACAACCTTTACTGGTGGGTTTGCTGACACGCAGCGACCTGTTGACCGCGCTGGCTCGCTCGCTGGGCGTGTTTGAGCCGGGTATGCAGTTGATCATTCCCCTGCGTCATGGCGACATGCAGTCCCTGGCACGGGCGCTCGCGCTGGCCAGCGAATTGCACATTTCTGTACGCAGCGTCGTGGCCGCGCCGCTCCAGGGCACGTTCCCACGCGTGGCTACTCTGCGTCTGGGCACAATCAATCCCGCGCCTTTTCTGCTGCGTTTGCAGGAAGAACAGATCGCGTATTCATTTGTCGACCAGGATGTCTGATGGTTTTTGCAAAAAGGAAGAGACGCATGTCACAGCAGGCAGACGCCGCCACGCAGACCAGGGCGCGCTTGATCTTCGATCCGGCTGAGCTACACTACGATTTCGGGCCGGGGCATCCGTTGCAGTCTCAGCGCCTGGTCGCGCTGGTTGACCTGCTGGAGAGCTGCGGCCTCTGGCAGAGCCGCGACGCACAGACCAGCCTGCCGATTCGCGCCGCTACGCGTGCCGAACTGGAGCTGGTTCACATGCCAGCGTATATCGACGCGGTCCAGCAGTTGAGCGCGTCGGTGCCGCTTGCTCAGCTCAGCCCCGACGAACAGCATAGCCGCGAACACCTGGCCCTCGATTATGGCTTTGCCGAGGGCGATACGCCGCCCCTGGTGGGTATGCACGAGACCACTTCGCTGATTGCTGGTGGCTCGCTGGTTGGATTGAGCGCGATCATGGGATTGCCCGCGGGTGGTGAGTTTGCCAGCGAAGCCGAGCGGCCCCTGCACGTCTTTCATCCCGGCGGTGGCCTACATCACGCCTGGCCTGCCCGCGCCTCTGGCTTCTGTGTCTACAATGATGCCGCGATCGCCATTGCCCACGTCCTGCGTACGAGCGAGGCCAAAGTGCTCTACCTCGATTTCGATGCTCACCACGGCGATGGGGTACAGAAAGCCTTCTACGACGAGCCGCGCGTCATGACCATCTCGCTGCACGAAACTGGGCGCTATCTCTTTCCTGGGACGGGTGAGGTGCTGGAAATGGGCCAGGGCCTTGGACGCGGTTACTCGGTCAATTTGCCGCTCCAGGCGTTTACCGAGGATGATTCCTACATCGAGGTAATGGAGGCGGTTATTCCGCCGCTGGTCGTCTCGTTCGCGCCCGATGTGCTGGTGACGGTGCATGGTTGCGACACCCACGCCTGGGACCCGTTGACGCACCTGAGCCTGAGCATGCGCGGCATCCAGGCGCAGATTAAGCTGGCCAACCAACTTGCGCAAACCTATTGTGGGGGACGCTGGTTGGCCCTTGGCGGCGGCGGCTATGATCTCTACCGCGTTGTGCCCCGCGCCTGGGGGATGGTTTGGGCCGAGATGTCTGGGCAAACGCTGCCAGAGGCCCTGCCCGACGCGTGGGTCGAGCGCTGGCGTCCGGCGTGGCTCAAAATCCGCGAGCAGGAGGCCGAGGAACAGCGAGCGATGGGCATGCAGATCAGCAGCAGCGATTTCCCGCTTGCCTTCGCGGATCAGCGCGAGGATTTTGATCCGCAGCCGCGCCGCTGGGAAATTAGCCGCGCCAACCGCCAGAGTGCTGGTCTGGCGCGCCATTTGCTGCTCTCTTCCTCGATCCGCCAGGCGTTTCGTACGCCGCGCCGCGTCTCACCCCTGACCGGCCTGATCGACCTGCTGCACGTGCGCGGCAACGAGACGCCCTCGCGCAGCAAATTACTGGAAACCACCAGAGGTCCACTACTCCTGCGCGACTTCTGCCCGCCCTCGATGGTCGAACGCCTGCATGCCGACGAGGGATTGCACGCCTTCGCACGCCTGCCAGAGCGCGAGTGGCAGCTTCTGCTCAACATCGCCAGAAGCCAGGACTGTGCCCTTGCCCTCGCTCACACGCCTGCGGGTGAGATCGTCGGCGAAGTGACTATCGCGCCCGGCGACGAGTGGTGGGAGGGCTTGGACAACGTCTACGAGGTCGCCATCGAGGTCAGTTCCAACTGGCGCGGCCTGCGCCTGGCCAATCAACTCCTGGCCTTCGCCCTCGAACTCGACGCTCTGGAGGATATGATCCTCTTCGCCGTTGGTCTCTCCTGGCATTGGGATACTGAGGGGCTCAATATGAGCATGTACCGCTACCGCGAACTCATCGCGCGCCTCTTCGCCAGCCAGGGCTTTGTTGAATATCCAACCACCGAGCCAAATGTGCGCATGGAGCCGGCTAACGTCTTTATGGCTCGTATCGGCAAACGCGTCGATGCCCGAACCTCCAGCAGCTTCCTGAGCCGCGTGATGAGCTCGCCGAATCTCGCCCGTTTGTGAGATTCGGCGAGCTCATGCTGCCATTTATTAGATCGCTGCGTAAGCCTCTGGTCGATACCAGGGGGAGTCGTCACGCTTTGACGTGCGCCAGATTCGCTTTCGCTGCAGCTATCCCATAGGCAAGTCCCAGTTCTTCGGCCAGCGCTGCGGCTTTCTCAAAAGACGCGCGTGCAGCGTCCGGGTTGCCCTGTTTCTGCTGAATTTCGCCCTGTGTGAGCAGCACAGACATCAGCGAACTACGTAAATCCATCTCTTCGGCCAACTCTTGTGCTCGTTGTGCATGTTCAGAGGCCAGCTCCATCTCGTCACGTTCCTGGTAGACGCGACTGGCCAGTAGATGCGCCGAGGGTAGCGCGCGTTTAAAGCCAGCCTCCTCGCGTCTCCTAAGCGATTCTAGAGCATAGCGCAGGCTGGTATCGTTGTCCTTGCCCAGATTCAGGCCCGCCAGGTGGCGTGTGGTCTCGGCAATCACCCATTTGTCGTCATACTCGCGCCCGATGTCCAGCGCTTGCCGATAATAACCCCTGGCCTGCTCTTCCTCTTTGTGCCGCTCGTGCGTCAGACCGATGAAGAAGAGCGATTGAGCAATTCCATGCTTGTCATCGATTCTCTCGTAGCGCTCCAGAGCTTGCCTCATGTAGCTGCGAGTCTCTGTATAGTCGCTGCTGCCCGTGTTCAGATTGCAATAGTAGAGCATCTTGCTAACCTGGGAGATGGCTGTGGCGATGCTCTTTTCATCTTCCCCAGCGATTGCCTCTTCGCGCGCCTGCTGCACAATCGTGCGCATGAGCCTCTCTTCCTGGTTGGTGAGAAAATAATGGTCTACTAGAAAGTCAGCATATTTCAGCAGAAAGCTCACTCGCTCAGCTTGTCTCACCTCTGCAAAATGGAGCAATTGTTCTCCGCTTTGCCAAAGCGCCAGGGCCTCGGCCAGCCGTCCCTGATAATAATACGCGCCCGCAATGTTTTCTATCGCCAGCAGAGCATTGGCATACCGCTCAGAGATTGCTTCATTCTTTAGAAACATACGCAACACCTCATTCTTTACTACACTACCAAAATATGTGTCTATTGAATAGTGTACCATAGGCGTAAGAGAAAGGCACTCTTCGGTAAGAATGTGCTAGAACGGGGCTTCATCCTCATCATCGTCTGTGAAGAAGCGCGTCACGGCGTCCAGGCTCATGGTGCGGCGCGCTGGCGGCAGGGCCAGCACCATCTGTTTGCCGTAGCCTTTGGTATGCAGGCGCGTGTCGAGGATGGCCATCACGCCGCGATCGTCGTGTGTGCGTAGTAGACGGCCCAGACCCTGTTTCAGGCGCAGAACGGCCTGAGGGAGCACGTAGATGCCGAACCAGTTCTCGCCCGCCGCTTTCATCTGGGCCACACGCGCCTCGTGTACCGGATCGTCAGGCGGATCAAAGGGCAGTTTGTCGATGACGACCAGCGAGAGCGCCTCGCCAGCGATATCCACGCCCTCCCAGAAGCTTTTGAGCCCGAAGAGGACCGCCCCTGGGCGCTCGCGAAAGCTGCTGACCAGTTCCATGCGCGTCATATCTCCCTGGCGCAGAAGTGGGAATTTAAGCTGGGCAGGCAGCTCGCTCAAGAAGATATCGTACACCGCGTCCAGCATGCGTTTGCTGGAGAAGAGCAGGAAGGCGCGTCCACGTGAGGCCTCGACCAGCTTCATCATCTCAGCCCCGATGGCTTTGGTATACGCCTCCGCGGCGGGGCCAGTGCCATACGCAGGCTCTGGTAGATGGCGTGGCAGGTAGAGTAGGGCGCGGCTCTGGTAGTCGAAGGTCAGTGGCAGAATGCGCTCCTGCACATCGGGGTAGCTATCGGCATCCAGACCCACGCGGCGGCGGAAATAGGCGAAGTTGGGGCCTTTGACCTCTGGTCGGGCGGGATCGGGACCGATCGTGGCCAGCGTGGCAGAAGTGCAGATCACATTCGATTTGTCGAAGAGCTGCTCTTTCAGCCAGCTCGTCACTTCCAGCGGGGCCGCTGAAACCTCCAATTGCTGGATGCCGCGCCGACTGCCTCCGGTCAGGACGCGTTCGACATAATACACATACTTCTCAGGTTGATTGACCGAGAAGACCGTGCGAATGCCCTCAGCCAGATTCTTCGTTCGGCTGATCAACTTATCATAAAGCTGCTCGTCCTTTTCGGTCATCTGCTTGGGACGGCCTGTACGCAGCGCGTCAGCCAGCTTCGTGACCATCGTGGCCAGGCTCAGACCCTCTTGCAGCGGCTCTTTCAGATTGGCGCGCCCCTTATAGCCTGGATCGGCCACTTTGAAAAGCTGATCCCAGGCGAGGACCATTGCCTCTTCGCGCGCCTGCTGCACAATCGTGCGCATGAGCCTCTCTTCCTGGTTGGTGAGAAAATAATGGTCTACTA
>WNFI01340958.1_pt1 | contig 11807 bp, 13 predicted proteins | sample 5400471 | NCBI WGS metagenome assembly WNFI01 (sample SAMN13153348, study PRJNA577476) | soil metagenome | isolation source: 100 cm saprolite on Douglas fir-dominated hillslope | place: USA:California | collected 2013-09-17
GCGCTGCGCTTTCGCGGCCATCTTGTTGAGCGCGTTGATATAGGCCTTCGCAGAGGCGACGACGATATCGGTGTCCGAACCCATGCCGTTCACGATGCGTCCATCCTTCGCGAGGCGCACGGTCACCTCGCCCTGCGAGTCGGTGCCCTCGGTGACGTTGTTCACCGAATAGAGCAGCAGCTCGGTGACGCTCTGGGCCACGCTCTCGATCGCCTTGAAGGTCGCGTCGACGATGCCGTCACCGCGCGCCTCGGCGCGCATCTCGCGCCCCTCCGCCGTGATCACGACGCGCGCGAACGGCAGCTCGCCGGTCTCGGAGTGCGCCGTGAGCGCCACGAGCTTGTAGTGCTCCGCCGCCGGCGTGACCGCTTCGTCGGAGATCAGGGCCTGGATGTCCTCGTCGAAGATTTCGCGTTTCTTGTCGGCGAGCTCCTTGAAGCGCGCGAAGGCGGCGTTGAGGTGCTCCTCGGAGGCGAGCAGGATGCCGAGCTCCTGCAGCCGCGCCTTGAAGGCGCTGCGCCCCGAGAGCTTGCCGAGCGTGAGGCGGTTGGCGCCCCAGCCGACGTCGCTCGCCCGCATGATCTCGTAAGTCTCGCGGTGCTTGAGCACGCCGTCCTGGTGGATGCCGGATTCGTGGGCGAACGCGTTCGCCCCGACCACCGCCTTGTTCGGCTGCACCGGATAGCCCGTGATCGTCGAGACCAGCTTGCTCGACGCCACGATCTGCGTGGCGTCGATTCGGGTGGCGCACTTGAACACGTCGGAGCGCGTCTTCACCGCCATCACCACCTCCTCGAGCGATGCATTGCCGGCGCGCTCGCCGAGCCCGTTGATGGTGCATTCGACCTGGCGCGCTCCGGCGATCACGGCGGCGAGCGAATTGGCCACTGCCATGCCGAGATCGTCGTGGCAGTGCGTCGACCAGATCGCCTTGCTGGAGTTGGGAATGCGCGTCATCAGCTGGGTGAAGAGCTCGCCCCAGAGCTGCGGCACGCTGTAGCCCACGGTGTCCGGGACGTTGATGGTGCGCGCGCCGGCCGCGATCGCCGCCTCGAGGATGCGGCAGAGGAAATCGACGTCGGAGCGCACCGCGTCCTCGGGCGAGAACTCGACGTCGTCGGTGTATTCGCGCGCGAGCTTCACCGCCCGCACGGCGGCCTCGACCACCTGGTCGGGCTGCATGCGCAGCTTGTGCTTCATGTGGATGGGGCTGGTGGCGATGAAGGTGTGCACGCGCCCGGACTTGGCGCCCTTGATGGCCTCGCCCGCCCGGCGCACGTCGTTGTCGTTGGCGCGCGCGAGCGAGCACACGGTCGAGTCCTTCACCGCCGCGGCGACCGCGCGGATGGCGTCGAAGTCGCCCGGGCTCGAGGCGGCGAAGCCCGCCTCGATGACGTCGACCTTCAGGCGCTCGAGCTGCTTGGCGATACGCACCTTCTCGTCGCGGGTCATGGCGGCGCCGGGGCTCTGCTCCCCGTCGCGCATCGTGGTGTCGAAGATGATCAGCTGGTCTTGCATGGCGTTCTCCGGATTGCGGATGGACTGATCCGCCCCGCTTTCCGAGGCGGCCGGGACTTCACGAATTGTGGGTTGGCTTCGCCCCGTGGCGGAGCAGCAGCGCGGAAACGTCCTGGGCACCGTGGTCGTCGGCGATGTCGAGCGCGGTCATGCCGGAGAGGTCGTGGACATTGGGATTGGCGCCCGCCGCGAGCAGCTCCTCGACCGCCTCCTGGAAGCCGATCTCGACCGCGAGCGCGAGCGCCGTGGCGCCGTGCTCGTTTCGCAGGTCAAGGGACGCCCTGCGCGCCACCAGGAGCTCGATCGCCGGGAGGTTGGTCTCCTCGACCGCGAGCATGAGGAGCGTCGTGCCGCCCGGTGCGACGACCGAGTCGACCGGCGTGGTGGCGAGCATGCGCGCGAGACCCGCGAGATTGCCCTCCTCGACCGCGTCGCGGATGTTCTGGTATTGCTTCTGCGTCGCCTCCGTCCGCCAGCGCAGCACGACCCACCACACGTATCCCGAGATGCCGTAGGCGAGCATGAGGCCCCAGAGCACGTGCGAGGGCTCGATCGAGATGAGCAGCAGCGCGAGCACGGCGCCCAGCACCACCGAGAACGGCACCGCACGGCGCAGGTTGATGTCCTTGCCGCTGTAGAAGCGCACATTCGACACCATCGTGATGCCGGCGTAGAGCGTCACCGCCGCCGCGAGCCACTTCACCTCCCCGCCGCGCACCTGGTAGTCGTTGAAGACCCAGATCATGCCGGCCACCAGCGCCGCCGCCGCGGGGCTCGGCAGGCCCGTGAACCAGCGCTTGTCGGCCACCGAGAGCTGCGTGTTGAAGCGCGCCAGGCGCAGCGCCGCTCCCACGCAGTAGACGAAGGCCGCGATCCAGCCCACCCGCCCCATGTCGCGCAGCGCCCACTCGTACATCACCAGCGCCGGGGCGGCACCGAAGGACACCATGTCGGAGAGGCTGTCGTATTCCGCGCCGAATGCCGACTGCGTGCGCGTGAGGCGCGCGACGCGCCCGTCGAGGCTGTCGAACACCATGGCGATGAAGATCGCGACCGCGGCCTTCTCGAAGTCGTGGTTCATCCCTTGGACGATGGCGTAGAAGCCGGCGAAGAGGTTGAGCGTCGTGAAGAGGTTTGGCAGCAGGTAGATGCCACGCCGGCGCCCGGTCTCGAGGGCGGTCTTGGCGGATCTTTCCAGCGGCATGGCCATGGACGCGTCCCCTACGGATTCGCGGGAAGCTCGGCGAGGACGGTCGAGGTGGCCATCACCTTGTCGCCGATCGCCACGCGCGGCCGCGAGCCCGGCGGCCGGTAGACATCGACGCGCGAGCCGAAACGAATGAAGCCGTAGCGCTGGCCGCGCTCGACGCGCTCGCCGGGGCGCACGTAGCACAGGATGCGGCGCGCGATGAGGCCCGCCACCTGCACGCAGGTGAGCTCGGTGCCGGAATCCGTAGCGACGATCAGGGCGTTGCGCTCGTTGTCCGAGGAAGCCTTGTCGAACGAGGCGTTGACGAAGAGGCCCTTCGAATACACCACGTCCTTCACCACGCCATCGACCGGAGCGCGGTTGGAGTGCACGTTGAAGACGTTCATGAAGACGCTGATCTTGAGCGCCTCGCGGTCGCGATAGGGATCGCGCGCGGCGCCCACCAGCAGCACGCGCCCGTCCGCCGGACACAGGACCAGGCCCGCCCCTTGGGGCACCTCGCGCGGCGGGTCGCGGAAGAACTGCAGGATGAACAGGGTCGCGAGCCACGCCGGAGCGGACCACCATCCGAAGAACCAGGTGAGCGCGACCGAGACGACGAGCGCCGCCCCGAGAAAGGGCCACCCTTCCTTGGCGACGATCGGGTGCGGGTAGCCGGGCATGCTCGGGCCTAGTTCCGGGACGTGTCGACGAGCTTGTTCTTCTTGATCCAGGGCATCATCGCGCGCAGCCTCTCGCCCACCTTCTCGATGTCGTGCTCGGCGAGGAGCCTGCGGCGGGCGTTCAAGGTCGGCGCGCCGGCGCGGTTCTCGAGGATGAACTCGCGCGCGTACTCGCCCGACTGGATGCGCGCCAGGCACTCCTTCATCGCCTGGCGCGCCTGCGCGCCGATCACCTTCGGGCCGGTCACGTACTCGCCGTATTCGGCGTTGTTCGATATCGAGTAATTCATGTTGGCGATGCCGCCCTCGTATATCAGGTCGACGATGACAGAGCACCGTCTGCTCGCCGAAGAGATCGGTCTCGGTTTCCTCTCGAAAGTTGGTCTCGATCACCCCCCCGCGAGTTCCGCCGATGGCCGCCGCGTAGGACAGCGCGAGGTCCTTGGCGCGCCCCGAGGGATCCTGGTGGACCGCGATCAGGCACGGCACGCCGCCGCCCTGAACGTAGGTCGAGCGCACGAGATGCCCGGGGCCCTTGGGCGCGATCATGATCACGTCGAGGTCGGCGCGCGGGGCGATCTGGCGGAAGTGGATGTTGAAGCCGTGGGCGAAGGCGAGCGCGGCGCCCTTGCGGATGTTCGGCGCCACGGCCTCGCTGTATACCGCGGCGTGGTTCTCGTCGGGCAGCAGGATCATGACGATGTCCGCGCCCTTGACGGCATCGCCTACGTCCTTCACGGCGATCTTCGCCTTCTGCGCCTTGTCCCACGATGCGCCGCCGCGGCGCAGGCCCACCGTCACTTTCACGCCCGAATCCTTGAGGTTCTGGGCGTGCGCGTGGCCCTGCGAGCCGTAGCCGATGATGGCGACCTTCTTGCCCTTCACGAGCGACAGATCGGCGTCCTTGTCGTAATAGACCTTCATGTTCGGTTCCTCGATTGTCCCGGCTTAGCGGTTTCAGGCCTTCAGGACCCACTCGCCGCGGCCGATGCCGGAGACCCCGGTGCGGACCGTTTCCAGGATGGCGCCGTGGTCGAGCGCCTCCAGGAAGGCGTCGAGCTTCTCGGTGGTGCCGGTGAGCTCGATCGTGAAGGACTTGTCGGTGACGTCGATGATGCGGCCGCGGAAGATGTCGGCGGTGCGCTTCATCTCCTCGCGATCCTTGCCGGCGGCGCGGACCTTGACCAGCATGAGCTCGCGCTCGATGTGCTTGCCTTCGGAGAGGTCCACCACCTTCACCACGTCCACCAGCTTGTTCAGCTGCTTGGTGATCTGCTCGACGATCTCGTCGGAGCCGGTGGTGACGATGGTCATGCGCGAGAGGGTCGCGTCCTCGGTCGGCGCGACCGTGAGCGTCTCGATGTTGTAGCCGCGCGCCGAGAACAGCCCCGCGACGCGCGAGAGCGCGCCGGCTTCGTTTTCTACGAGAATGGAGAGGAGATGGCGCATTTCCTGTCATCCCGGCGCAGGACCGGGATCCAATGGGCGCCCGGTCCTGCGCCGGGTGGCCCTTATAGTTCTTCGGAGAGGATCATTTCCGACATCCCCTTGCCCCCCGGGATCATCGGAAACACGTTCTCGGTCTGGTCGGTGATGAAGTCGAGGAAGACCAGCCGGTCCTTAAGTGCGAACGCCTCCTTCAGAGCGCCCTCGATGTCGCCCGGCTTCTCGATTCGCATGCCGAGGTGCCCGTAGGCCTCGGCGAGCTTCACGAAGTCGGGCAGCGCGTCCATGTACGACTCGGCATAGCGGTTGCCGTGGAAGAACTCCTGCCACTGCCGCACCATCCCCATGTAGCGGTTGTTCAGGTTCACGATCTTCACCGGCAGGTGGTACTGCTTGCAGGTCGAGAGCTCCTGGATGCACATCTGGATCGACGCCTCGCCGGTCACGCAGGCGACGTCGGCCCCCCCCGGAGTTGATCCAGCGGCGCGGCTTGTCGAAGTGGTAGAACTGCGCGGCCCACATCTGGTGCTGGCCCACGTCGGAGGTCACGTAGGCGTCGCCCTTCGTCACCTCGTAGAGCTTCTCGACCACCATTTGCGGCTTGATGATCGCGGAGGCGCGGTCGTACTTGAGGCAGTCCTTCGCGCGCCAGGCGGCGATCTTCTCCCACCACGCCGCGAGCGCCGCGGCATCGGGACGTTGCGCCGAGGCCTTCACCTGCGCGATGAGGTCGGTCAGCACCTCCTTCACGCCGCCGACGATCGGCACGTCGACGCGAACGCGCTTGGAGATCGACGAGGGGTCGACGTCGATGTGGATGATCTTGCGCGCCGGGTTGCCCGCGGCGAAGTGCGCCGGGTTGCCGATCACGCGGTCGTCGAAGCGCGCGCCGACAGCGAGCAGCACGTCGCTCTCCTGCATCGCCATGTTGGCTTCCACCGTGCCGTGCATGCCGAGCATGCCGACGAATTGCGGGTCGGTGCCGGGATAGGCGCCGAGCCCCATCAAGGTGTTGGTCACCGGGAAGCCGAGAAGGCGAACGAGCTCGATCACCTCGGCCGAGGCCTCGCCTAGGATCGCGCCGCCGCCGACGTAGATCATCGGGCGCCTGGCTTCCAGCAGCAGGTGAAGGGCCTTCTTGATCTGCCCGCCGTGTCCCTTGGTGACGGGGCTGTACGAGCGCAGGCTGATCTTCGCGGGATAGTGGAAATGCGCGGCCTGGTTGGAGACGTCCTTGGGAATGTCCACCACCACCGGGCCCGGACGGCCTGTCGTGGCGATGTGGAACGCCTTCTTGATCGTGACCGCGAGCTGGTTCACGTCGCGCACGAGGAAGTTGTGCTTCACGCACGGGCGCGTGATGCCCACCGTGTCGCACTCCTGGAACGCGTCCTCGCCGATCGCGCGCGTCGGCACCTGGCCGGTGATCACCACCATCGGGATCGAATCCATGTAGGCCGTGGCGATTCCGGTCACCGCGTTGGTCACGCCGGGGCCGCTCGTCACCAGCGCTACGCCGCACTTGCCCGTCGCGCGCGCGTAACCGTCGGCCGCGTGCACGGCGCCCTGCTCGTGGCGCACCAGGATGTGCTTCACCTTCTTCTGCTTGAAGATCGCGTCGTAGATGAACAGCACCGCCCCGCCCGGGTAGCCGAACACGTATTCGACCCCCTCCTCCTGGAGGCAGCGAATCGCGATTTCGGCGCCCGTCAGGGTGTCACCGGTCTGGGCCAGCGGGGGTAGCTGAAGTTCCATGCTAAAGCCTTGTATATCGAACGTTTTTCCGGGGCGAACCAAAGACATTAGCGGCTGGGCGGGGATTGGTCAAGCCAAAATGCTGCGCTGCAATCGGCACCCGGCGCCGCCCGGGCCCCGGGCTGGGTTTGTTAACATTCGCCGCAATCACGTCATGCGCCGACGATCCCCGGAGAGAGAACCTGGCCACGCCGAAGGAGCTGTCCGACTTCCTCGCTTCCGTGGAGCGGCGCGCCTTCAAGCAGAGCGTGTACGCGGTGCAGGAGGAGCAGGCGGCCCTCGACATCGTGCAGGACGCCATGATGCGGCTCGCCGAGAAATACGCCGACCGGCCCGCGACCGAGCTGCCGCTGCTCTTCCAGCGCATCCTGCAGAATGCAATCCGCGACCACTTCCGGCGCGGCAAGGTTCGCTCGACGTGGACGGTGCTGCTCTCGGGCCTGGGCCTCGGCGGCGAGGACGAGGAGGGCGATCCGCTCGAGACGCTCGAAGTCGACCAGGCGTCGAGCGTCCCGGCCTCCCCGGCCGATCGCCTCGAGCAGGCCCAGGTGATGGAGGCCATCGAGCAGGCGGTGCGGGCCCTTCCGGGGCGTCAACGCGAGGCTTTCATGCTGCGTTATTGGGAGGAACTCGACGTGAGCGAGACCGCCAAGGTCATGGGATGCTCGGAGGGCAGCGTGAAAACGCACTGCTCCCGGGCGACCCACGCTTTGGCGAAAGTCCTGAGATCAAAAGGGATAACGCTATGAATGAAAATGAATTTGCTTCAAAACTGAAGCCTTGGCTGGACCGTTCCGCGGCCGGCATCGGCGAGATTCAGGCGACGAAGCTGAAAGCGGCCCGGTTGCGCGCCCTGGACGCTTTCCGCGAGCCGGTCCGGATCTTCGGCGTGGTCACCGTCAGTGCCGGCACCGCCCAGGCGATCCAGTACCGTGTCGTCCCGCAGGCCCTCCTGTGGCTGCCGATCATCGCACTCGTCGCGACGCTCGCGATCAAGTCCATGGGCGAAGCCGACCTGGGTGCGCTCGACGCCCAGCTTCTTACGCAGGAGCTGCCTCCCGACGCATACCTCGACCAGGACTTCCGCTCATGGCTCGGAGACTCACGCCGCTGATCGGCGCGCTCGCCCTCGCCGGCGTCCTCGCGCTGGCGCCGTCGGCCATCGGCGCGGACCTGAAGACGCCGCAAACGCCCTGGTCGAGCCTCACGCCCGAGCAGCGGCGCATCCTCCGGCAGGTCGAGCCGGACTGGCCGCGGTTACCCGGCTACCAGCAGCAACGTCTGATGGGCGCGGCGCGCGAGTATCCCCGCCTGCAGCCGATCCAGAAGGAGCGCTTCGAGCAGCGCGTGCGCGACTGGGCGGTGATGACGCCCGAGCAGCGCAACGCCGCGCGCGAGACGTTCCAGGGACTGCGCAAGCTTCCGCCGGAGAAGCAGCACGAGCTGCGCGAGCGCTGGCTGCAGCGCCATGGCGGTGACGAAGGCCCGCGGCCGCATTCCGGCCGCGGCGGCGAAGGCCCCGGCCCGCGGTGAGCGACGAGAGCGGGCCCCGGGCGCCGGGACTCGCGCGGCGCCTCGCGAGCGCCCTCTACGACGGGCTGCTCCTGGCCGCGCTGGTGCTCGTCGCCACCTTCCCCTTCCTCGCCGTCTTCGGAGACTCCACGCATGGCTGGCGGCGCCATGCGCTGCAGGCCTGGGTCGTGCTGGTGGCGGGCGCGTACTTCGTCGGCTTCTGGACGCGAGGCGGCCAGACGCTACCGATGAAGACCTGGCGCATCCGGGTGGTGCGCCGCGACGGAGCGCCGGTGGGCTTCGCCCGCGCCATCCACCGCTACCTCCTCGCCCTTCTCGGCACGCTCGCCGCAGGGCTCGGCTTCGCCTGGGCGCTCCTCGACCGCGACCGCCAGTTCCTGCACGACCGGCTCGCCGGCACCGCGCTCATCGAAACCCGCCCGCGCTAGGCGGCCGGCCTCAGCGCCGCTCCGCGTGCATCAACAGCGCTGCCGCCACCGCGCTCACGAAGACGACCGGCAAACCCGCGGAGATGAGCGCCGGCCAGTCGTTGAGCAGGCCCACGTGCGAGAACAGACGTCCGCCGAAGTGAAAGGCGAGCCCGATCAAGATGCCGAGGACGAGCTTCGCGCCCACGCCGCCCGTGCGCGCCGATTGCAGCGCGAAGGGAATGGCGAGGATCATCATCACGATCGCGGCGAGCGGGCTGAAGAACTTGCTCCAGAAGGCGATCTCGTAGCGCGTCGATTGCTGGTGGTTCTCCTGCAGGTGTTCGATGTAGGCGCGCAGGTTCAGCGCCGACATGCGCTCGGGCACGATCTTGAGCACGGAGAGGATGTCGGGGGTGAGGACCGAATCCCAGGTCGAGGACGCCAGCTTCTGCAGGACCGCGCGGTCGCCTTCGAAGCGCGTCAGCTCGACATTGGTGAGCGTCCAGCGGTTGGAGCCCGCATAGGTGCCCTTGTCGGCGCGGCTGATCGATGCGAGCCGGAACGCAGGGTCGAACTCGTAGATCTTGAGGTTGAGGAGCGTCGTGTCGGGCGTCACGTCCTGGATGTTGATGAAGCTGCGGTCGTCCTTCACCCAGAACCCGGAACGTGGCGCAGCGACAGCCCCGAGGCGCGCATCACCGTGAGCTCCGACTGCTCCGACATCCGCGCGAGGGCGAAAAGCGTGCCGATGAGGCCCGCGGCGGGCAGCAGCACGTAGGCGTGCGAGGGCAGCGTGAGCGCCACGTAGGCGAGCATGACGTTCAGCCGGTAATTGCTGTTCTTGCCGAGGTCGTCCAACTCGCGGATCAGGTCGAAGAAGCCGAAGAGCGCGAGCAGCGCCGCGAGCACCAGCAGCGTGGTGAGCAGGATCTCCCGGGCGAAGTAGCGCAGCAGCATCCCGCGATCCTATCCCGCAGCGAGCTTCGCCTGGACCAGCTCGGCCACGGAGTTGACTTCCAGCTTCTCCATGATCTTCGCGCGATGGGCTTCGACGGTCTTGATGCTGATGTCGAGCTTCTCGGCGATCTCGCGGTTCATCCGCCCGGCCACCACCAGGTCGAGCACCTCGCGCTCGCGCTGCGTGAGCTGGGCCAGGCGCTCGCGGTACAAGCGCCGGCGCTCACGCCCGGCGCGGTTTTCGGCATCGCGCTTGATCCCCTCCTCGACCAGCGCCACCACCCGCTTGTAGTCGAACGGCTTCTCGACGAAGTCGATCGCGCCTTCCCTCACCGCCTTCACCGCCTTGGGCACATCGGCGCGGCCCGACAGGAATATCACCGGCAGCTGCACGCCGTGCTCCTTCAGGTATTGCTGCAGGTCCAGGCCGCTCATGCCCGGCATGTTGAGGTCGACCACGAGACATCCAGGCGTCTCCGCCTTGTAACCCCTGAGGAAAGCGCGGGCATCGGGGAAGACCTCGGCGCGCAGGCCGTGGCGCTTCATGAGCCACGAGAGCAGCTCGCGCGTCGAGCTGTCATCGTCGACGACGAAGACCGTGGCTTCGCTCATCCCGGCACGCGACCGTCGAGCAGCGCGCGAACGCGTGCCACCAGGTCCTTCGTGGAAAAGGGCTTGGTCATGTAATCGTCCGCTCCGGCGTCGATCCCCTGCGCCGCGTCGTGCCTTCCGCCCTTGGCCGTGAGCATCAGGACCCGGATCGCGCGCATCTGCGGGTCGCTGCGAATGAGGCGGCAAACCTCGAAACCGCTGCGCCCCGGCAACATGATGTCGAGCAACACGACATGCGGCCGAAAATCGCGCAGCAGCGCGATCGCCGCTTCGCCATCGCGTGCGACAAGCGTCTCGAAACCCGCGTCGTGCATGAGGAACTCGAGCGAGGCAACGATGCTTTCCTCGTCTTCGGCGATGAGCACGCGCGCGGTCATGCGCGCTAGTCTACCTTCCGCCCCCGGAAGGCCAGGGCACGCCCACCGGGGAGGCTGCCCCTCCCGGAACTAAGGGTTTACCCTAATAGCAAATCTACCATTTGCCGGACTACCATGGCCGCGGCGCTAAATCCCGGCCGTACGAGTCAATCGTCCGCGACAGAGGAGGAGAAAATGGAGCTGACCCAGGGGCACAAGGAGTACTGGCGCAAGAATCTCGTCATCACGGCGATACTCTTCGCCGTCTGGTTCATCTTCACGTTCGTCGAGATCTGGTTCGCGCGCGAACTGAACAACTTCACGTTCCTCGGCTTTCCGCTGGCGTTCTACATGTCGGCGCAGGGATCGCTCGTCGTCTACGTGGCCCTCATCGGCATCTACGCGCTGCAGATGAAGAAACTCGACAAGAAATACAACGTGGATGAGGGAGATCTCGAATGAGCACCCCAGCCTTCTCGCAGTCCACCTTCAACCGCCAGCTCAAGAAGTACTACACCTTCTATACCGGTGGCTTCATCCTCTTCCTCGCGGCGCTCGCGGTTGCAGAGCAGTTGGGAATGTCGCGTGCCTGGATCGGCTACTGGTTCCTGTTCGCGACCATCGGACTTTATGCCGGCATCGGCTGGATGACCCGCACCACCGACGTCGCGGAGTATTACGTCGCGGGACGCCGCGTGCCGTCATTCTTCAACGGCATGGCGACCGGCGCCGACTGGATGAGCGCGGCCTCCTTCATCGGCATGGCCGGGACGCTCTTCCTGTCCGGCTTTGACGGGCTCGCCTGGGTGATGGGATGGACCGGGGGCTTCTGCCTGGTGGCCTTGTTCCTCGCGCCTTATCTGCGCAAGTTCGGGCAGTTCACGATTCCCGACTTTCTCGCCGAGCGCTACGGCGGCAACATCGTGCGCTTCATGGGCGTCATCTGCGCGATCACCTGTTCTTTCGTCTACGTCATCGCCCAGATCTACGGCGTTGGCTTGATCGTGAGCCGGATGACGGGCCTGGAATTCGGCATCGGCGTGTTCGTCGGCCTCGCCGGGATCCTGGTCTGTGCGATGTTGGGCGGCATGCGGGCAGTGACCTGGACGCAGGTGGCCCAATACATCGTCCTCATCATCGCCTATATGACCCCGGTCGTATGGTTGGGCCTCAAACATACCGGCATACCGATTCCGCAGTTCGCCTATGGCTATACGCTGCAGAAGCTTAGCGAGGTGGAGACGAAGATCACGAACGATCCGAAAGAGATCGAGGTGCGCAAGATCTTCGCCGACCGGGCGGCTGCGGGGAAAGCCGCGCTCGCCGCACCCGACAAGGCGCATGCCGA
>WNFI01338491.1_pt1 | contig 11806 bp, 10 predicted proteins | sample 5400471 | NCBI WGS metagenome assembly WNFI01 (sample SAMN13153348, study PRJNA577476) | soil metagenome | isolation source: 100 cm saprolite on Douglas fir-dominated hillslope | place: USA:California | collected 2013-09-17
GCGGAGGCCAATCCGAAACTCACTTTCGTTCATTTCAATATGGGGCTGGCATATTTGAAGAAGCAGGACTACGAGCACGCGCGCGACGAATTTCTGAAAGACGCCGCCGTGGAGCCCGATCTCGCATTCAATTACGACCAACTCGGTGACGTCTACTCTCTTATGCAGCAAGACAGCAACGCGGAAAAAAGCTATCGCGAGGCGCTCCGGCGCGATCCCCGCCTGGTGAATTCCTACATCGGACTGGCCAAGGCTTATCAGCGAGAACAAAAATACCCCCAGGCGTTGACGGCGATCGACTCCGCTGGCAGGCTCGATCCCAACCGCACCGATATCCATTACTTGAAAGGACAAGTTCTGATTCACATGGGACGCAAAGAAGAAGGCAAGAAGGAACTGGAAGCCTCTATCCGCATCGACAACGAGCACCGGGCAGAGCGACAGAAGCAGGTTGAAAGCGGCATTGTCCCCTCGCCCGAGCTCCTTCAGGATGAACAGTGAACCAGCCTTCCTTTCACTGCGTGCCCGCGCAGCACGAAACGATTCGCCATCCCGGCATGAGAGGAACAAACCATGAACCGCACCTTGAAAATCGTCGCTATCGTGATTGGCGTTTTGCTCGTAATCGTCGTCGTTACTCCATTCTTCATTGACGCGAACGCATTCCGGCCGAAGCTGGAATCGGAAATGACCGACACGCTGGGGCGTCAGGTCAAGGTCGGCAACCTTACGCTCTCCCTGCTCTCGGGCGGAGTAACGGCAGACAATATTTCCATCGCCGACGATCCCGCTTTCAGCAAAACTGCTTTCGTCCAGGCCAAATCGCTTAAGGTGGGCGTGGAGCTCATCCCGCTGATTTTTTCCAAGACGTTCAATGTCACCGAGCTGACGCTCAATCAGCCGGAGATCAGTCTGGTGCACTCGCAAAATGGAGAGAAGTGGAACTTTTCCAGCCTGGGGAATAGCGCTTCGACGCAGGCCAAGACAGCCACGCCGGCGCCCAGTTCGAGCGGCGCTCCAAATCTGTCGGTCGGCGAGCTGAAGGTGAGTGACGGTCGGCTTGCCATAAGCCGCGCCGGCTCTTCGCAACAACCGCGGATTTACGACAAGGTGGATATCGAGGTCACGAAGTTTTCTTTCACCAACTCCTTCCCCTTCAAAATGACCGCCAGCCTGCCGGCTGGAGGCAGCCTGAAACTTGATGGCAACGCCGGTCCGATCGACCCCAACAACGCCGCGCATACTCCGCTGCAAGCCAAGGTGACGGTGAAGCAGATGAATCTGGCAGCCTCGGGCTTCATCGACCCCGCTGCAGGGATCTCCGGCATCGCCGATTTCGACGGAACCGTCGCCTCCGACGGTCGTGAGGCAAAGACCAGCGGCACCCTTAAAGGCGAGAAGTTGCAAGTAGTGCAGAAGGGAGCTCCAGCGGGTAAGCCCGTGCAACTGCAATATTCGGTCGCGCACGATCTGGTGAAGCAAACTGGACGGTTGACTCAAGGCGAAATAACCATGGGTAAGGCCGTGGCGCATCTCACAGGCACCTACGACGCGCACAGCACCACAACCACTGTGAACCTGAAGCTGGAGGGACAAGGCCTGCCAGTGGACGACCTCGCTCAAAACTGTCTGCCATTTCGGCGCTCTCGGGCAAGGGAGCGGCCCAACAAAAAGACACGACGATCCAGAATTTCAGCGCCAACGTTCGCGTTGCTCCAGAAGGAACGCGCGCGGATAACATCAGCTTGATCGTACCCACCCTGGGTAATGCCACTGGAGCGGGCACCGTAAGTCCAAGCAACGCGCTCGACTTCAAAATGAAAGCTGACAACATTCCATTCTTAATTCAAGGAACCACTTCCGATCCCAAATTCGTTCCCGACGTAAAAGGCATGGCAGGGAGCCTGATGCAGAACGCCCTTACCGGAAACAAGAATGGACAGAAGAACCCGCTCAGTGGCGTGTCGGGCATGTTCAAGAAGAAACCGCCGAATTAAAGGTTGAGGTCCTAGTTCGGTAACTAACGTTTCGTATCCCCAACCTCTGCCTCCGCAGTAAAGGTTTTTCTCTTTTTGTGCATGCTTTTTTGCATCGATTCGACGGTTCAGATTTAGCACCAGCGACCGCGCCACACGCCATGTTTGGCAGTGATCGCAGCGGGTACTTCCTCCGCTTCCGGCATGCGGAGGAAGGTTCGGGTGGTACCTAAATTGCTATCTAGACCCCGTTGACAACCTCAGCTTCGAGCGCCATACTCGCGGCTAAGCTGCATAAAGTTGCAACTAATAGTCTCTCTCGGGGCGCGCAATGACCCCGCAATAAGAGTATGCCGAGTATTTTTCCCTCGACTGGGGTTTCACCGTGCATCATAGGAGGATTGTCTTGTCGAAACCAGCTGCCTCAAGAGGATGGGTTTGTGCGTTCTGCATAGTCCCAGTAGCCATTATTGCCGTAGCCTTGCTTGTTCTTTACCCGGGAAAGCGTGGTAGCGCCGCAGCCACGGTTTCAGCCGCCTCATCTCTGTCGCAAACGGTCACAGCCCCTGAGCGCAGTCGAATTCAGGCCAGCTATGCCGCGCTTCCTCTCGCCTTTGAGCAGAATCAGGGCCAGACCGATCCTCAGGTCAAATACTTGGCGCGGGGCAATGGATACACTCTGTTCCTGACGGCCAATGATGCCGTTTTTTCGCTACACACGCGTCCAACTGCGAGCGAATCATCTACTGCCGTAGTGCATATGCGTCTCGTGGGCGGAAATGCTCTTGCGAAGGTTGAGGGCAGCGGCCCCTTGCCCGGAACGGCCAACTACTTCCTCGGCAACGACCCGAGTAAGTGGCGCAGCGGCGTGGCGCGATATGCCCATGTCTCTTATCAGAATGTTTACCCTGGCGTGAATATGGCTTTCCACGGCGCGCAGCGCGAACTCGAGTTCGATTTCGTGCTAGCTCCGGGCGCAAACCCAGCGCCCATCGGATTTCAAGTCACCGGCAACCAGGGCGTGAAAACCGATGCCTCTGGCAACCTGATACTCTCTTCAGCCGCAGGCGATGTGTTGCTGCACAAACCGGTGGCCTATCAGGAACAAGACGGTACGCGGCAGCCTGTGGATGCGCGATTCGTCCTACGAGCCGACAACCGAGTGAGCTTCGACTTAGGCAACTATGATCGCAGCCGCGAGTTGGTGATTGATCCATCGGTCAGCTATGCAACTTATTTGGGCGGTTTGGGGGCAGACGAGGGCCTTGGAATCGCTTTTGACGGCAGCGGCAACGCTTATGTAACTGGAGAAACAGCGTCCACAAACTTCCCCGGTGTTTCGAACGTCTTGCGTGGGGCGGGCACTACCGATGCCTTCGTGACAAAAATCGCTGCGGACGGATCCAGCCTGATCTATTCCACCTACGTTGGAGGAAATGGCAACGACAGCGGAAACAGTATCGCCGTGGATGCTTCCGGCGACGCGTTTGTTGCTGGCGGAACCACGTCAACCGACCTTGTCACCAGCCCCGGTGCATTTCAGGCCGTGCTGAAGGGTATTAAAAACGCTTTTGTGTTTGAGCTTAGTCCTGGCGGCAGCACGCTGATTTACAATACTTATCTCGGTGGCACAGGTGCGGACATTGCACAAGGCGTCGCTGTGGATAGTTCCGGAAACTCTTATGTTGTGGGCTCCGCCTCCTCCACGAACTTCCCGACACATAATCCCCTTCAGACATACCCGGTCGGGACGACCAACAACGGATTCGTCACGAAGTTGAACTCTTCCGGCAGTGCCCTGGTGTATTCCACCTATCTGGCCTTGGGCGGGGCCACAGGCGACACCGCTAAAGCAGTCGCTGTGGATTCATCCGGCAACGCCTACGTAACCGGTGCGGTATCCGGTACTAGTTTCGTGACAACCTCGGGAGTATTCCAGCCTACATGCGGCACTGCTGCAAACTGCAACGGCGGTCTGTCAGACGCATTTGTGACCGTCATCAAGCCCGACGGAAGTGGTTACGTGTATTCCACCTTCCTGGGTGGCGGCGGCTCCGATGTTGGCTTTAGCATCGCGGTAGAATCTTCGGGCAGCGGGTACGTGACAGGTTCGACATCCTCCAGTACGGACTTTCCGGTTAAGACTCCCGCCTTGCAGGGCAGCTTTGGCGGTGGCAATATCGACGCATTCGTCACTAAGTTGAATCCCACAGGAACAGGACTTGTGTATTCGACCTACCTCGGCGGCAGTGGAGACGACACGGCCAAGGGTATCGCCGTTGACGGAATTGGGAACGCGTACATAACCGGCCAAACCAATTCAGACAACTTCAAGACGGTAACTCCTACCCAATCCACCCGTAAGGGTGGGTACGACGCGTTCGTGAGTGAGTTCAACGCGGCAGGCTCGCAACTCACCTTTTCTACGTATCTGGGCGGTACAGGCGATGAAGACAACGGTGGCAATTTTGGTGCTATTGCCGTCGACAGCGGCGGAGCCAACATCTACGTGACGGGAAGTACCGCGTCTACGGATTTTCCGACCACTTCCGGGGTTACCCAGCCAGTCACAGGTGGCGGCAATGATGCTTTCGTAGCGAAATTTGCACAGTCGCCCACCGGTTCGACTTTCTCGCTCGCGGCCACAGCCCTTTCGCCAGCCTCGGTCAGCCCCGGAGGGTCAGCCACTTCCACTGTGACCGTGACGTCCACAAATGGCTTTACTGGCACCGTAAATCTTGGCTGCTCGGTTTCGCCTTCGGTGACGCACGGGCCCACTTGCAGCGGATCAGCCACTCCCGGCGCTCCCGGGACGCTCACCGTGAGCACCACGGCCGCCTCCGCGCTGCTGCAACATCCTCAGACCGGTAACGCATCGCGTGTCTTCTTCGCGATGTTCCTGCCGATCGGAGGAATGGCGCTACTCAGCTTTGGCTTCGCTGGGCCGCGTCGGAAGAAGCTGTTTGGCGGTTTCCTCTTTTGTCTGGCCTTGGTCGCCCTATTTTTGCTCCCGGCTTGCGGTGGCGGCAGTGGCGGCGGTGGCGGTGGAAGCTCGGGTACTCCTGCCGGGAACTACACCATTACTGTCTCGGGGACAGCAACCGGTTCATCTCAGACAGGAGCGTCACCATCCTTGACCCTCACGGTCAACTAACTCCAAACTCCAAAAATCAGGCCGCCTTCCCAGCAGAGGCGGCCTGATTTTTCCACCCAGCACGCGGCTGATTGGCACGATCGACGACTCTAGTCTAAGATTCTCTCTGGCGCTTTCTGCGAGAGGTCCCTCGTACTAATTTAATTTTGCGGCTGATTAACATTCGAACACTCATTCGGACTGGCTCGGGCAGCTTTTGCGCCGCTGGAGGAATCGAAGTAGTGAGTTCCCAACCTCTCATGTTCAAGCGGATTATGTTCAAGCGCATCGCGTTGAATCGCATCACGTCCAGGCGCATTATGTTCCGTCCCAACCGGGTCGCACGCGTCGCCCTGGTAGCGTTATTCCTGTCGCTGCTGTCGCTAGCCTCCGCCCCCCTTGCCCACGGCCAAACCTTTGGCCTCAGCATACCGCTCGGCTTGAACCGTCCTGCAGTAGATCCCGGCGGGTCCGCGATTGCCACCATCACGGCCAGCGGAGGCTTTAATAGTCCAGTCTCGCTGAGCTGTGACGTAACCTCCGGCCCAGTCACGACCAGCCCGCCAGTTTGCGGCCCGCCGAGCCCTCAGTCCGCGGTTCCACCTGCCAGCGCCTCGCTCACCATCACCACCAGCAACACCACAGCCGTGGGACTCTACAACTTCACCGTCACCGGCACCAGCGGCTCCATCACGCAAACCGCCACGCTGAACTTGACCGTTCAGCCTCTGTCGGAAGACTACACGCTCTCCGTTTCACCCGCGACTGCGGTTCCGAATCCAGTAGCAGCCGGGAGCTCCGCCACCACCACCGTGATCGTATCGCCGATCGGCAGTTATTCCGGTCACGTTACACTTGCCTGTTTGTCGATTTCGCCGGCGGATCTGCTCGGCCCCGTGTGCACCTTCAATCCGGCGACCGTGACCGTAACCGGCGGCCCGCCTGCAACTTCCGTTCTCACCCTGAGCACTACGGGACCCGCGCCTACGACGAGGCTGAGCACTCGCCGAATCTTCTATGCTCTTTGGCTGGCCCTTCCCGGCCTGGGTCTCATTGCGTTAAGTACAACCGGCGACCGCAGGAAAAGCGCACTGGGAACGCTCTTGCTCATGCTGCTTGCGGGCGGAGTACTCCTGATGCCGGCCTGCGGTTCCTCCAGCAAAAGTATTGGCAATGTCACACCTGCCAAGACCTACGTATTCACCCTGACTGGGGCCGACGAAAACGGTGCCGCCCCGAGTAACACTTCTACTAATCAGGCGACTGTCAGCATTACAGTGAATTGAAACGGGGCCGCGACGCAATGTGGCAGCTCCCGAGTTCGGCATGGCGTCGTCTCACACTTCGGCTCCTGTGTGCCCGCGGGGCCATCTGTTGTACCGTGTTCGTCTCAGCCGCCCTGGTCGGATCACCCCGGAGCTCTTCCGCTGAACCAATTCCACGCATCCGCCAGGAAAAAGACAAAGATAGAAATAAAGCCGCGCCCCTGCCGTCCATCGTTCGTTGGAACGAGCAACAACCCGGATGCACATTTTCCCGCGGCGACGATGGTAAGTATCACTACGGGCTGTGGTCGGGGGATGTCGGAATAGTCCTCGCTGTGGACGCGCGCGAGGTGCAAATTATCCGCCATCGCATCGAGCCCATCTTTGGAGTGTTACTGATCATTCGATACCGCGGAACTGACAGCCTGGACGCTGGGGCTGGCGGAATCACACTGCAATTCATGAACCACTTTAAAGTCGTGCAGCCCGCGCTCGACCCGGACTCTTACGTCCAGAAAATTCAAGCTGACGCGGATGCATTCGACAACGAGACAAGGCGCGCCGTCGCCAGGCATCCCGCAGAGAAACAAGTTCGCGAAACGCGCCTGCAGGATTATCAGAAATCGGTCAGTGAACTGATCGAGTTTCTGAGCAAGAACAGCTTGCGCGAGGCGCATCTGGACCGCGCGACTCCAGAAGTGCGCGGCTGGGTCTTCTTCGATACCAACTCGAAATGGCTCGGAGGATGGAAGGCCCAGGAGGAATCGTCCTGCATGTCCCGCTCGACGGCAACGTATTCGAATTTCCCTTCAAGTTGCCGCCCCAGACAGGAGAATTCCTTCTGCAAAAACGATAGTGAATCGGGCTTTAAGAAGCGCGGCGGCCCTGGCGCTCGAGTTCGGCGGCCTGGCGCATCACAACGTCGCGCAGCGAGACCAGTCCCTTGAGCTCTTTGCCTTCCACAATTGGCAAATGCCGGAAGCCGAATTCTTCCATGATGAAGAGGCACTCTTCCACGGTCTCGTCCAAATTAACGGAGCGCGGGTTCGGAGTCATGACTTCAGACACGGCGGTGTACGCGGGCTGACGGCCGGCGGCTACGACGCGGTTCATGACGTCGCGCTCAGAAAAAATCCCCGCTAGTTCTCCGTCGCGAAGAACGGGCAGGGCTCCGATATTGTGTTCCATCATGAAACGCGCCGCCTCCAGCACGGTCCGTCCGGCTTCGATGGAGTAAACTTTGCGGTCTTTCACAAGGTCGCGCAGAGTAGACATGGGAAACTCCTTTGGGAACGTGGCGAGGGCCCATTTCGCTGGGCGGCATTACTTTACCACACCAACATCCAGGTCATCAGCCTAAGATTTAATGCCCGGGGATTCATGTCAGCCCGCGGGATAGGCAGGCAGAAAAATGGCGGCCTTCTGAAGGCCGCCAACGGAAAGATCAAGCCAAAAGACTAGAACCGGAATTGTGGCCCTAAGGTCACCCTTATGTTGTTGTGCGCGCCGTTATTGAAGTAGATATCGTCGCCAATCTCAGCGCGAATGCCAATTGGACCGGCGAAAGCTTCTAAGCCGGCTCCCGGATACACGGCGAAAAAAGTGGTCCCATTGGTCAGGCCCACCGCACTGGTGAAGCCGGCAGTGGCGTTAGCATTCGAGATGCTGAAATTGTCAAAGCCCACTTTGCCGGTGACGAAAACACGGAATGGTCCCGACCCCGCCTGGAACTTCGGACCAAAAAAACCGTGCAAGGTACGGAAACTTGTGTTCACCAGTTCAGTGCTGATGCCATCGGTGAACGTCCGCGTATAGTTCCGCTTGAAATCGTACGCCATTTCGGCTTCCAGCTGGACGCTGGGGTGAAGGTTGACCGCGGCCCGTGCGCCGAGGCCGACAAAATTCCGGAAGGGCGATGTGTCGCTAAGCCGAAAGTAGTCGGCAAAAACGCCAACCTCAACATGGTCGGAGTGTTCCTGGGCCGGCAATGCCGGCGCAGCGAACAACAAAACGATGATTCCGAATCCAAAATAACGCTTCATCGGGTGAACTCCTGGTTATGGTTTGGGTCCACGCAAACTCTTCCCTGCAAATGATCGGCAGAGACGACGCGGCGGAGGACGCGATGCGGGAACTTTGAAGGATCAGATGACCGGGAACCCGCGCGGGTTGCCGCAAGGAGGCGAAATGGCGCAATCGGGAAGACTGCGCCATTCGGTTTTAATCGGTACGTTATTTACTGCAGGTGATTCAGCCGAGCCGGGCTGGCGTCGGCAGTGCGAGCCCGGTCGCCTATCGGCAGAAGTACGGGATGCTTCGCGTCTTTGGGCCGAATTCGATAGATCACTCTCTCGGCCTGCAGCAAGTACTCCTGGCAGAGCAACTCCTGTGTCTTCTTGTGACCGGAGTCAGTTCCAATTAGTTCACCGGTAAAACTTTTCGCATCTTTCTCGTCTACACCACATTGCACCGAATCCATCTGCAATAACTTGCCACTCTGGTAAGCCTTCGGTTCTTTGGCATACGCGGTACTCGCCAACAAAATCGATGCCAGGACGAGTGATTTGTAACCCATGGAATTCCCCCAGTAAGTGTGGAATCTTTGAATGCGAGCTGTCCTTGCTGGACAGGCCTCAACATGAATTGTTTCTAATTTGCCGCAGGGGAGTTAGATTACGTCGGTCACCGAACGATAGTAACCGAAGCGTATGCCGAAGCTGCGTGTTGGGCGGACGATGACTGCCTTCTATTCCCACTCGATCGTCCCCGGCGGCTTCGACGTGATGTCATAGACCACGCGGTTCACGCCTTTCACTTCGTTCACGATGCGGGTGGAGATGGCCTTCAACACTTCGTGCGGCAAGGGAACCCAGTCGGCCGTCATGCCATCCTCGGAACTGACGGCGCGGATGGCGCAGGTGTAGGCGTAAGTGCGCATGTCTCCCATCACGCCTACGGACATAACTGGCAGCAGCACCGCGAACGACTGCCAGACTTTGGTGTATAGGCCGGCGTTCTTAATCTCATTGACGACGATGTCGTCGCACTCGCGGAGCAGGGCCAAACGCTCGGGCGTGACTTCGCCGAGCACCCGCACCGCTAGGCCAGGTCCGGGAAAGGGCTGGCGCTGCAAAATTTCTTCCGGCATGCCAAGATCGCGGCCGATCTTGCGGACTTCGTCCTTGAACAAATCTTTGAGAGGTTCGATCAGCTTAAGCTTCATCTTCTCTGGCAGGCCACCCACGTTGTGATGCGACTTGATTACCTGCGACGGCCCCCGAACCGAGCGCGACTCGATGACGTCAGGATACAGCGTCCCCTGCACCAGCCACTTCACTTTACCTTCGTCCTTCTCGATGCGGCGAGCTTCCCTCTCGAACACCCTGATGAATTCATTGCCAATGATCTTGCGTTTCTTCTCGGGATCGCTCACGCCTTTCAGTTTGTCGAGGAAACGGTCGGTCGCATCTACGGCATCAAGCCGCAGCCCGAGCTTGTCGCGCAACGTCTTCTGGACCTTCTCGAATTCGTTCTTGCGAAGCACTCCGTTGTTCACGAAGATGCAAGTCAGTCGCGACTTCCCTCTTACGCCGCGTAAGGCGCGATCGACCAGCACGGCCGCAACCGATGAATCCACGCCGCCAGACAGCGCGCAGATGGCACGTCCGCTGCCGACTTGCTGCTTGACCTGGTCGATGGTCGAGTCGATGAAGTGCTGCGGTGTCCATATGGGCTTGGCGCCACATATCTGGAAAATAAAGTTGCGCAAAATCTCCGTCCCGTTTCGGGTGTGATGAACTTCGGGATGGAACTGGACGGCAAACCAATTTTTCGCGACGTTCTGGATCCCCGCGACAGCATGCAAGGTTTTCGCCGTCAACTCAAATCCCGCAGGCAATTCCAGCGCTTCGTCGCCATGCGACATCCAGACCGGCTGACGCTTCGCCAGTCCGTGAAACAGTTTTGACTCAGCGACAATCTCAACGTCTGCGTGGCCGTACTCGCGCTTCTCCGCGGGACGAACCTTGCCGCCGAGAGTGTGCACCATGAACTGCAGTCCGTAGCAGATGCCCAGTACTGGCACTCCAAGTTCGAAGATGCGCGGATCGGCGGGCGGAGCGTCTTTGTCATAAACCGACCATGGAGCTCCCGAGAGCACGATGCCTACCGGCGCGCAATTCTTCACCTCGTTCAGCGCGGCCGTGCAAGGCACCACAACCGAGAAAACATTTTGTTCGCGGATCCGGCGCGCGATGAGCTGGGTATACTGCGCGCCAAAGTCGAGGATAACGATGGATTCGTTCAGTGGAGACTGGCTGCGTCTGGATTGGGATTCCACGGATGAGTTTCTCAAATCGAATGGCTGGTGTAAAGGGAGAGTGGAAGGTCGCTGAGGATCGGCTCGTCGCGGTCGATTGTGATCTGCTGTGGCAATACTGTCTGGCCCGGTAACGGCGGTGGAGCCAACGGTACAGGTGTCGCCATAGCGCTTGGCATCTCGGTAATGCAGACGTATCCGGCGAGCCGTGCCATGTAGAGCCAATCGACGATCGCGAAATAGGCAAGCGCCAAGACGATGATGATGGCGATGATGCCCCGTCCCGGAACAAGCTGGATGAAAGCCAGAGGCACCGAGACTGCGGTGCCAGCGACACTCAGGGCTACAAGGTGTGCCATACCGTTCCAGGTGCTGACTGCGAAGACAGGTCCTGGGTGTTCCCGGAAAAACGTAACGGCGGCGGATAGAGCGCCCAGCGCGTCTTGGCCGTCCCGAATCGCAAATATGGAAGCAAGCGACAGTAACCAGTTCAGCGCCGGCCACACGATGCAAATCAAGCCCGCGATGGGCAGAAAAAGAATGAAGGCCATGCCGGGTTGAGGATTTTTGTCGGGCGAGGCGAAGCTGGCCAGAATTGCCCCGCCCACGAGGGCGAGGATGGCGGCCAGCGCTACGGCAACCCGCAAGAAGTTAAGAGCTGCCAGGGAGCGAAAGAGAGCAGATTGATTTGTGGACTCGGATGCGCCGTCAATTGCAACGTCCTTGCGAAAGTAGTCCAGCAGGGCACGAACGGTGGCGGCGCGGCCCATGGATGCCGCGATGACCCATAGCAAAGCGAGCGCCACCGCCACAAGCAAAACCGCGAACACAGCGCGATTAAGGCTGCCACGAAAAATGTGGGAGATGGCTCTTCCAATGAGTACTGGCTGCCGAGTTCCCAAGAGGGTTTTGTCGCCGCGGCTCACCGGAAGTGTGTTCAGGTATTCAATGAGCGAGAAAAGAAACAATGTCCATGCGACTGCGCCCACTGTCCAGCGCCAGGCGATCTCGGCAAACGTGAACGCTGGGCGCCGAAACGCTGCGCGGAAACCGTCGAGCGTGGGAGAAGTGCGAGACATTCACATTGGCTCATGATCAGGATACCGCATGCAGG
>WNFI01362831.1_pt1 | contig 11806 bp, 12 predicted proteins | sample 5400471 | NCBI WGS metagenome assembly WNFI01 (sample SAMN13153348, study PRJNA577476) | soil metagenome | isolation source: 100 cm saprolite on Douglas fir-dominated hillslope | place: USA:California | collected 2013-09-17
GGCGTGACGTCCTTGCTGTAATAGAGGTAGCGGCCGTCGGGCGAGATCGCCGGCTCGCCGGCGTCCTTCTGGAAGCCGTTCTTCTCCGTCACCTGCAGACCGTCCGATCCGGCCGCGTGGAACATCCAGATTTCGCCGGCGCCGAGCGACCGCTGCGCCACGAAGTGCCGGCGCGCGAAGATGTACATGCCGTCAGGAGACCAGGTCGGGCTGTTGATGAACCAGCGCTTCTCCCGCGACACCGGTTTCGCGTTCTTTCCCTCCGCGTCCATCGTCCAGATATTCCAGAGGCCGTCGCGATCGCTCGCGAACGCGATGCGCTTGCCGTCGGGGCTGAAGCGCGGCTGCATGTCGAAGGCCGGGCCGCTCGTAATACGCGTCGCCTGCGACGCCGCCGTTCCGCCAATGGGCATCGTGTAGATGTCGCCGAGCAGGTCGAAGACCACCTGGCGGCCATCCGGACTTACGTCCACGTTCATCCACGTACCTTCGGAGGTATCGAACGCGAGCTTCTGCGTGGGACCCAGATCGGCGGCCACGTCCCACTTCTTGCCGTCGGTCTGGTGCGCGCGCGGAACCGCAAAGGCGGCGGCCAGCAGAACCACAACCGCGACAATTCGTTTCATGAACTATTCCTTTGGGGTCTTCTCGAGACTCCGCCACAGGTACCAGCACGCGACCGTCCGGTACGGCCGCCATGCTTCGCCAATCTTGATGATCCGCGCCGCCTTCGGCTTCTTCCTCAGACCGTAGAGCCGCTGAATGGCGGTGACGATTCCGAGGTCGTCGACGGGCAGCACGTCCGGGCGTCGCAACCGGAACATCAGGAACATCTCCGCCGACCACCGGCCGAGGCCCTTGACCTTGACGATGGCCTCGATGACCGCTTCGTCGTCCAGCTCGTGGAGCGATCCGATCGGCAGGTCGCCGCTCTCGACCTTCGACGCGAGGTCCCTCAGGTAGCCGACCTTCTGGCGGCTGAGACCCGCCTGCCGGAACTGGTCGTCGGTCAGCGCGAGCAGTGCGTCCGGCGCGACACCGTTCGGCATCAGCGCCATCAGCCGGCCGTGGATGGTGGCGGCCGCCTTCGTCGAAATCTGCTGCGCCGTAATCGTGCGCACGAGCGCGGGAAAGGGATCGAGCGCCGGGATATCGAGCGGCGAGCGCTTCTTGTGCTTTCTGATGACCGGCGCAAGGACGGGATCGCGCCGCATGAGCGTGCGACGTGCCTTCGCAAACTGTTGTGGCGTCATGGGAAGCCTAGAGTTTAAGCGAAACGCCGGCCGGGACGAAGGTGCACGGCGCTGCCTCTTCTGGCGAGGGGCGGCCGTCGTGATAGGGATGCCTCAGGGCTATGAACGGCAACGGTGGCCGACGGCCACAGGCGGGAGAACGAGTGGGACTTCGTCACGTACTGCGAGTGCGCGGACGAGCAGGGGATCGCGCGCCGGGCGCGACCCCCCCTGCCTAATCGTCGCGCTCGCTGGACATCGGCATCGAGGGTTCGTCCCTCGAGCTGCCGCGCTCCGAACTGTAGCTGTCGGGGCTGGAGCCGGAACTCGAGCTGCTGGTGTCGCGGCTCCAACCCATGCTGCCGCTGCGATCCATCGCGACCGCGCCCTCGGCGGACTGACCGCCCGGCTGCTCACGGCGGCGCTGGTGGCTGGCGATCCCGCCCTTGCGACCGGCGTCACGCGCCTCTTCACTCGTCCACTCGTGCGCAGTGCCCTTCTGATGCGCGGCCTTGCCGCCCTTGCTGGCGATCTCGCGCTGCTTAGCCCGATCCATCGACGCAAATCCTCGGTCTTCTTTCGCCACGATGCCTCCTCACCCGTGACCACGGGTTGGAGTTCCAAGTGCAACGGATGTGCCTGCTAAATCATTGTAGCTATGTAGCTTATGCGTGGTAGCCAGCCGGGAAAAGAGGCAGATTTTTCCCCACCTTGCCGGAATCCGGGGCATTTACAAGCCGCGGTTGGTACAGATGGGTAATGAACTACCCAATAGAGGAGAGGTGTTCCTCATGACCTCGTTTACGGCTGAGTAGCGTTCAGACCGAGGGTATGTAATTAAGCGCTCGGTGCAGCCGCTGGACGGTCACTTTCCGACCCAGCAGGACCAGGACGTCGAAGAGGCCGGCGCTGACCGCGCGGCCTGTGACAGCAACGCGCGTCGCATGGATCAGCGCCGCGGCTTTCACCCCGGCCTTTTCCGCAATGGAGCGCAGCCCCTGCTCGAGGGTCGCTGCGTCATAAGGCTCGAGGCTGTCGAGGGTTGTCGCGAGTTGCGCGAGGGCCGGCCGAATCTCGAGCGACAGATGTTTCGCCGCCGCCGCCGGATCCATGTCGGGCTGCTCGGCGAGAAACGGACGGACCTCGTCGACGAGCTGTTCGAGTTTCTTCACCCGCGGCTTCAGCAGGTCCAGGACGCCCACGATCCATGCGGACTCAGCGGTCAGCAGCGTGTCGCGCCACAGTCCGGCGGCGCGCAGCGGCTCTTCGATCCGCTGCAGGAGCTGGCCAGCCGGCAGGCGGCCGATGTGCTGCTGATTGAACCAGTCGAGTTTATCGGCGTTGAAGACGGCGTTGCCGCCGCTGATGCCTTCGAGCGTGAACAGCGTCTTCAGATCGTCGCGTGAGAGGACTTCCTTGTCGCCACCGGGATTCCAGCCAAGCAGCGCCAGGAAATTCACCATGGCCTCCGGGAGGTACCCGAGGCGCTGGTACTCCATGACCGAGGTCGCGCCATGGCGCTTGCTCAAGCGCTTCCTGTCCGGGCCCATGATCAGCGGCACGTGCGCGAACTGCGGCGCGGGCTTCCCGAACGCCTCGTAGAGCAGCACCTGCTTGGGCGTATTCGGGATGTGGTCATCCCCGCGCACCACGTGGGTGATCGCCATGTCGATGTCGTCGACGACAACGGACAGGTGATAGGTCGGGTGGCCGTCGGAGCGCAGGATGACGAAGTCTTCGATGTGTTCGTTGTCGAACTCGATCGCTCCGTGTACTAGATCCTCGAAGCGCGTCACCCCGGGCGGCACTTTGAAGCGCACGGCGCCGGCATCCTGGTACGCCTTTCCGGCCTGCACCAGTCCCTGCGCGTACTCGCGATACTTCTCGAGCCGCTGCGACTGGAAATACGGCGCGTGCGGGCCGCCGATGTCCGGACCCTCATCCCAGTCGAGTCCCAGCCATCGCAGGCCGTCGACGATTCCGGCAACCATCTCCGAGGACGATCGCTCGGCGTCTGTGTCCTCGATGCGCAGCACGAACGTGCCCCCGTGGCGCCTTGCGAACAGCCAGTTGAACAACGCCGTGCGGGCGCCGCCGACATGGAGGTATCCCGTCGGCGACGGAGCAAAGCGAACGCGGGGAGGCATCTCTTGATTGTACTTTGGGGGGAGGTCGAGGTCCCTGGTCCCTGGGTCCCTGAGTCCGGGGTCCCTAAGTCCGGGGTCCCTGAGTCAGGCCTGCGGCCCAATCGCCAGCTGCGTCGGCGAAGCCCTCACCGGATCCGGTTCCCGTCTTTCGCGCGGCAACCCGTCTGGTCCAGGTCAGCATCGTCGTCCACGATCGTCACGGGCAGCCGGTGAAAGACCTCAAGAAGGAGGACTTCGTCCTCAGCGAGAGCGGGAAGCCACAGCAGATCAGCTTCTTTGCGGTGGATTCAGCTGAAACGCCGACCGCGCCACCGGCCGCGCTCCCGCCCCACATCTTTACGAATGTCCTGGCGCGACACGCGGGCGTCCCGACCAGCGTCACCGTCATCCTTCTCGATCTCCTGAACACGTCGTGGACCGATCAGCAGTACGCGCGCAAGGCGCTGGTCCGGTTTCTCGGGCAGATTCAGCCGCAGGATCGCATCGCCGTGTTCGCGCTGGGGCAGCGAAGCCTGACGTTGCTGCACGATTACACGACAGACTCGGCGGCACTGCTCGCTCGTCTCGACAAGATGAAGGGGGAAATTCCGGCGCAGCTGGATGCGTCGACGCTGAATGCTGACACGCAGCAGGAGCTGCAGAGTCTCGATCTTGGGGGTCTCGCGGACGCGAATCAGCGAGAAGCGGATTTCTTCGCAGGCGGCCGGGTCGTGAACACGCTGGCGACACTCGAGGCGATCGGTCAGCATCTGTCGAGCGTGCCAGGGCGCAAGAATCTGATCTGGCTGTCGGGAGGTTTTCCGCTCACCATCGGCATGGACGAAATCCCCGCGGTGGGATCGACGCGCGATCAGCGGACGTTTACGCAGGAAATGGACGCCGCCATCCGCGCACTCAACAACGCCGGCGTCGCCATCTATCCTGTGGATGCGCGCGGGCTGATGCCGCTGCCGGGCTTCGACGCCTCGACGCGCTCGCCAAAGAGCCTCTCCGCGCCAAGGCTTGGGCCTCTGATACCGAACCTGGACGCGATGGAGGAGCTCGCGGATCGCACGGGCGGTCGTGCCGCCTACAACACCAACGATCTGACCAGCGCCATCTCCCGGGCCATGGACGATTCACGCGTCACCTACACCATCGGCTACTACTCGACGGACCAGAACCAGGACGGAAGGTTCCGCGAAATCAAAGTGAGAGTCGACCGGGGCGGTCTTGACGTCCGCTATCGGAAGGGCTACTTCGCGTTCAAGCCGTCCGACAACAGCGACAAGACCAGACGGGACCAGATTCGCGCCGCGGTGTGGAGTCCGATTGAGTCGACCGCCGCCGCCGTGAGTGCGCGCGTCGACTTCATCGATCAGCCGCAGCCGAATACGGTCAACGTCTTCGTCGAGATCGATTCGGCGACCGTCGGGTTCAGGAAGGAAGGCGATCGGTGGAAGGCGGATCTCGACATCGTCTACGTTCAAAAAGACGACCACGGACGGGCGCTGGGGCAGGGAGCGGTCGATAACCTGGCGCTGGCGCTGACCGACGCGACGTACGCCCAGGTCCGCAAGGACGGCATTATCCGGCAGCGCCGTTTCCCCCGCGAACCCGGAGCTGTCAACCTGCGGATCGTCGCCCGTGACGTGGGCAGCGGATCGCTCGGATCGCTGACGGTCCCCTTCAGTGAGATCGCAAGCACCCGACACCCCTAGCTGGGCGCGTTGACGCTTCAGAGACCGAAGCAGAGGATGTTCGGTCCGGCGGCGACGGCGACGTACTGCCGGCCACCGACGGCGAACGTCATTGCCGAGGCTTTCATGCGCACGTTGGTCGGGAACTCCCACAGCGTTTTGCCGTCGCGCTGATCGACGGCCGTGAAGCCGCCGTTGGGCCGGCCGTAGAAAATCAGGCCGCCGGCGGTGGCCAGCACGCCGCTCCACGTCTTGGCGCGTGCCGCGCCCGGTTGTGGCACTTCCCAGACGATGCCGCCGGTCTCGATGTTCACTGCGCGCAGGAAGCGCTGGCCCGTTTCATCGGGATAGCCGCCGGGCCTGTCGCCGACGCACTCTTCCAGTGCCAGGAAGTAATACAGCCGCGTCTGCGGCGAGTAGGCGGTCGATGACCAATTGGCTGCGTCGCCGGGGCAGCCGCGGGGGTCCTTCACGACCGGCCGTCCATCGGATCCGATGCTCGATGCCCAATCCACACGACGCAGGAACGGTTTGGCCAGAAGCACGTTTCCGCTCGTGCGATCGAGGACGTAGAAGAACCCATTGCGATCGGCGTGCAGCAGGAGCTTCGACGGCGTTCCCTGATAGACGGTGTCGACCAGCACGTTCGGCTCGTTCGCATCTCTGTCTTTCAAGTCGTGCGGTGTGAACTGGTAGTGCCATCTCAATTCGCCGGTCCTGGCGTTCAGCGCGAGCACGCAGTTGGTGTAGAGATTGTCGCCGGCGCGATCGACATCGTTGGAGTCGGGCCAGGGGTTGCCGGTGGCCCAATAGAGAGTGTCCGATGAGGCGTCGTATGAGCCGGTGAGCCATGTGGCGCCGCCGCCGGTGACCGGCTCCCCGCCTTGCCACGTGTCGCTGCCGGGCTCGCCGCGACGAGGCACGGTCCAGGTCCGCCACACCATCGCGCCGGTGTCTGGTGCGAATGCCGCGACGAATCCGCGAATCCCTTCATCGCCGCCGGCGACACCGGCGACGACGGTCTCATGGACGATGAGTGGGGCGACGGTGCCGCCGACGTGTTGACCTGTGGTGTCCGGCGCCATCGGCGTTTCCCACAGCAGCTTGCCGTTCGCACGATCCAGCGCGAGCAAGTGTGCGTTGTCCGTCACGAAGAAGATCTTGTCGCGAAGCAGCGCGACGCCGCGGTTGGTGCCCAGCCGGGCGTCGCCGACCATGCCGGCGGTGGGCGGCCGCGAGTACTGCCAGAGTTGAGCGCCGGTCTGGGCATCGATGGCGAACACTTGATTCGGGCCGGTGACGTACAGCACTCCGTCCGCTGCCAGTGGCGTCGTCTCGAGCCCAAAGTACTGAATCGGGAACACCCATTTCAGCTTGAGCGCGGACACGTTGGCCGTCGTGATCTGGTCGAGCGGGCTGTACCGATTGCCGGAATCGGAGCCGTTGTATGTGCGCCAGTCCCCTGGTTGTGGCGCCGCCCACGTCGTCGGGCGAGTCGTTGCCGCGACTGGCGCCGGCTTCGTGATCGTCTCAACGTTGAGACGCAGCAGATAGTTGACGAGCGCCGCGCGATCGCCGGCGGTGAGATCGGCGAAGGACGGCATGCCCGCCGCCACGTTGCCGCGCTGGAGGTACGCCGCCAGCTGGCCGGACGACTGTTCCGCCACCCGCTGATTCATCGCGAGCGCCGGCCCCTTCGCGGTGCCGAGACTCTCTTCCCCATGGCAACCTGCACACTGCACGGCGAACACGGCCGGAGCCTGGACTTGTGGCGAGGACGTTGCGAGAACGAAGGTCAAGCCTCCGCCGACAATTAGCGCCAGGGGCAAGGCTGTTCGCTCCAGCATGGCGAGCGATTCTACGCTGGTTCGCCTGGGGGGATCACAGCCCCGTCGCTCCTCGCTTGACGCCGTCAGTGGTACCATCCTGCCTGACGATCACTGATCAGCTGGAGGCCGATATGACGCGAAGTGTGCTGTTCCTGCTGCTTACATGTGCCTCCGCTGGCCGCAGCGGGGCGGTCACCAGTAGTCTGGTAACCAATACTCTCCAAGCTTCCCTGGACACCGGCACCCTGGCGGGAACCAGGTTTTCGGTGTCGTTCAGCTACGATTCGTCGCAAGTCCAACCGGTCGGGGAGAGTTACGTGCCGCTCAATTCGTTTGACTTCACCCTGCTCGGCGTCCAATTCACAAGGCAAGACATTTTTCAGGGAGGGCAGGTCATTTTCCACGACGGCGTGATCACTGACGTCACCGCTTCGTTTCAGGTTATCTTGCCGCCGAACTCTCCGGTCCAGAACATCACATTCGGCTTCGGTGGGCCCGGAGTCATCGGCTACATCGATCGCAATGGCCAGTACGGCAATGCGCCGGGTTGAGTCCTCGGACGCTCTCGGGGGACAGCCGGGCGTGGAGATCCAACTCTTCAGCGATACCGAGTTCCCCGTTCGCGAAGAAGTTATGGTTCTGCAGATCGGCACGCGCCAGTTTTTTCTGAGCAGCTACCCTAACGACGATTTGAATACTGTGGTGTTTACGCTGACCGAGGAGGAGTTCGCCGCGGTGTCCGACGGAGACCCCGTCATCGTCCAATACGGTCTCGCACCCTCGGATGAAGTCTGGCAGTTCGGCAACCTCGATAAGACTATCGCATCTGAGTCGGCCGGAATATTTGTGGATCACGCGACTAAAGTCGTGGCGACTGCGGCTTTGTGAAACGATTGTCGGGATCCGCGACGTCTTTCTTAAATGAATCGTCTGCGGACCGGAACGGCAGAGTCGGCGGCCATCTTGCACGCGGTCCTCGACGATCCCAAAGAGCATCGGCGACCATGATTTGGATGAGGCGTTGACGAATGTCGCAGGTGTGCTCGAATCGTTCACAGATGAGGCTTCGCTCAGCGGTTACGCTCGCGATGATGGCCGTGATGCTCGTGTCGAGTCGTGCGTTCGCGCAGGGCGCTGGCACGGCTCAAGCCTGGGGCAGCAACGCTTCCGGCCAACTGGGTGATGGCACGACCGTGGGGCGACCGACTCCCGGGCCCGTGAGTGGCCTCACCACCGTCATCGCTCTTTCTGCAGGGGATTCTCACACGCTGGCGCTGCTGTCAGATGGCACCGTGATGGCCTGGGGCAACAACGGGTACGGCCAACTGGGCGACGGCACGTTTGTCAGCAGAACGACGCCCGTACCCGTGAGCGGACTCACCGGTGTCACCGCTGTTGTCGCTGGGGACGCTCATAGCCTGGCCCTCCTGTCAGATGGCACCGTCATGGCCTGGGGCGAAAACCTTTTCGGCACGCTGGGTAGTGGCACGATTAGCGGGCCCCGGGCGACGCCCGGACCCGTGGTTGGACTCGCCAATGTGATCGCTGTTGCCGCGGGGGACGGGGACAGCCTGGCGCTGCTTCTAGATGGCACCGTCATGGCCTGGGGCTATAACGGTTACGGCCAGCTGGGTGACGGCACATTTGACTCCCGAGCGACGCCCGGACCCGTGAGTGGCCTCGCCAGTGTCACCGCTGTTGCCGCGGGAGGCTATCACAACCTGGCGCTGCTTCTAGATGGCACCATCATGGCCTGGGGCAACAACGGGTTTGGCCAACTGGGCGATGGCACGTTCACGCACCGAACGACGCCCGTGGCGGTGAGTGGCCTCACCGGTGTCACCGCTCTTGCCGGTGGAGGTCTGCACGGCGTGGCGTTGCTCGGCGATGGCACCGTCATGGCCTGGGGCTATAACAGTTACGGCCAGCTGGGTGACGGCACATTTGACTCCCGAGCGACGCCCGGACCCGTGAGTGGACTCGCCACTGTGACCGCTCTTGCCGCTGGCGACTTTCACAACCTGGCGCTGTTGTCAGATGGCAGCGTCATGGCCTGGGGGTATAACAATCGGGGCCAACTGGGCGACGGCACGATCAATACGCCAACGAGGCCGGTGCTCGCGAGTGGACTCGCCAATGTCATCGCTCTTTCCGCCGGTGGTTATCACAGCCTGGCGATGTATTAGGGGGATCCGTCGTGTGGAGAAGAAACGAGAACAACCGGTCTTTAGACTTTGCCGGCGTGCCCGACGAACCAGTAGACGATCCCACTGATGATCGCGGCGCACGGCAGCGTCAGCAGCCAAGACAGGACGATGCCGAGCACAACCTTGACGTGGGCTTTTCTGGCAATCAAGCCGATCCCGAAGAGCGATCCAACCGAGACGTGCGTCGTCGAAACCGGGAGACCGTATGTACTCGCCAGGATCACGAGAAGACCGGTCGAGAGATTCGCCGCCAGCCCTTGACCGTGATTCATCCCGGTAATCCTGTGGCTCATCGTCTCCGCCACCCGGCCTGCGCTCAGGAGGCCGCCGATCGCGATGGCGACGGCAATGGCGACGATCCCCCATCGAATGTCCAACGCCCGCACCACAAGGAGCAGCGCCGCGATCTTCGGTGTGTCGTTCAATCCGCGAGCGAAGCTGACGATCCCGGCGCTCAGGAAATGCGCCGCGTCCATGAGTGCTTGCGAGCGGATGCCCAGGAAGGCTCCCGTGTACCGTTCCGCGCAATCACGGAACTCGCCGGTAGAGACGGTCAGCGTAGACGGGACGGTGCCCTGGAGCGCCATCACCGACGCCGGCTGGGGAATCGGGACGACTTGCCGCGTTTCTCCCACACAGACGCACCATTCTTTCGTAATCCCGAGCTGCAGCCGCAGGAACCGCAGTGCGAGATAGAACCCCGCGGCCAGTGCGAGCGCGAGGATGGGGCTAAGGGCGAGCGGGAGCAGGAACCCTCTGCCCAACGACTGAACATTCACGCCGGTCCCGACCGCGACCAGGCCGGCCCCGACGATCGCACCCGTCAGCGCGTGCGTCGTCGACACCGGAAAGCCCGTAAGGGTGGCGACGAGCACCGTCAGGCCGGCACCCAGGGCAACCGCCAGCAGGAAGAACTCCGAGCCGACGATCTGGTCGGGCACGATGCCTTTTCCCGAAAACTTCGTGAGGAGTGACTGCGCGAGCACCATCGAGGCGATCGAGCCGGTGAAGGTCGTGGCCGTCGCCCACCAGATCGCTCGGCGATAGCCGGTCGTCCCGCTGCCGAACAGCGACGCGACGCCCTTGAAATTGTCGTTGGCGCCGTTCGAGTACGCCAGGAAGCACGTGACCAGAATGAGAAACAGCAGGGTCATGACGATGCACGCGCTCCGCCCGCGATCCGGTGTCGTGACTCACCCGGCGCAATGGGTGACCTTCCGCACGTCCGCGCAACTGTGCTCATTCTGCCGCGCCTGTGCAATCCGGGTGATTCTACTGGACCTGAAGCGGCGCCGCTCGAGCCTCACTCGAGCGGTCGGCGGGTGACCGCTTGACTCCGTAGGTAGGTCCAGGGTTTATCCTCTAAGAGTGAACGCGAAGCAGCAGCCAGTCGAGAAGCTCACGATCACCCGTTTGGCCCGGTTGGGCGGGGTCAATCTGGAAACGATCCGCTATTACGAACGAGAGGGCCTGCTCCCGCGTCCGCCCCGGACGCGCGCAGGCTACCGGATCTTCCCGACCGATGCGGCCCGTCGGCTGCGCTTCATTAAGCGAGCGCAACAGCTAGGTTTCTCGCTGACCGAGATTCGAGAGCTCCTCACGCTCCGGCTGAAGCCCGGAACGAAACGCGATCAGATTCGGGCGCGCGCCGAGGCCAAGATCTCGGATATCGAGCAGAAAATTCAGACGCTGGCGGCCATAAAGCGAGCGCTCGCGCAGCTCACCACGCAGTGCTCCGGCTGCGGCCCGATCGCTGAGTGCCCGATTCTCGAAAGCCTGGATCACGAGACCGAGGTTGACCATGGCTAATCGTACCTGGAAGGAGACGGCGCTCGCCGTACCCGGCGTCGGCGTATCGATGTTGCCGAAGGTGATCTGTCCCGTTTGCTCGCCGGCCTACGCGGCGGTGCTCTCGTCGCTGCCTTCCAGCAGACGCCGCCTCAACGAAGTGAAGGCATTTGAGAAGTAGGGGTTATGGCAACAGCCAAACATGCAATCGAGATCTTCAGCGCGGGCTGCTCGACGTGCAAAGAAACGATCGAGATGGTCAAGAGGATCGCCGGTTCGGACCACAACGTCCAGGTTCACGATATGCAGCACGGTGATACGGCCGCGCGAGCCGAGAAGCTCGGCGTCCGCAGTCTGCCGGCCGTCGTCGTCGACGGAAAGCTCGCCGGGTGCTGCGCGGGTCGCGGACCGGACGAACACGTCCTGCGCGAAGCGCTGCGGTGACGACAGAGCGGAACGCATCAAGGGCCAACGCCGGTCCTTGATGCGTGTGGATGCTCAGCCTGTCTACGCCGATGATCAGCAAGCAGGTGTCGTTCGCCAGTCCTCTCAGATCTTCCGAAGTTCTCGAGACGTGGTGGAGGCGCCGGAGCCTTGCTTCAAAGCGTCCGCTAGGCGCGGACATGGGCTGTCGACGTAGAACGGAACCACCTGGACAGCCGTCCGCCACGATTATCAGTCGCATTGGCGGCCGGCGGCTTCGGGAGGTGGATCTTCACCATCATGTTCCCCGCCGGTTGCGCTTCTAACCACAAGTGGCCGCCGCAGGAGCCGATGAGGCCGACAAGGACGCCGAGGTCGACTCCCGGCTTGTCGGAGGATCGCGAACTCCGTTCGCTGTCGCCGCGGAACTCACCGACTGCTGGCAGCTCGGTCACCGTGATGAGCACGTGATCCCCGGGACGGACGTTGGAATATCTGGCG
>WNFI01707245.1_pt1 | contig 11805 bp, 11 predicted proteins | sample 5400471 | NCBI WGS metagenome assembly WNFI01 (sample SAMN13153348, study PRJNA577476) | soil metagenome | isolation source: 100 cm saprolite on Douglas fir-dominated hillslope | place: USA:California | collected 2013-09-17
CCCTTCTTGGTCGTGTCCACGTCTTCTTCGCCGCCGCTCTTGAAGAAGAATGCTTCCATGTTCTTCTTGAGAAAGCTCCGGGCCTGCGGGTCCATGACGTTGAGCCCATAGTGGTTGATCAGCATGGTTTGCTGACGGAGCCATTGAGACCAGCACTCCTGGCAGATCTCGGCGACGATTCGTGCCCCGATAGCGCCGGGAAAGGGCGGGCGCTCGAATCCGGCCCTCGTTTGTCCGCAGCGGACGCATGTGACATCAGCCATCGTCGATCACCTGCTGGTAAGGACCATTATTGCCGATCGCGAACACGCACCGTCGAAACAAGCGAGCGTCCCACGGGCCGGCCGGGGGACGCTCGCTCGACATCGGCGCGGAGGTGCCCCGCGCGAATCAGTGGCCGCGCGCGTAGTCGACGCGAGCCAATCGCACGAACTGCAACAGCCGGATGTAGAACCATCCGATATCGAACTCGAACCACTTCGCCGCGAAGCGCGCCGACTTGGGATCGGCGTGATGATTGTTGTGGAGCTCCTCGCCACCAAGCCAGATCGCGATCGGGGAGATGTTCCGGCTTGCGTCCTTGACCTGATAGTTCCGGTATCCCACCGCGTGGCCGATACCGTTGACGACCCCCGCGGCCCAGAAGGGAATCCAGAGCATTTGCACGGCCCAGACGAGCGGCCCGACGAAGAACCCAAAGAGGTACACGTCGATCGCCAGCATGAACACGATGCCGAGCCAATTGAGCCTCGATAGGAGGTGGCGCTCGATCCAGTCGTTGGGTGTCCCACGGCCATACTTTTCGAGCACTCCGGGTTCGCGAATGGCTTTTCGATAGTAGAAGGCGCCCTTGAACACGATGTTGCGAAGTCCTTCCATCAGTGGGCTATGCGGATCTCCCTCGCGGTCGGCAAACGCATGGTGCTTCCGATGGCAGGCGACCCATTCTTTCGTTACGATGGCGGTGGTCAGCCACAACCAGAGCCGCATCGGCAGGGCAGCGACGTAGTGCAGCCGTAGGCCGCGATGGGTCTGCGCGCGATGCAAAAACAACGTGACACAGGCGTTCGTGACGTGGCCGGCAATCACGATGAACAGGAGCGGCATCCACCAACGCGACGCCCACGCTGCAAATCCTGGCATTCCCGCACTCCCTGTGGCAGAAAAGAGTGCGACGGCTTGGTCGGCCGTCGCAGGGTCTCCGTTGAGAGACGCAATACACGGAATCTAATCGACGAGTGACCTTGGGTCCACGTTTGGCGGTCGCCTGTTGCTCGAGCGACAGGGGGCACAACCGGGCTGCTCCGTTGCCCACAGGCCGGGTCTAAGGCGTGCCGGGCCAACGGCTTTCCGCTCCGTGACGAGGCTTGGCGCAAGAGTAACAGACGTGTAATACCTTCCATATAGAATAGGAAGCCATAGATAAGAAGCACGAACAGGATGCCTCCGTGTTGGAACCGACCGACACACGGTACGGCCACGTCGTTCCGTTCGCGAGCTTTTACGCAAGGAGGACTATGACGCCAGGAGTCTCGCCGCACAAACGCGGTGGATTTACGTTGATCGAGACCATCGTCACCGTCGGCCTGCTGGCGGTTCTTGCCGCGTTCGTGATCCCGACCGTGGTCCAAAAGGCCGGCGTCGGCGATCCGGTAAAGGTGGCCAGTGACCTGGCATCCATTCGCACCGGACTCGAGGGCTTCCAGAACGATATCAAGGGCTATCCCAATCAGCTGCGCGAGCTCACCGACGTTCCAACGACGCTGAGTCATTTCATCGACAGCACGACCGCGTTCACGTCGGGACAGGTACAGTCGTGGAATGGCCCCTACGTTTCAGCGACGATCGGCACACTCGCCACGGATAGCCTACCAACCGGGTTCACGGCGTACGTCAAGAACTTCATCACTCGCTACGATGCCGTGGACAATGCGGCGGCGCTCTACGTCACTCCTGGCGCTGGCACGGGCGGGACATTCAACCCGAACAACACGATTTTTGTGACGCTGACGATCGTCGGGCTCACGGTACCGCAGGCCCGAATCGTCAACAAGTTCATCGACGGCGGCGACGACGCAGACGTCGTCGCGGGACCTTATCTAGGAGCGAACGTCACCGGTCGCTTCAGATACGACAAGCCAAGCGCGAGCGGAGTGGTCGTCGCGTACTACCTCGCGGCACCGATCACCAAGTAATCGGGTGCAATCATGATGGAATCACACGGGCGTTGCGGGCGACAGGAGCGGCGACGCGGATTCACGCTGGTGGAAACCGTGGTTACGGTAGGATTGCTGGCGGTGTTGGCCTCGTTCGTGGTCCCATCCGTCATGCGAAAGGCCGACGCAGCCGACCCGGTGAAGGTGGCCAACGACTTGAACTCGATCTCGACGGCTATTCAGACATTTACGTCGGACCTCAAGGGGATCCTTCCCGGGGATATTCAGGACCTGACCCAACAGATCCTGGTCAACGCCGTGTGTAACCGGGCGAACCCCTGCGACTCGACAATTGTGCCAGTTAACAGGCGGCGGTTCGGTTACTTGTAACGGGTTCATCGCTACTAACCCTCTATTCATAGCAATAAAGATTACTGGGTTGAACAGGGACCAGGCTCTTCAGGTCAACGCGATCATAGATGGCCCTAACGAGCTGAATCCGGGTTTCGAGGGTCGATTCCGCTTCACCGCGGACGGGTCGCTCGCCTATTTCATGGCGGCGCCCCTGAGCTGAGCCGCCGATTACGAAACGGAAGTCGACGCTACGGTTCGCAGCGGCTCGTGACGTCGGTGTTGAACACGCGAATCTCGTTGTTCGCGATGACTATTTGAATTCGAAAGCTCAACACCGAGTTTGGAACGTTGCCCTGGCCGATGACCCTCAGAGAAACGTCTGTGCTGGAAACGTTGACGTTGGGCGTGACTACCGCGCGAGCGCTGAACTTCTGGCTCGCTTCATACTTAGCGCCCGTCACGGATCCCGTGCCGCGCAGTTGGTAGTCGGCGGAAAACCAGGTCATCAGGCTGGTCCCATTTCGGGGACCGACGAGGTTGAACATGAAGTGAACGGTGCCGTCGAGCAGAAGTGGCTCTCCGTTACACGCCGTTACCGGGAAAGAGACGATGTCGTCTCTTTCGTTTAGAATCAGTGCGGCGTTGGCCTGGCCGCCCATGACGGGACGTTGGGCGGGGGGCTGCGTCGGGGAGGCGAATTCGGTGCAGCCGAGTACAGCAATCAGGGGAATGAATGCCAAAGTCTTCATCGGTTTCCCGGCGTCGAGAAAAAGGATGGGTAACGAACAGCCTACCGGCCGCAGTCATTGACCGTGAGTGGCGCGCAAAGTACTCGGGAACCGGATGGGAGCGCAACTAGTGCTCTGGCCTGCCTTGAGCAGGCGTATCCGCGCGGCCTCGCTGCCCGCTTTCTCCGACGCCCGTCGGGAACGGGAGTTCGATGCGTTGCGCTGCGGCGTTACACTGATAGAAGTGGTGGTCGCGGTCGCCATACTGGCGGTCATCGCAGCAATCATTCTCTCGAGCGATCTATTGGTGTCTCCCAACGACCGGGAGCGCTATGACGCCGCTGCGGACGCCCTCGCCAAACTCACCCAGGCTATCGTCGGAAGCGATCCCACCAATCCCCAAACGTCGTTCAAGTGGGTCATCAATCGGTATCCTCGAAAGCTGTCGCAGCTGACGACGCCGATCACCACGGCAGGAACGACCATTTGCGGTAACACTTACTCTGCCGGGAACGTCACTAAGTGGCTCAACCCCTTCTGGCCGCAAGAGTTGCGCACGACCGGGACAATCATTGCGCCGGGGTTCACCGTGCAGGACAATCTTGGGGCATTCCCCGACGCGGGCTTGGGCTATTTCAATGGGACGACCGGCGTACTTCAGGCGACGCCAACCGGGGGCGGCCAACGAACCGACGGGATCATCTCCATTCGAATGCCAGCCACGTTGCTCGCGGACGCGCAGGGCCTCGATCTCGCCGTTGACGGAACCCTTAACGGAGCCGCAGGCATTGTGCGCTACGCAGCAACCGATCCAACCTCGGTGGACTACTACATCATGGTCAGCGGTTGCTGAGGTCGAGCACATGAATGTGTCGCGAAAAGCATCTTATGGCGTCACGCTCGTTGAGGTTGTGGTCACGGTCGCGATTCTCGCGATCCTTGGCACGGCTGTAGTTCTCAGTGTTGAAGCGTCGTCGCGCACCGGCGGCGAAGCGAAGCGGATCGCGGACGCCGCGCGCACGTTGGAGAAGATCCGTGACGGCGCTGTGCGGTACAATTTTGGCGACCCCGACCCGGCGTCAGCCCGCGCCATTGGTGGCGACTCATCTTTCACGTCGAAGATCAGCGGAATCGGCAATCTGAGCGGCGGCGTCAATCCGGACCAGCTGTCTGAGCTGACGAACAAGCTCGTGAGTACGTCCCTCAACAGTTGCGGTGGGACGATCACCAACTACCTCAACTGGACGCAGAACTTCTACACGCAGCCGATCGCTATCGGAGGCACGATCAAGATCGCGGACGGCTTCGTCGCCAACGATCAGCTTGTGCGCTACAATCCCGCGGGAGTGGTCGCGAATCTCTCGCCAACCAGCAGCGTCACGGGTGCCGGCACCCTGGCGATCGTCATGCCGAACGTGGCGCTCAGCGATGCGCAGGCCCTCGCGGCACTCATGGAAGGAGACCAGCCGAGTCCATTGGGCAGTGGTAACTTTGCGGTGGTCAGATTTACGCCGAGCGGCAACGCTCCGGTCACCGTTTCTTACCATATTGCGATACATGGCTGTTGAGCGACCTTCGGGAGGCCTCGCGCAACCGAGGAATGCGGCCGCCGGCCGACGTGGGTTTGCCCTTTTCGCCGTCGTCATTGGCGTCGTGATCATCGCCATACTCGGCACTATCTTCCTCGTGACGCTCTCCGGGGATAACAAGCAAGACCGGATTCAGCGCACCGCCGACATCCTGCATCGCATGGTGGCCGAGATGGACAGCACTGCCGGGCTGGGTGGGGTTCAGTATTTCAGGGCTCAAGTTCAGACCAAGGCTCCGGCGAAACCACTGTGGCCAGGTCGCCTGTCGCAACTGTACACGCCGATCGTCGGCTCCGACTTGGCCTGTAACGCCTCCACATACACGACACTCGGCACCACGGTCGCGAATTGGCGCGGTCCCTACCATCTCGTTCCGATCAAGAACACGGGACACAACATTGCGCCCGGTTTTGTCGCAAACGATGCGATCGTGAGAGTCAGCACGTCGGAAGCGTACATCCAGATTCCCAACGTGAGCCTCGACGACGCGATGGCGTTGGACCTCACGGTTGACAAGACAGCGAATGCCGCGGCTGGCGTGGTGCGATACAGTCCGACTGCCTCGACGCCCGTTACTGTCGAGTACCATTTCACGAACGCGACAAACAACCCATGTTGACTTCTAACTTGTTTCGGGTAGCCCGACGTGCAGCCTTTACACTGGCCGAGATACTCATCGCCATCGCGGTCATGGCGATCGTATCCGCGATGATCGTTCCAGTCGTGTTCAGCAAATTGCGCGTGTCACAAGCGTCCGCCATGTCGCAGACGTTCGTGGGTCTTTCGCAGGGTATCGCGGAATTCAAGCGGGCAACCACGCGGTATCCCCTCCTGTTGGCGTCCCTGACTGCGCAACCAATTGCGACGGACGCCGACATTTGCGGCAATGCCATGACCGCCGTGAACGTGGCGCTGTGGCGCGGGCCGTATGCATCGCGGACGATCTCCGCCAGTGGCCTCCAGATCGGCGGTGTCACGATTCAGAATACGCTTCGTCGGGTGGCCGGCCCTCCTGTCTTTCTCATGATCGACGTCGGCGGCGTGGACACGAAAGTGGCTGACGAGCTCGAGGCGGAACTCGATGCCGGTGCGGCCGACGGCACCACCGGGACGATCCGCTATACTGCCGCCGCCGTCGGGGGCCTTCCGGCAGCGCCGACGGGAACGTACAACGTCTCGTACGCCATTCCGATCAACAGCTGCTGAGCGATTCGTTGCCCGCGGCGAACTTAGCGCCCGCCTGCGCCCTCGAGCGCCACGCGCACGCCGCTGAATGCGCCCCAATCTCCGGTAGCCCGGCCGCCAAGCCAGAGCTGTCCTTTGAGCGCCGCGTTGCCGAAGGGCATGAGTAGCGTCGACTTCCACCGGAGTCGCCCATCGGCGTAAAACGCCACCCGCCCATCTCCTTGCACTAGTATGCGGAAGGTGTGCGACTGCCCACTGCCAAGCGCGCCAGCCGGCTCTGACCATGACTCGCGATCGACGGTGTAGGTGATCCGGCGCGACTCGCCGTTCCAGGCCACCGCCACCGCGTCGGTGAGCTGTAAGGCACCTCGATCTAGCGTTCCAAGCTCGACCGGCAGCACAAGTGCCAATCGCAGCGAGCTGGCGGCCGTTGACGGCTCAGCGAATCGGGCGTGGATCGTGGCCTCGATCGAAAGATTCTCGCGCGCGTCGATGAGACGACGAGAAAGAACTCCGTTCTCCCACTGAAGGCCAGCCCGTGGATAGAGCGCCATGACTCCGCCACGGCTGGAGACCGAAGGCAGCGGAATTCCAAGAGGGATCCATCGGGTCGTATCGAGTGAGCCAGAGAAAGCATCCTCCAGGACCGCGCGGTCGACAGTCCCGAATCGCACGAAAAGCGTGTCCGCGCGCCATCCGGGAATTCCCGCCATGACCTGTACCGATCCGCTATCGCGAGCAAGTACCGATAGCGTCGGCGCTCGCGTAGAACTGGCTACGTCCGTTCCCGGTTGGACTCGCAACCCCCTCGCCGCTCTGCTACTCTCCGTCCGCAAGTCGATTTCGCTCGGCGAAGTGAGCTCGCCATGGCTGTCGACGGCGATGACCCCCCAGGTGGCGCTGTCGTGGAGAGAAACCATCGAAGGTCCCATGATGCGCACTCGGTCGATGTACGGCGGACGAGCACCGCGCCACCCAGACAGCACAAACTGTCGACCAGCCGGTGTCACGCGCGTAGGCGATCCGCCGAGCGCCGGCATCAGATACACACCAGTCATCCCACCGCGGGTAGACTCGAAGGCCGCGTAGCGACCATCGGGGGAAAAGGTCAGACCATCGTCGTGCGCGGCGCCGTTCGTCAAACGCCAGAGGTGCGAGCTCGTGATATCCATCGCGTAGAGATTGGCGGTACCGCTCCGCTCACTCGTAAACCCGATCAGGGTTCCATCAGGCGACCACGCAATGTGGTAGTCCTCGGCGGGATCGGCGCTGACGTCTCGGAGCTCGGAGCCGTCCGGGCGACTCACGAAAACATCCTGTTGGCGATCCGCACCGACCCGCGCGACCCATGCGACGTGCGTTCCCGTCGGCGACCACACTGCTTCCGTGACGGCGCGATCGCTGGAGGTGTCGATTCGCATCTCGACGGACTGTTTGTCGATGGAGTACGCGAAGAGATCCGAATCGAAACTGCCGTTGGAAAGCGTGCGGGCCCTCGACACCAAGAGATACCGGCTGTCGGGAGACCAACCAAATGCGATGTTTTGCCCTCCCCCAACTGCAAGCGGCAGCGTGTCGCGACGATCGACGCTTATCGCATAGACGTCAGTGCCGCCGGGTGCGATGCGCTCGACAGATACGAATCGTCCGTCCGAAGACGGCAACGGATTGATCCATGGCAGCACGAGTGAGTCGATCCACCTCGGGCCCTCGACACGCGGCACCGGTCCGCGGAGCGCCACGGCCTCTCCGCTCAATCCGACATCGCCGGTAATCACTTGCGCGAAACGATTCCGGTAGCGACCGCGATCGTTTCCCCGATCCATGACGAGCAACGAGTCTTGCAGTATCCTGCCTGCGGCCCGGCGCCTCGTCTGGATTGTACGGATGCCGACTACCGCTGCGAGTATGACAGCGGCTGCCACGAGTAGCCAACCGCGGACACGAAGATCCGTGCCAAGGGAAAACAATGCGGCCGTCGACGGCTCTTTCGAGGCCGGAGCGCGGTCATCGGCGGGCGGAGCGTTGACGTGGAACTCCTCGCGCCAGATTTCGTCGACACGCTCTGCCTCAAAAGCCTCTGCGCCTTCGCGGCTTGCCGCGCTGCCCAAAGAGGTTGCGATTCGTTTCGGCCCGGAACTCCCGGCGGCCATCAGCCTCGCGATTTCAGCGCGGCTTCGCTCGTCGGGCGCAAAGGTCAAGGCCAGTCCCCAGAGTCGGTGTGCCTCGGGGCCCGCGTGCGCGGCGAGTGCGCGAAAGGCAGCCAATCGCGCGTGCGTGAATGCTTCGCTTGTTCGCCCGGCAAGGGCATAGAGGTGCGCCAATTCGGCATCAGCGCGCGGATCTTCACGGACCAGCGCGTCTGCAGCCCAGCCGGAAAGCAGGGCGCGACCAGCCGTCCCACTCGCGGCGACGACAAATTCAACCGTGAAGTCGTGCGCCACTCCGAAACCCGCCCCTACTTCGGTCAGTAGCCCCTCGCGCTCCAGCCCGCGCGCCGCGTCGAGTGCCGCGGGCTCAGGGAGATGCGCCGCGGCGGCAAGCAGGGAAAGCGGGGCGTTCCGCTGGAGCAGGGCCGCGGCAAAGAACACCCTGCGCTGCGACGGCGCGCATGTCTGAAGACGCGCCCAGAGTGCGTCTTTCAGCTCGACAAGCGGGGCGCGCGGAAGCTCGCCGGCGAGTGCGCTGCGCGTCAGCTGAATGAGCTTGGCGGGGTTCCCACCACCGGCCGCGACGATGCGTTCGACGTCGATGCCGTCAGCTGGACCAACGCGACTCTGAATGAGCGTCTGCACGAGAGTCGCTGAGCGGTCCGGCATCCACGGTCGCAATGCGATGCGCGTCGTCCGATCATCCGAATCCGATGAACCCGTTTCATCGGGATCGCTTCCGCCCGTCCCGAAACGTGCCGTGAGTTGTGCGGTAACTGCCTCGGGTCGGTACAATAACAGAAACAGCACCGGTGAGCTCTGGAGCCGACCGGTGAGGTAGCCGAGCATGTCGAGCGTCGACGATGACGCGTGCTGAAGGTCGTCGATGACGATGCACAGACTCTGCTCATAGGCTGCTCCATCGAGCAGGGCGGCGACTCCCTCGTACAAGCGCAGCCGGCTCGCCGCCTCCTCGGTCCCAGTAGAGTCGGCGGCGGGGAGCGATGGGAGGGGGAACGAATCGCGAAGCTCAGGAAGAATGCGGGCCGCTTCAGCAAGGAGGTGCTGACTGGTGCCGGCAACGCCTGGCGCCCGCAACACCCCGCGGAGAGCCTCAGCGATGCTCGCGTAGGGCACAGCGGCGCTCGCCCTCTCGCGTCCGCGAAGAATCAGTAGCGGAGCGAGCGAGGTTGCGCGGACAATGAGCTCGGCAGCGAGGCGACTCTTGCCCGCTCCCGCTGCGCCTTCGATCATCACTGTCGCGCCGCGTTCCCGCGACAACTCCCCCACGAGCGACAACAGCTTCGACAGCTCGGCCTCGAGCCCAACAAAGGGCACGGTCGACGACGCGGAAGGCGACGCGCGTCCGCTCTTTGCCGCTGCCGGACCGGAGCTCCGTTCAATCCGCGACAGCATGTCCGTGACTCGCGCCGACGGGGCGAGATCCAATTCGTCGTCGAGCCGAGTCGAGAACCGACGAAGACCACCCACCGCTTCTTCGCGGCGACCGGCGGCGACGAGGACCGTGGCCTCCAGCAACGCCGCGTCTTCGTCGAACGGAGATTCTACCCATTGGTCGAACGAGGGCTCGCCGAGCGTGACGCCCTCGAGGAAATCGCCGCGATAGAGCTCCGCTGCCTCGAGTAGCTGACCCGCGCCGATGCATGCGAGAAAACGATCCCGATCCACGGATATGAGCCGACCCGGGACGCGCCGCAGCCCGACGCGATCACGATCTTGGGGGATGACCTCCTCGCCCAGCGCCCAACGCAGCCGGTGGAGCGCCTGGCGGAAGGCGTTTCTGGCATTCGCCTCTGGATTGCCGCCCCAAAGCAGCTCGATGAGCTCGTCTCGCCGCACCTCGCCCCTGGTGGCCAGGAAAGCAAGCATTGCCAATGGCTTACCAAAACCGAGGCCAGGGACCGGCTGGCCCAGTTCGTCCGTTACAGACGGGGGTCCGAGTAGTCTGACCGAGTAACGGACAGGCTCAGCGCGTTCATCCATTCGGATCCGCCGACGCCGGGGTAAGCCGGCCTAATGACAACCGCATAGGGTTAGCGTAACAACCCCCATGGCCCCTGTAACGCCACGCTAACGGTGTCAGGCCATCTTCCCCCTCGAGTAATGACCCCGTCGCCCCACCTCTGCACAGCGGCTCGATTGCCAAATAGACCATTGGACCGAAATCGACGCGGATTCACGCTGGGCGAAGTCCTCGTGACCATCGCGCTGATCTCCGTGCTTGCCGCGGTCGTGATTCCGGCTGTGGCAAGTCAGATCACGAAAGGCGACCTGGGGCGCGTGACTACGGATTTGCTCGCCGACCAAAACGCGATTCAGCAATTCGTCGCCGACGTGCGCAGATATCCCAAGAGTCTTGGACAGCTGATTGTATTGCCGACAAACACTCAGGGTCCGCTTACACCGAGCGCGAATACGTATGCGGCGCAGGAGCTGGCTCGCTGGCGAGGGCCATACTTGAACAAGGATTCGGCCGCGGCTGGGCTGACGGGCTATAGCCTGCGAATTGGCAGTAGCTCGCCAGCATTCAAGTTCGACACGGTGGTCGTCGGAGCAACCGGGGTATTCACGCCGGCGGTCTCGACGGCGGGCGACATCACTTACCTCGTCATCGCCATTCCCAGCATGAATCAAGTGACCGCGCAGGCCCTGGACGCGGCCATGGACGATGGCGTGCTGACCACCGGAGCGATCCGATGGAAGGCCGCCGGTGATGCCAACAACGCCGCTGGTGCCGTAGACACGCTCAAGTTTCTCGCCATCGTCATCAACAGATAGGACGTCCATGTCTGAAGTCATCGGCGGGAAACATCGAACACGGATTCACCCGAGCCGGCGTGGTTTCACGCTCGGCGAAGTGCTCGTGACCGTGGCGCTCATCGCGGTATTGGCCGCCGTCGTGATTCCGGCGGTCGGAAGCCAGATCACCAAGGGCGATCAAGGCCGGTTGAGCAGCGATCTCTTGAGCATGCGGAGCGCGATCGAGCAGTTCATCAGCGACGTGCGCCGCTATCCGAACAGCGTCGGCCAACTCATCGTCAAACCCTTGGCGGCGACGAGTACCGCCGGCCCTCTCTTCGCCACTACCGTCGCCAGCCCGTGCCCGGCGGTGCCGTCATTCACGATCCAGTACACGGCGCAGGAAGTTGCGCGGTGGCGTGGCCCGTACCTGAACAAGGATTCGTCGGCCGCCGTTTCAACCGGATACGCGCAAACGATTCGGACATGCTTCGATGTTCAGACGGCCTCGGGTATCTCCTACGAAACGATCCTCGTTCCAGGGATCGACGTGACCACGGCGACGGCACTCGATGCCGCCATGGACGATGGGGTGATTACAACCGGCGCGCTCCGTTGGGTGACGGGGGGCGGCGGCGGTGTGAAGGACACGTTGAAGTTTTTTGCCATACCGATCCAGCCCTGAGTTCAAACACGACGCGCGCGATGGACGACGCGGACCATCGCATGCGCAAACCGAAGTATCCGCTCGCGAACCTTTTAAACCAATCACGGAGAGTCACATGATCACGAAGAGTCGTCGCAGCGGGTTCACGCTGCCAGAAATCCTGGTCACGGTGACCGTCATCGCGGTGCTCGCGGCGGTCGTCGTGCCAGCAGTTAC
>WNFI01023503.1_pt1 | contig 11804 bp, 9 predicted proteins | sample 5400471 | NCBI WGS metagenome assembly WNFI01 (sample SAMN13153348, study PRJNA577476) | soil metagenome | isolation source: 100 cm saprolite on Douglas fir-dominated hillslope | place: USA:California | collected 2013-09-17
AGCAGCGTCTCGATGTCGTTGAGCACGCTCTGCGGATGGAGGAAGTTCGAGCTGTAGATCTCGCGGATGTCGCCGCGGCGGTCGATCAGGAACACCTTGAGCACGTGGGACAGCTCGCGGCCCGCGGAAGTCACGCGAACATCCTGCCCGAATCCCGCCACCAGCGGGAGCAGGTCACGCGCAGAACGGGTGGTGAGGAAATACCAGCGCAGGCCCCCATCACCCTCCACCACGCGGCTCCCCGCATAGCGGCGCATCACCTCCGGCGTGTCGCGCGCCGGGTCGAACGAAAGAGTGACGAAGCGCACCTGGCCGTGGAGGCGAGGTGTATCCGCAATGGCTTCCTTCAGCGCATCGAAGACGCGGTAGGCAAGCGGGCAGCCGTCAGGATCGGCGCAGGTGGTGTAAATGAAGCCGAGCAGGGTAATCCGATCATGGAGGTACTTCGAAAGGCGCGCGGCCCTGCCATCGACGTCGAGCACGCGCCCCTCGGGCGCCGGCATGATCCGGTGCAGCTCGTAGCTGCCCGGCGCCGGCGGCACGAATTCCAGCGGCGGCAGGAGCTCGACGTGATGCGCCAGCGCCGGGACGCAAACCAGCGCGGCGAGCAGCGCGGCGCTTTTCAACCGCCGGTCACGGTCGCGCGCTGCGCCTTCGTCCCCAGCTTCATGTGGTGCGCGCGGCCGAGCTTCTCCTTGGTGAAATCGACCTCGAACTTCGGCGTGAGCTCGCTTCCGTCCCAGGCGAAGCCGCGGATGAACTGCTCGTTGTCGGCTCCGCCCTTGTCCCAGTTGGCGAGCAGCGACGAGGTGATGTACAGGCGCTTGCCGTCCCAGCTCTGCGAGATCATGTTGATCTGCTTGCCGGTGACCTTCTCGTAGGTCTGCTTCGGCGCCTCGGGATTGGACAGGTCGAAGTAGCGCGTCGTGCCGTCCATGAAGGTATTGACCCACAGGCCCTTGCCGTCGCGCGTGATGCTGATGTCCACCGGCAGGGGGATCTTGGACGGATCGCCTATGGTGCCGACCTCTTTCGCCGCCCACTGGCCCTTCGCGTCCTGCTTGACCAGCCACAGCTTCGAAGTCAGCGCTGCCGCAGTAATAGCCCAGTTGTCCTTCGGGTTGAGCGACCAGCGGATCTCCAGCGGCGCGCCGGGCACCGCGAACACCTTGGTCGGCTTCATCGTTTTCAGGTTCCACAGCACCATGCTGCTGCCGAATTTCTTCATCGCCTCGGCGTCCTTGATCAGCTCGCCGAGCGGCCGCATGTAGTTTGCGTAGCCCGTGAAGCTGGAGGTGAGGAGCACGTTCTGCTTCGGGTTGACGGCCAGGTCATAGCCGTAGCCGTCGCCCCCGCCTTCGGTCGGCATCGAATGCGAGGTAATGAATTCGCCCTTGTTGTTGTAGAGGGCCATCCCGGTGCGGCCGCCCTTGTCCTGCGTGTTGGACAGCGCCTGCACCAGCATCCGCCCGGGCAGCGCGTAGTAGGTGTGCGGCCCGAGAAATCCCGATTTGTCCCCGAGGTCGCTGATCGTGCGCACCAGTTTCGGCGCGGCCGGATTCCTGCCGACGTCGAACACCCAGATGCGGTTGTCCGACAGCCCGCCTGCCCACAGGTAGCGCCGGTCGTCGGTGAACCCCATGTGGTGCGCCTCGACGCGGACCCCGGTGGAGATCTTGCTGATCACCTTGCCGTAGCGCTTCGACTTCGGATTGACGTCGATCGTGACCAGCTTGTCGGAGCCGTCGCCCAGACCTTCGACGCCGAGCGTCCAGACGTAGACGTAATCCTCCTGCCCCTTGATGAGCTGCGAGATGTAAGGCGAATTGCACGTTTCATCGGCATGTGCAGCGCCGATGGCGGTGATGCATGCAAGAACGAACCAGCGCATGACGTCCTCCCCAGGGTTGGCCCTGCGCCTATCCTACACTGCAAGAAATACCTTCATCCAGAGCAGGCCGGCGATCGACTTGGCGTCCGTAATCCGTCCATCGCGCACCATTTCGATCGCCTCGCCGAAAGGCACCGACATCGTCTCGACAAATTCGCCGGCATCGAGCTTCGCTTTGCCTTCGTGCTGCAGTTTTCTGGCAAGAAACATCTCGATCGCTTCATCCGTATAGGCGATGGCAGTATGGATTACGCCAAGCCGGGTCCACTCCGCCGCGGTGTAGCCGGTCTCCTCCAGCAGCTCGCGCTTCGCGGTGTCGAGGTGCGGCTCGCCCGGCTCGAGCTTGCCGGCCGGCAGCTCGATGAACACGCGGCGATGGGGGTAGCGGAACTGGCGCTCGAGGAGCACGCGGCCGTCGTCGAAGACCGGCACGATCGCCACGGCCCCCGGGTGGCGGATGTACTCGCGCGTCCCCTGGCTGCCGTCGGGAAGGCGCACCACGTCGCGCTGCACTTTGAGGAGCACGCCGTCGTAGACGCGCTCCCCCGAGATGAAATGCTCGGCAAGATCTTTCAATTTAGAGGGTGTTGATGGCGATGTAGCAAAGCTGCATCAGCCCCTGGGGCACTATCCCCAATACAAGCAATACAAGGGCGTTGACGGAGAGCAACACACGCATCTCTCTGTGTCCCGGCACCGGGCCGGTTTCCTTCGGCTCGTCGAAATACATCAGCTTCACGATGCGCAGGTAATAGAAGGCGCCCACCAGGGACAGGATCACGGCGGCCACCGCGAGCCAGAGCTGCCCCGCCTGCACCGCCGACGAGAGCACGGCGAGCTTGGCGTAGAACCCGGCGGTCGGCGGCAGCCCGGCCAGCGAGAACATCAGCACCATCATGACGAAGGCGAACCAGGGGCTGCGCCGGTTGAGGCCGCGGAAGTCATCGAGGTTCTCGCACTCGAAGCCCTTGCGCGACAGGTACAGGAGCATGCCGAAGGCCCCGAGCGTCATCAGCACGTAGACGACGACGTAGAACAGCGCCGTGCTGTACGCGTCGGCGGCGTTGAGCAGGTTGCCGCCGACCACGCCGGAAAGCAGCCCGAGCAGCATGAATCCCATGTGCGCGATGGTCGAGTAGGCGAGCATGCGCTTGATGTTGGATTGCGCGATCGCGGTGATGTTGCCGATCGCCATGGAGAGCAGCGCGAGGAGCGCCAGCATCTGCTGCCAGTCCTGCGCCAGGTCGAGCAGCCCGTTCACCAGCAGCCGCACCGCCATCGCGAACGCGGCCAGCTTGGGCGCCGAGCCGATCACCAGCGTGATCGCGGTCGGCGCGCCCTGGTAGACGTCGGGGATCCACATGTGGAACGGCGCGGCGCCCAGCTTGAACGCGATCCCCGCGACCATGAACACCAGTCCGAACACAAGGAGGCTGCGGTCGGTGGTGGCGGCGATCCGCGAGACGCGCTGCGCCACCTCGCTGATGTTGAGCGTGCCGGTGGCGCCGTAGACCATCGACATGCCGTAGAGCAGCAGCCCCGAGGACAGGGCGCCGAGGATGAAGTACTTCATGGCCGCCTCGGTCGAGATCGCCGAGTCGCGGTCGAGCGCCACCATCGCGTACAGGCACAGCGACATCAGCTCCAGGCCGAGGTACATGGTGAGGAAGCTGTTGGCGCTGATCATGACCATCATGCCGAGCAGCGAGAACAGCAGCAGGGTGAGGAATTCGCCGCGCAGCAGGCCGCGGTCGACGAGGTACTGGCGCGAGTAGATCAGCGTCGCCCACACCGCGAGGTAGGACAGCAGCTTGAGCAGGTTCGACAGCGTGTCGGAGACGAACAGCCCGTTGAAGAGCAGCAGGCGCGAATAATTGGCCTGGCCCTGCACGAGAAACACGTACAGGCTGGCCAGAGCGCAGAGCAGCAGGATGATCTGGGCGAGGCCAAAGCTGGCGTTGCGCCGCTCCGACTTGACGTACAGATCGACGATCATCAGCGCGCACGCGCCGGCGAGCAGCAGCACCTCCGGCAGCGCCGGCAGATGGTCGATGAGCACGGTTCTCGCGTCCATCATGTTTTTGGCAGCGCCACGTGGCGCAGCAATTCGTTCACCGAAGCATGCATCACCTCGGTGAACGGCAGCGGATAGACGCCCATGCCGAGCACGGCGAGCGCCAGCAGGCCGAGCACGGTCGCTTCCCGACCGTTCAGGTCCTTGAGCGCGGCGACCTGCGGGTTCGCCACCGGGCCGAACATCACGCGCTTGTACATCCACAGGGTGTACGCGGCGCCCAGGATCATGGTGCTGGCGGCAAGGAAGGCGAGCCAGAAGCCGGTCTTCATCGCCCCCAGGATCACCAGGAACTCGCCGACGAAGCCGCTGGTCGCGGGCAGGCCGCTGTTGGCCATGGCGAACAGCATCATCAGGCTGGCGAACTTCGGCATCGTGTTCACCACCCCGCCATAGTCGGCGATCATGCGGCTGTGCATGCGGTCGTAGAGCACGCCGACGCAGAGAAACAGGGCGGCGGAAACGAAGCCGTGCGAGATCATCTGCACCAGCCCACCCTCGACGCCGTAGGCGTTGAAGATGAAGAAGCCGAGCGTCACCAGGCCCATGTGCGAGATCGACGAGTAGGCGATCAGGCGCTTCATGTCCGTCTGCGCGAGCGCCACGAAGCCGATATAGACCACCGCGATGACCGACAGCGCGATCATGAGCCAGGCGAGATGGCGCGACGCGTCGGGCATGATCGGCAGCGAGAAGCGCACGAAGCCGTAGGCGCCGAGCTTCAGCAGGATCGCCGCCAGCACCACCGAGCCCGCCGTCGGCGCCTCGGTATGCGCGTCGGGCAGCCAGGTATGCACCGGCCACATCGGCACCTTGACCGCGAACGCGAACAGGAAGCCGAAGAACAGCAGCAGCTGCGCGCCGAGCGGCAGCGGCAGCTTGTGCCAGTCGAGGATCGCGAAGCTGCCGCCCGACTTGCCGTACAGGTAAAGCAGCGCCACCAGCATCAGCAGCGAGCCCATCAGCGTGTACAGAAAGAACTTCACCGACGCGTAGACGCGGTTCGGGCCGCCCCACACGCCGATGATGATGAACATCGGGATCAGCGTGCCCTCGAAGAACACGTAGAACAGCACCGCGTCGAGAGCCTCGAACACGCCGTTGAGCATGCCCGAGAGGATCAGGAACGCGGCGTAGTACTGCGCCACCCGGCTCTCGATCACCGACCAGCTGGCGATCACCGCCAGCACGGTGATGAAGCTGTTCAGCAGCACGAACAGCACCGAGATGCCGTCGACGCCGAGGTGGTAGTTGACGTTGAAGCGCTCGATCCAGTGTCCGAACTCGACGAACTGCATCGCGCTCGACGAGGCGTCGAAACTCCAATACAACGGAAGGGTGACCAGGAAACCCAGGATCGAGCCGACCAGGGCGGTCCAGCGTGCGTAGCGCTCGCCGAGGACGAGCACCAGCACGCCGGCAACCATCGGGATCCAGATCGCCAGGGACAGAAGCATCTACGAGGTTCTTAGGAAGAAAAACGCCAGCACGACCACGCCGATGAGCATGGTGAACGCGTACTGATAGACGTAGCCGGTCTGAAACAGGCGCACCACCGACGAGGACCAGCCCACTAGGCGCGCCGAGCCGTTCACCAGCAGGCCGTCGATGATCGCCAGGTCCCCGCCTCTCCAGAACCCCCTGCCGATGGCGCGCGCGCCGCCGGCGAAGAGCCACGCGTAAAGCTCGTCGAAGCCGTATTTCCTCGCCACGATCGCGTAGAGGGGACCCAGCTGCATGGCGATCCGCTTGGGCAAATCAGTTCTTTTCGAGTACAGGACCCAGGCGGTGGCGATACCGGCCACCGCGAGCCAGAAGGGCAGCGCGACGAAGCCGTGCGCCATGAACGCGAGCAGCCCGTGGAACTCGCCTTCCACCCGCGGCAGCGCTTCCTTGAAGAAGTCCCCGTAAACGACGTCGCCGACCACCCAGCCGGCGGCCACCGAGGGGATCGCGAGCAGCACCAGCGGAATCGTCACCACCGCCGGCGACTCGTGCGGCGGGTGCGCCGCGTCGAAGCGCTCCTTGCCGTGGAAAGCCATGAACACCATGCGGAACGTGTAGGTCGCCGTGACGAAGACGCAGCCGACCACGCAGACGTACGCGAACACGTGGCCGGGGGTGCCGGAGTCGCGCACTGCCTCGATGATCGCGTCCTTGGAGAAAAAGCCGGCGAAGCCGGGGATCCCGGCCGAGGAAATGGCGCCGGTCAGCAGCGTCCAGTACGTCCACGGCATGTACTTCTTCAGGCCGCCCATGCGCCGCATGTCCTGCTCGTGGTGCAGGGCGATGATCACCGAGCCGGCGGCGAGAAACAGCACCGCCTTGAAGAAGGCGTGAGTCATCAGGTGGAAGATCGCCGCCGAGTACGCCGAGGCGCCGAGCGCCGCCGTCATATAGCCGAGCTGGGAGAGCGTCGAATAAGCGATGACGCGCTTGATGTCGTACTGGGTGAGCGCGACCAGCGCCATCGACAACGCGGTGATCGCGCCGATGATCAGCACCACCGAACGGGCAGTCTGCGACTGCTCGTAGAGCGGCGACATGCGCGCCACCATGAAAACGCCGGCGGTCACCATCGTTGCGGCGTGGATCAGCGCGGAGATCGGCGTCGGGCCTTCCATCGAGTCCGGCAGCCAGACGTGCAGCGGGAACTGCGCGCTCTTGCCCATCGCGCCGACGAACAGCAGGATGCAGATCAACGTGATGTTCGCGGAAACCGAAGCTGCCTGCCCGAACACCGCGGCGTAATCGAGGGTGCCGAATTGCGCGAAGATCAGCGCGATGCCCAGGAGGAAGCCGAAGTCGCCGACCCGGTTGACGAGGAAGGCCTTCAGCGCGGCGTAGATGGCGCTCTCGCGCGTAGTCCAGAAGCCGATCAGCAGGTAGGACACCAGGCCGACCGCCTCCCAGCCGAAGAACAGCTGCAGGAAGTTGTTCGCCATCACCAGCATCAGCATCGAGAAATCAGCGAGACGAAGCTCACCACCACCATCATCAGCACCGTGAGGCGGTCGATCAGGAAGCCGATCTCGAAGCGCGTCCCGCCGCTGGTCAGAAATGTGTAGACACTGCCATTAAACGAATTTCCCGCCAGCACATCCGAAAAGATCCAGCAGGAAGCCAGGAAGGAAATCAAGACCGAGAGAATCGTCACGCGGTGAGCGCCGGCGCGGCCTAACAGACCGGCGATGATCGCGCCCACCAGCGGCGCGAACGGCACTAGGAGGTAGACGGTTTTCATCCCTTCAGCGAGTCGAGGTCTTCGACATCGATCGTATTCAGGTTCCTGAACAGGACCACCAGAATCGCCAGGCCGATCGCGGACTCCGCCGCCGCCACCGTGAGGATGAAGAACACGAACACCTGCCCTGCCAGGTCGCCGAGGAAATGCGAAAAGGCGATGAAATTCAGGTTGACGGCGAGCAGCATCAGCTCGATCGCCATCAGCAGGATGATGATGTTGCGCCGGTTCATGAAGATACCGACCACGCTGATGGCGAAGAGCAGCGCGCCCAGCACCAGATAATGCGACAGGGTCAGCGTCATTCTTTCTCGGCGGGCATGGAAACCAGCCTCACGCGCTCCTCGCGCCGGACCCTGACCTGCTGCGACGGGTCCTGGTAGCGGCGGTCCTTGCGCCGGCGCAGGGTCAGGGCGATGGCAGCGATGATCGCCACCAGCAGGATCACCGCGGCGATCTCGAAGGCGTAGGCATAGTCGGTGTACAGGATGCGGCCCAGCTCCTTGGTGTTGCTGTAGCCCGGCGGCAGCTCGCGCGGCCTTGCGCCGTAAATGCGGTTGGCGAGCACCGCGATCATCTCGAACACCAGGACCCCGCCCACCACGATCGCCAGCGGCAGATTGCGCCAGAAGCCCTCGCGCAGGCGCTCGATATTGATGTCGAGCATCATCACCACGAACAGGAACAGCACCATCACCGCGCCGACGTAGACCACCACCAGCGCGATGGCCAGGAACTCGGCGCGCAGCAGCAGCCAGGTGCCGGCCGCGGTGAAGAAGGCGAGCACCAGGAACAGCGCGCTGTGCACCGGGTTGCGCGACGTGATCACGAGCGTCGCTGACACCAGCAGCACCGCCGCGAAGGCGTAGAAGACCGCGGACTCGAACATTATTGTTGCGGCTTAGCGGTAGCGGGCGTCGCTCTCCCGGTCCCGGGCAATTTGCTCCTCGTAACGATCACCCACGGCGAGCAGCATGGGCTTGGTGTAGTACAGGTCCCCCCTCGCCTCGCCGTGGTACTCCAGGATGCGCGTCTCCACGATGGCGTCCACCGGGCAAGCCTCCTCGCAGAAGCCGCAGAAAATGCACTTGGTCAGGTCGATGTCGTAGCGCGTAGTGCGGCGCGTGCCGTCGGCGCGCTGCTCCGATTCGATGTGGATGGCGAGCGCCGGGCACACCGCCTCGCACAGCTTGCACGCGATGCAGCGCTCTTCCCCGTTCGGGTAGCGGCGCAGCGCGTGCAGGCCGCGGAAGCGCGGGCTCATCGGCGTCTTCTCTTCGGGAAACTGCACCGTGATCTTGCGCGCGAACAGGTGCCGCCCCGTGAGCGCCATGCCTCGCAGAAGTTCAACCAATAAAAAAGACTTGAAAAAATCGAGCACGCGGGTCATTGCCAGATGTTCCAGGGAGTCTGCATCCACAGCCCGATCACCGCGATCCAGACCAGGGTGAGCGGGATGAAGATCTTCCAGCCCAGCCGCATGATCTGGTCATAGCGGTAGCGCGGGAAAGTTGCCCGGAACCACAGGAACATCGATACCACCAGGAAAATTTTTGCAAACAACCAGATGAAAGGCGGCACCCAGTTCGTCACCGCGCTGTCCCAGGGCGCCTGCCAGCCGCCGAAGAACATCACCACCGTCAGCGCGCTGATGAGGATCATGTTCATGTACTCGGCGAGAAAGAACAGCGCGAAGGTCATGCCCGAGTACTCGATCATGTGTCCGGCGACGATCTCCGACTCGCCCTCGACCACGTCGAACGGCGCGCGGTTGGTCTCGGCGACGCCGCTGACGAAGTACACCACCAGCATCGGCGCGAGCGGCAGCCAGTTCCACGACAGGAAATTGAGCCCCATCGAGGCGAAGCGGCCGCGGCCCTGGGCGTTGACGATGTCAGACAGGTTGAGGCTGCCCGACACCATCAGCACCACCACCAGCGCAAAGCCCATCGCCAGCTCGTAGGACACCATCTGCGCCGCCGAGCGCATCGCGCCGAGAAAGGCGTACTTGGAGTTCGACGCCCAGCCGGCGACGATCACGCCGTACACGCCCATCGAGCTCAACGCCAGGATGTACAGCAGCCCGGCGTTGATGTCCGCGAGCACCACCTCGGGAGCAAAAGGAATCACCGCCCAGGCGGCGAGCGCCGGGGTCAGCATCAGCACCGGCGCGAGCAAGAACAAGCCCTTGTTCGCGTTGGTCGGAAGGATGATCTCCTTCAGCAGCAGCTTCACGCCGTCGGCGACCGGCTGCAGCAGCCCGGCGGGCCCCACGCGGTTGGGGCCGATGCGGATCTGGATCCAGCCAATCAGCTTGCGCTCCCACAGCGTGAGATAGGCGACGCACAGCAGCAGGGGCGCCACGATCGCCACGATGAACGCCAGGTTCCAGGCCGTCGAGGTCAGCGCGCCGCGCCAGTCCATCTAGGCAGCCCTCTCCACCGCGACCTTCTTCAGCGAAACCGTGCCGAACATCGGGCCGAGCTGCGCCGTCAACGGATGCGCGGCAGCGATGCGCACGCACTCGTCGGGCAGCCTGTCGTCGAGGGCCGCCGGCAGCCTGGCCGCGCCCTCGGCGAGGACCAGCTGCCCCGCGGAAATTCCGAGCCGCGCCATCAGTTTCGCGTTCATCCACGCCCTGGGCGGCTGCGCGTCCGGGGTCTTCTGCAGCGGCACCGAGCGCCGCACCAGCGGATCCGCGAAGTAGATCGGAACGTCGGCGATGCGCTGGATGCCTGGAGGATCGAAGGAAACCGGGCTCAGCTCGACCTGCGTCGCGTTCGAGAGCAGGCTCGAGACGTCGCGGCCGCGCAGGCAATCGGCGCGCGCTTCGTCGATGCTGTCGTAGCCGGTGCCGGGCTTGCCGAGCATGGTGCCCAGCACGCGCAGCACTTTCCAGCCGGGACGCGACTCGCCGAGCGGGTTCACGGCGGCGTAAAAGCTCTGCAGCCGGCCTTCGGTGTTCACGAACGTACCGGCCGTTTCGGTGAACGGCGTGATCGGCAGGAGGACGTCGGCATACTCGAGGCCGGTCTCGAACGCGCTCAACTGAACGACGAACTCCGCCTCGTTGACTGCCCGGGTGGCGGCGCGCGAATCCGCGAAGTCGAGCTCGGGCTCGCAATGCAGGAGCACCAGCGCCTTGCGGGCGAGGATGCTGTTGACGTTGCCTCCCGCCGGCAGGCCGGCGAGGTAACCGCCGACCGAATTTGCCGCCTCGCCGAGGAAACCGAGTCTAACGCCCAGCGCCTGCGCCTCGGCATGGATCTGTGCCGCGAGCGGATGCTGCTGGGCGAAGTTGCCGAGCAGCACTGCCGCGTTCTTCCCGCCTTTCAGCGCTTCCGCAAAAGACGCGATCGAATCCGGAATTTTCGACGGCGGCACGATGCGCTTGCTCGCGATCGGCATCGCCCAGTCGTCGTCCACCGAGTGCAGCATGTGGATCTGCGTGCCGCGCTTGGCCGCCTGGCGCAGGCGATGCGCGATCAGCGGATGGTCCTTGCGCAGGAACGAGCCCACCACCAGCACGCGGTCGAGCGTGCCGAGATCGGCAATCGGCATGCCGAGCCACGGAATGCCTTCGCGCCGGCCATCGGCGGAGAAGTCGGCGTGGCGCAGGCGGAAATCGGCCGGTCCGAGCTTGCCGGCGAGGTACAGCTCTTCGAGCGTCGAATGTGGCGAAGCGAGGACGCCGAAGTCCTGCTTCCGCAGGCCCCAGGCGGCGACCTCCAGCGCCACTTCCCAATCCACCGCTTCCCACCGCGCGCCGCGCTTCACCATCGGCCGCTTCAGCCGCCCGGGCGCATTGAGGCCCTCATAGGAAAAGCGGTCCTTGTCGGAAAGCCAGCACTCGTTGATCGCGTCGTTATCGAGCGGCAGCACGCGCATCACGCGCGACTGCTTAACCTGCACGACGAGGTTCGAGCCGAGGCCATCATGCGGTGAAACCGACTTGCGCCGCGATAGTTCCCAGGTCCTGGCCGTGTAGCGGAACGGCCCGGAGGTCAGGGCGCCGACCGGGCACAGGTCGATCATGTTGCCGGAGAGCTCGGACTCCAGCATGTGGTTGACGAAGGAGACGATCTCGGCCTTCTCCCCCCGTCCGGCGAGGCCGAGCTCCATCTTGCCCGCGATCTCCTGGCCGAAGCGCACGCAACGCGTGCACTGGATGCAGCGGCTCATCTCCTCGGCGGCGACCAGCGGTCCGAGCTCCTTGCGCAGCACGACGCGCTTTTCCTCGGTGTAGCGCGAGTTGCTGGGGCCGTAGCCGACCGCGAGGTCCTGCAGCTGGCATTCGCCGCCCTGGTCGCAGATCGGGCAGTCGAGCGGATGGTTGATCAGCAGGAACTCCATCACCCCGTTCTGCGCCTTCTTGGCGGCAGGTGAATTGGTCCATACCTTCATGCCGTCGGTGACCGGGGTGGCGCAGGCCGGCAGCGGCTTGGGCGCCTTCTCGACTTCGACCAGGCACATGCGGCAGTTGGCGGCGATCGAGAGCTTGCGGTGATAGCAGAAGTGCGGCACGTAGACGCCGAGCTTGTTGGTCGCGTCCATCACCGTGGCGCCCTGCGGCACCTCGACCGGCCTGCCGTCGA
>WNFI01082279.1_pt1 | contig 11804 bp, 7 predicted proteins | sample 5400471 | NCBI WGS metagenome assembly WNFI01 (sample SAMN13153348, study PRJNA577476) | soil metagenome | isolation source: 100 cm saprolite on Douglas fir-dominated hillslope | place: USA:California | collected 2013-09-17
CTGCCCTGTGAGTTCGCTGACTACTTTGCCACTCTCATCAAGAAATTGCAGAACCGACTTCCCATCTGACTGAACTTCCAGCCGCACCCGGACATTGCCGTTGCCGTCGCGCAGGCTCAGGCCCACCGATCCATCCGGTGCTCGGCCAACAACCATTCGCTTCACGTCATGCCGGTGCGTTGCAAAAAAGTCTTTCCACGCATCGTCCTGTCTGTCCTCGGGCAGTCTAACGATCCGCTCCTCGGCCTTTCTTTTCTCCTCTACCGGATAATCTCCCTGATCGGCGATGGTGATCCGCGAGAACTTGTCTTTGCCCTCCTGACCCGCATCGAGAGCGAAAATCTGATTCTCTTCATATTGATCGAGACTCAGGTGTCCATGATTTTCTATCGTGCCGTCAGGGAGCTGGCTTGCTCCCCATATCAGGCCGCCCTGTTCGGTACCTTCCTCACTCATGAACAGCATGCCTGCGGCATCCCGGCGATCCGGCCGGGGAGACTCCTTCTTATGAATCCATCCACCGGGGAAATCCGCGCGGTTGGAAATAGTGAGCCGCACCGTTCCGTCTGGTTCGACAATGTTGATGCGGCGCGCAGTGATGATGCCAAACTGCGGATTTCGCATCATCGCGAATCCGCATAGAACCGTCACAGCAAACACAGCCGTTAGCACGCCGGAGTAGATCGTGAGGAAGCGAGGATTGGATGTGATTTTCACGGAAGCCTCCTGGGAAACCTAGCACTCGGGTTGAATACGTCGGAATGTTACACCTGGTTCCTTACAAGCATAGAATTTGCCGTCATGGATTCAGTTCTGGAGAAGCTACAAGTCCCGCGTATGATAAAAATGAGTCTCTATCCTCGAGAGTGCGCGTTGCAAAAGACTCCACCAGAGCAGGCGCTGGACGCCAAACCCGCCCCCACTTCACGGGATCGCAGTTCTGCGCGCCGTGTTGCGCTGGTGGGGTTCGGCACTGTCGGTCGTGCCGTAGCCAAGATTCTATGCGAACGAAGAGATGGCTTGCTCCGACTGACGCACATCTGCAATCGCAACTTCGAGCGCAAGAAGCAACCCTGGGTGCCAGGCGACGTGGTTTGGACCGACGACCTCCAGATTATTCTCAGCTCCGAGGCTGACATCGTTGTCGAGCTGATCGGAGGCCTGCACCCCGCCGAGGACCTGGTGCGCGGCGCCCTGAACGCAGGCATGTCGGTGGTGACGGCGAATAAGCAACTCATCGCCCGCCACGGCCCGGAGCTACTCCAGCTTGCAAGCGCGAATGGCTGCCAGCTTGAGTATGGGGCCTCCGTCGCCGGCGGCGTTCCTGTTCTTCCCGCCCTTCGCACCGGACTTTGCGGAGATCGCCTGCACGGCATTGCGGGAATCCTGAACGGCACTTGCAATTACATTCTCAGCCGGCTCGAGAGCGATCGCATTCCCTTCAGCGAGGCGCTCGAAGAAGCGCAGGCCCGCGGCTACGCCGAAGCCGACGCCAGCGAAGATCTCGACGGCGGCGATGCCCGCGCCAAACTTTCCATCCTGGCGCTCGCCGGACTGCAAGTCCGCGTCTCTCCCACAGACATTCGCGCCCGCACCATCCGCCCCATCGAGGCCGTCGATTTCGATTACGCCGCCGAGTTGGGCTGCACCATCCGCCAAATTTCGCGCGCCGATTTGAAAGAGACAACGTTGTTTGCCGACGTTGGCCCCAGCCTGGTTCCCACCGACTCGCCGTTTGGCCGTGTGCAGAGAAATCTAAACCTGGTTTTGACATCGGGAGAATACGGCGGCGACATGGCCTTCCTGGGCGCGGGTGCCGGAGGCGATCCCACGGCCGTTGCGGTAGTTTCAGACCTGATGGCTGTGGCGGCAAGTTTCGCCGCCGGGCCTCGCCCGCGCAGCGCGCTAGAGTTCGCGTCACCCAAGGTAAGCTGCGACTTTGAAACGCCGTGGTATCTGCGCCTGGTGGTGAAAGATCAGCCTGGCATTATCGCGGGCCTGGCGGCGATCCTCTCGGCTCACCAACTGAACATTGACGCCGTGCTGCAAAAGCCGGGCTTCGAGAAGAGCGCGCTGCCCTTTGTAATTACGCTTGAGCCTTGCCGTGACACGCAACTGCATCCCGCGATTCAGGAAATGTCCGCACTCCCGTTCGCGTTGCGGCCATGCCTCTGCCTGCCCATCCTGCGCTAGGTCCCTCTCACAGCGCTATACGCCACCACGAACTGTCATCCCGAGCGAAGCGAGGGACCTTGGTGTTTGCCCGCGGTGGCTATGTCGGCGGCAGTCAAACACCAAGGTCCCTCGCTTCGCTCGGGATAACAGTTCGTCGTGCTTCCTTGCGTTAGCTGGCCTTGCTCCAGAAAGGATTCTTCAGCCCCGCAGGCGCGAGAGCGCTATCGGTTCTTGTTTCCGCGCCCGAATCGTCCGAGATTTTTTCATCCTGCAAGCGAGACGAAGGCGCCTGCGGATCTTCCTGGCAATAAGATGGCGTCAAAGGAGATGGATATTCTGATTTCACCGGGAGACCTCCACAAGCGTTATGATCTAGCTCCATTGAAACACTCTCAGGGCGATCCGGAGGCCGCAAAATCTCGATACATCCCATCGAAAAATCAGCAGGCAGAAAGTGGACGCCGGAGCGTCGTTTTCTAGCGCACCGGCAAAACTGCTAGGATGTCACCGCGACTCAACGTCCCTTACGAGACGCCAAATTAATCCCGAGGAACGCATTCATGAAATACCGCAAGCTCGGCCGAACCGGTTTCGATGTCAGCGACGTTGCCTACGGACTGTGGGGTATGAGCGGCTGGACCGGCTCCGACGACCAGCAGTCGCTCGATTCCCTCCAGCTCGCCGTCGACTCCGGCTGCAACTTCTTCGACACCGCCTGGGCCTATGGATACCGTGAGGTGTTTTCTCAGGACCACGTACTCCAGTACGCCGACCAGATTCGCAAGAAACTTGGCACTGACTCGATCGACCTCTTGCAATTTCATGTCTGGGATGACAGTTGGACCGACGATGCGGAATTCCGATCAACGGTCGAGAAGCTAAAAGACGGCGGTTGGATTCGTTCCTTCGGCCTCAGCCTGAACCGCTGGGAGCCGGAGAACGGCATCAAGGCGCTGCACACCGGATTAGTCGACGTGGTGCAGGTGATTTACAACATCTTCGATCAGGCGCCCGAAGACAAATTGCTTCCGCTCTGCCAGGAACGTAACGTGGGCGTGATCGCGCGTGTCCCCCTCGACGAAGGTAGCCTCGGAGGCAAGATGACTCTCGAAACCCGCTTCCCGAAGGGCGATTGGCGCGCCGGATACTTTGGCCCGGAAAATCTGGCGAATACGATCAAGCGCGTCGACCAGCTCAAGAAAATTCTGCCCACCGGCATGACGCTTCCAGAAATGTCGCTGCGCTTCATTCTGTCGCATCCCGCGGTGAGCACCACCATCGTGGGCATGCGCAGCCCCGAGCACGTCCGTCAGAACGTTGCCGCCAGCGACGCTGGTCCGCTCGACTCTGCCCTGCTCGCAGAATTGAAGAAGCACCGCTGGGACCGCAAGCCGCAACGCTGGTCGGATTAAGGTCACGCGAAGACCTTTAGGTGCGCTTGGCCTCTCCGCGTACTCCGCGAGCAGTTCTCCGCGATCTCCGCGATAAAGGCTTTTGTTCCTTGCAGCGCCCTACGACCTCTGGTAGTAGCTCGCGCCGCAGGCTACTCTCGCATCTGCAACATGACCCGAAAGCCCCGCCAGACAGCACTCTCCATACTAGCCGCCATTCTGCTCGCGGCCACCCTTCACGCCCAAAACGTCCGCGGATCCCTGCGCGGCACGGTGCAGGATGTCTCTGGCGCGCGCATCTCCTCCGCAAAAATTGTCGCGCAGTTGTCGGCATCGTCCGTGCAACGCGAGGCCACCAGTGAAGATCGCGGAGAATTTCGTCTCGACGATCTTCAGCCTGGCAACTACCGCATCACCATCACTGCCGCCGGTTTCGCCCCGGCGCAGGCAGAAGTTGTGGTCGCCGTCGCCACCGTGCGCGACATCACGGTCACAATGAAGCCATCGGCCGCGCCGGAGACGGTGCAGGTGCGCGCGGAAGTATCGTCCATCACAACGCAGGCCGTAGACGTAGCCAGTGCTGTACATCAGGGCGTTGTGACTACGCAAGACCTGGAAACGTTGCCGCTCGCCGCCCGCAGCTTCGCCAACATTGCCTACCTCGTACCGGGCACCGAACCGGTCGAACCTTCCGATCCCACGAAGGCGCGCATTACCGCGGTCTCCACCGGCGGAAGCTCCGGCCTGAACAACGAGCTTTCGGTCGACGGCGCCGATAATTCCGACGACTGGATCGGCGGCTTCCTGCAAAACTTTTCTCCCGACGCGATTCAGGAATTCGCCGTGCGCACTGCCCAGGAAGATGCCGATACGGGAGGCACCACCGCCGGCTCGGTCGTGATCAACACCCGGCGCGGTACGAATGAATGGCACGGCAGCGGCGCGTTCTACGAGCGCGCAGCTGCCCTCAACGCGCGCTTCCCCATCGAGAATCCCGCACCCAATCCTAAGCAGCCGTTCTCGCGGCAGAACTACGTCGCCACGTTGGGCGGTCCCATAAAGAAAGACAGGATCTGGCTGTTCTCTTCGCTCGAATATGTGCACGAGAACGCCAGCATCGCCTATAGTCCCGCCAGCACAGCACAGTTCACCGCGCTCGCGCAGCTGGCCGCGGACGGCCTGATTCCCGGTGCCAGCTCAATCGCCGTGCCGCAGAATGTTCCTATTCCCTTCCGCGACTACATCGCTTCGCTGCGTTTCGACTGGGCACAATCGTCGAAGTCGCAATGGTTTCTGCGGACCGCGGAAGATAACTACGTCACGCACAACGCGCTGGTGCAGCAAGCCACTCTGCCCTCAACCGGACTGACCATCCACAACAATTACTGGAACACCGTCCTCAGTAACACCTACGCGTTTAATTCGCGATGGCTGGGCACATTCGTAATGAGCGCCAGCGAATTGCATCTCACGCAAGCCCGCAACTCGACTCTGGGATTTGCGCTGGCATTCCCCTTCAGCGCAACCTCGCTGACGGTTTCCGGCTTCGAAACTTTCGGCGACAATCAGTTCGCCACGCCCATCACTCTGTTCCCGTCCCTGCGCAATCAGGAAAAATATCAGCTCCGCTACGACGTAAGTCACGCCACGGGCGACCACGGCTTCAAATTCGGCATTAACTTTATTCATGAGCCAGTGCTGAGCGGCTCGTTCCCCGGAACTCAGGAAACGCTGCACAGCTTTCCCAACGACCCCACTTTCTATTTGAATAATTCGGCACAGTTTCTCTCGGACTACGCGGCTGGCGCCACGACCACTCCTGCCAGCGACGGCAGCTTCTCGCAAAACTTGCAGCGCCTCGCACTCTACGCCGAAGACTCCTGGCGCGTAACTCCACATCTCACAGTGAACTACGGACTGCGCTGGCAAACGACTTACGGACTGTTTACCGGTTCAGGCCGCAGCCAGGCGCAGAATGCCGCATTCGTCACGCTGCGAGCCCTACAGATTCCGGTGAGCCTGCCTCGCGACGACCGCAAACAATTCGGCCCTCGCCTCGGCATCGCCTACTCTCCCGGCGACAGCGGCAACACGGTGCTCCGCGCGGGCTTTGGCCTGTTCTACAACGATCTCGCGCAGAATGGATGGGCAACGGCATTCCAGGGCGTGAACTCGACGAACGCGGTCGCCCCGGGTTCTTGTACTTTCGTTGGCAGCAGCGGTCCGCCATCGACTGTGGGCTCCGGCTGCATTCCCGGCGATGCCTCAGGCGGTGTGGGAAATCTGATTGATGGCCGCTACAAAACGCCATATGCGATCCACATCACAGCAGGCGTTCAGCACGCTTTCAATCAGCACTGGACTCTAAGTGCCGACTACACGCACGAACAGGGCAATCACAGCTATCGCGGGTACAGTTTCACCGGCGGCGCCAATCTCTTTACTCCATTGCTCGCGGCAGACGACCCCAACCAGGCAGCCGTAGTTCCCGACTTGAATCTTTTCAAATCCGACAATCGCTCCAGCTACAACGCCCTCATGGTGCGCGTGCAAGGCAACGTGTCGCACCGCTTCAACCTGACGGCGCATTACACGCTGGCAAAAGCGCAAACCTGGGGATGTCTGCTCGGCGAACTCTTTGACTACGTGAACGGCGTGTGTGATCCGCTGAATCCTTTCGGGCCCGGAGATTATGGACCCTCCGGCGAGGATGTCACTCACCGCTTCGTTCTCGCCGGAACTTTACATCTGCCCGCCGGAATCGAGCTGACCACCATCACTCAAGCGGAAAGCGCCCGCCCGTTCACGCTGACTACGCCGGCAGGGACCCGGGCGGTGGTCAACGGCGTGGAATCGAAGCTCGACCAATTCCGCGGCACGCCATTTATTCAGGCGGATCTTCGAATCAGCCGGCCTTTCAAGTTCGGCGATCGCTGGACGATCATGCCCTTCGCCGAGTTCTTCAACCTCTTCAACCGTAACAATCCTGGCGCAAATTACGTGACCGATATTTCCGCGCTGCCCAATCCAGTAAACAATCTCGCCAACGCCACCGCCGTCTGTCAGAATCCGCCAGCGTGTTCAACCTTCGTCCCCATCACCAGCTTCAAGCAATTGCTGGTGCCTTCGGGAGGCCTGGGGGATTTCTTTGGCCCCGGAACCACCGTAGGCATTCCGTTTGCCGCACAGCTAGGCGTAAGAGTAACGTTCTAGCCAGCCTCCCGCTTCCCGCTATCCGTTACGGCGTAAGCTCGAACACCGTGCCGCCGCCCTGAAGGCCGCCGTCCGCAGTTGTTCCGTAGAGATTTCCCGAAGAATCGAGAATCAGATTCCACTGCGGCAGGAATCCCCGCTCTTTTTCGCTGAAGTTCCGCAGAACGACTTCATTCCAGGTTCCGCCGCCAGCGGGCGTCAGTTCGTACACCACGCCCCCGCCGCCGATGCCCCCAAACTCTGCCGTGCCATAAAGATTTCCGGAAGCGCCCATGACGACGGCGCCATGAGTCTCGCTCCCATCGAACCCGTTCTGCTGGAAATTGAACAGCGTGCTCTCGGTATAGGTGCCACCGCCCGCGGGCATTAACTCGAACGCGGAACCGGCCCCATACGGGCCGCCGAACGCGGTCGTGCCATAAATGTTGCCGGATCCATCGAAGATCAGGTTTCCGAAAGGCTCACCCCCGTCTGTGAAGCTGTAGAGAATATTTTCGGTCCAGCCGGACGAGCCGTGTACCAGTTCAAACACTATCCCGGAGCCGACGGCGCCGCCCGACCCAGTCGTGCCGTAAAGATTGCCGGAGGCATCGAGGGTCAAGCCCGCGAACGGAAATTGCCCGTCGCCAGCACTGCCGAAACTGTGCAGCACTGATGCCCCCCAAGTTCCGGCCTTGAGCTTCAATTCGAACGCTGTCCCACCCGTGAAGGTGCTGCCGAAAGCGCCGCCATTTTGTGTCGTCCCATAGAGGTTGCCGGAGGCATCGATAATCACACCGGATTGAGGGTAGTTCCCGTCGGTGCCCTTGAAGCTATGTAATCTCTTTTCCGTCCACACTCCGCCCGCGCCGGGAATCAACTCAAAAACTGTGCCACAGCCCACAGGAGTGGTAGCGCATGTTCCCGTGCCGCCGTAAGTTGTCGTGCCATAAAGATTTCCGGCACTATCCATGATCAGGTTACCCACGGGAATTTGCCCATCGGTACCCTGCCCGAAAGTATGCAGCACCTTCTGGGTCCAACTGCCTGACACTGTCGGCGATAACTCATAGACAGTACCCATGCCGTTGACACCCCCGCTGCTGGTTACCCCGTAAAGATTGCCGGACTTATCAAAGATCACGCCGGAAGAGGGCCGGAACGCCAGCGAGCTATCGGGGAAGAAGTTATACAGCACTTTTTCTGTTTGGGCGGTCGCGGGCGAGGCCGTCGTAAGCGTGGCGATTGCAAAGATGGCCAATACCGCAGCCAGTCCGAGGGAAGGTTTCTTGTTACGCATGGAAAATCCTCCTTGGTCGACGTATGGACGAGTGGTCGAGCCGTGCCGGGCCTACGAACTTAGAAAGAGTTTAGGAGCAGGGGAACTCCTACTTTGGGGAGGGAAGCCAATTTATAACAAGAATCTAGTTGGAGTCAATACAGAAATTACCGCACCAGCCACTCGGTCGCGGTATGCACTCGCACGAGTAGCTCGCTGTAAGTGACAGCCATGGTGACCGCCACGGTTACAGCCACGCACAACGCATATTTGAGCGAATGTCCCGGAGCAGCGCTCGCAGTGCGTTCCGTCCACGCAATCAGCCGCTGCACGCGCGCGTTAACTGACTCCGCCGGGCTGTGGACCAAAGCAGTAGTCAGCTCCGCGGGCGCTTCCAGCGGGGCCAGTCGCGACAACTTGATCACGGCCGCGGCCAGATCCAGAGCTTCCGACGCGCTGGAGACCGCGGCATCGTCGGCGGCCATTTCGGTGGCCTCGCGCCAGGCATTCTCCAGTTCCGCCATCCCAGGAAACGCTACGACACGCAGAATCAACTTTCGCAGATTGTCCCGGCGGCGCACATGCGAACCGCTCGAATGAATATTGCTGGATGCGTCCGCCGCGCGCGACCATCGCGCAACGGTGCGAGACGCCTGCTGCAACGCCGTCGCGGCCTTCCACGCGCCAGCCAGCAGCGCGCCCAGTCCGCACAAGCCCAGAGCCACCGGTACCGCGCCCAGAGATTCACTCACCGCGCGCGGTTCGAGTAGCACAAACGAAGGCACCGCTAGGGCAAGGGTGATCCCCGTTGCTACTGCAAATGGGGTCACGCGCAAGGTGAAAAGCATATCGGCGACTCGTCTCGCTGAACACCGGCGGCCGTAAGAAAACAGTTTTCGCCACACTCCGCAAACCACCAGCGACAAAACGCTGTAGAGCAGTATGAAGATGGAGAAAGAAACCGCCATCCCGCGCAAGGCGAACATTATTCTCTCTCCCTCTGGACAGTCTTCGGTTGGCCCAATTCCCGTAGGCCCAGTTCGCGGCGCTTGCGTTCCACCAGCTTGCGCAAATCGTCGAGCAGTTGCGCATCGCGTTCGCCCAGGATTTCCACCAGAAACGAAAGTGGCAAAGACGAAGCCGGACTCGCATCCAGCAGTTGGCGAAAAGCATGGCCCGCGGCTTCGCGATGCAACTCTTCGCGACTGAATCGCGGAGCGTAGCGGAATGCCCTGCCTTCTTCCGATCGAGTCAGCAGACCCTTCTTGAACAGGCGGTCGAGTGTCGTCATCACCGTGGTGTACGCAAGGTCCGGGGAATCCTTCTCAAGCAGTTCGCGGACGGTCGCGCTGCCCCTCGCCCACAGCCCGTCGAGCATGCGCTCTTCGAGCGGTCCGAGTTGACGCGAAGAAGATCGAAATGAATGAAAAATCCGCATCGCCTTCCGACTGAACTCCGGATTCTATCCCGAGCCGGCTAACCCGCGCCAGAGGACTTTCTTCTCGCTTTTTTCGGAAGCAGTAATGCCTCTCGAAGGATTGAACGCAGGCGACAAACCACCTGTTACGCAGCTCCCGCGCGGTTCTTCACCGTCACATCCTCGATGGCCAACAAGATGAAGGGATGCCCGGTCTGAAGTTCCACCCGGCGGGCGTTGAGCTGCATGTCCCGTTGTCCGAGGTGGGGAAAGTCATGGCTCATTTCGAAATCGTCCACGCGGGAATTTCGCGGCACAATTTCCTCCAGCAATTCCCGCAGCTTTGGGATATTCCACTGCCCGTTGCCCAGCTCATAAATCAGACGCCCGTCCGTTTCTTCGGGAGTGACCTCGAAAGATTTGTAGAATGCCGGATTCGCTGCCGTAACATGAAGTCCAGCGTTCAGTACCAGAATCGGCTCCCGGGCGCTCTCCACAATCGTGTCCGCATATTCGCGCGTTTGATCCAGCGTGCGCTTGAGGGCGTCGACGTCCTGCAAACTGATCACTGCGCCTTCGATCCGATTGTCCCAGGTTTTGTAGGGCCGCACGTGCAGCATCTGCCACCCGCCTTCATTGGTGCGCACCTCACGCTCCTGCTGAGTTGCGCGGCGGATGGCTTCCCGGGCCAAGCCTTCCAAATCTTCCACGTCGAGGTTTGGGCGGATCTCTCCCAACCGCCGGCCGATATCTCCGGGCAGCAGGTTCAGAAGTTTTTGCGCCGGCGGGGTAAAGCGGCGAATACGCAGATCGTTGCTCACCATGACTACGGGAATATCCACGTGGCCCAGCAGGTTCAGCAGATCGTTGTTGGCCGAGCCCAATTCCGAGTTGCGATTCTGCATTTCCTCGTTGAGGGTCGTGAGTAATGAGCGAGCGCAACTGTTCCCGCAACTGATTCGCCTCGCGTTTCAGAAGTTCGGTGTCCCGCGTCGTAGGGGAGGCTACTCTTATCGGCTTGCCAGCCTTGCCCTTGTCCTCCAAAACCGCGGACTTGCGAACCGTATCCTGAAACACCACCACGTAAAAGCGCTCGTGCGCCGTTGGTCCCCGCAAGGGCACCACTTCGAGGCTGATCTCACGCATCCCCGCTTCCGATCGAATGTGTACTCCTTCCTTCCGCACCGTTGCGTTGGTTTTCCTGGCCGTGTCGAGGGCGGCTCGCAAGTCGACCAACAGGCCTTCCCGCGCCATTTTTGCCACGCTGAAGCTGGGTTGCCCAGCCGGCGGCTCCAGATAGGCTCCGGTCTTCCCCTGAAACTGCACAATCTCCATTTGATCGTTCACCACAATACTGGCCGGAACAAAACGGTTCACCAGCAGATGCTCTACTTCTCGTTCCACGGTAAACGGAGCCGGCAAGTCCCGGGCCTTCGTGTCCCCTGTTTTGATCGGCAAATAGTCCGCATTCGCGAAGTAGGTAGTCAGCCGGGCCGTGGTCTTCCGCTTCTGGTAGATCTTGTCCTTCTTGTCGACCAATCCGAAGTGGTCGGCAAATCCCCCCAGGTTTTCCGACGATCCCAGCATCAGGTAGCCGCCGGGTTTGAGTGCGTAGTGCAACGAGGGGATCACCCGCCGCTGCAAAACCGGCCCCAGATAGATCAGCAGGTTGCGGCAGCTCACCAGATCCAGGTTTGAAAACGGGGGATCTTTCACCAGGTTCTGCTTGGCGAAGATGCACATATCCCGAATGGACTTGTTGATCTGAAATCCCCCATCCAGCCGGACGAAGAACCGCTTCAATCGCTCCGCCGAAATCTCCGACACCGCCGCTTCGGTGTACAGGCCGGTGCGGGCGCGGTCGAGCGCCGTGTCGCTGATGTCGGTGGCGAAGATCTGGATGGCGGTGGCAGCCTGCGAAATGTTCCGGCTATGCACCCACATGTACTCCAGCAGCGTGATTGCGATCGAGTACACTTCTTCGCCGGTGGAGCAGCCCGCCACCCAAACTCGTATGGGATTATCCGGCTTGCGGCCCTCAAACAGTTTGGGATAGACATGCTTGCGCAACGCCAGAAACGCCTCCGGCTCGCGGAAAAATCCCGTGACATGGATCAGCAAGTCGCGGTAAAGCTCGTCTAGTTCTTCCGGCTTCCGCCCAATGAAACGCAGGTAGTCCTTCAGCGTTTCCACCTTGTGTACCACCATGCGCCGCCGGATGCGCCGGTGCAGAGTGGTGTGCTTGTAGTTGCTGAAATCCACCCCGCTCGATTCCCGCAGCAGCCCGAACAGCGCGTTCAGGTCGCTGCCCACCATTCCCTGAAAGCCTTCCGTCTCAGGCGACACAACC
>WNFI01701718.1_pt1 | contig 11804 bp, 10 predicted proteins | sample 5400471 | NCBI WGS metagenome assembly WNFI01 (sample SAMN13153348, study PRJNA577476) | soil metagenome | isolation source: 100 cm saprolite on Douglas fir-dominated hillslope | place: USA:California | collected 2013-09-17
GATTGGTGTACTCGCCCTGCAAGGCGATTTTGACGCGCACCGCACACGGCTGGAAGAACTCGGCGCTGAAGTGGTGCTCGTCAAGAAGCCCGAACAACTCGACGGCATCGCGGGTCTGGTCATCCCCGGCGGCGAGTCGAGTACATTTCTGAAGTTGCTTGGCGAAGAGGGCCTCGCAAAGTTGAAAGAATTCGTCCGCGCGAATCCCACTTTCGGGACGTGCGCCGGAGCCATTCTGCTGGCTAACGAAGTTGAGAATCCGAGGCAAGCCGGGTTGGGCGTTCTCGACATCACTATTCGCCGTAACGCCTATGGGCGCCAAGTCGATAGTTCCATCCGCGAAGGGCAGTTCCTCGACGATGCTATCGAAATGGTCTTCATTCGGGCACCGAAAATCGAGCGCGTCGGCGAAGGCGTAGAGGTCATTGCGACCGAAGGGGCCGATCCGGTGATGGTGCGAAAGGGCAAAACGCTGGCCGCTACATTTCACCCGGAGCTAAGCGACGATCTGAGAATCCACCGCTACTTCCTGGAGATCGTCGCAAACGGCAGGCACTGAGCCTTCCTCCGTGACTTCGGTGTTCGAGGGGTCAGGATTTACGCTTCCTACTTCAGCAAGAACTCTTTTACAAACATTACCGTCGCGTAAAACTGAAAGTCCTAGCTCGCGGAATGTCTCTAGTTGCTGAAGCGGCGGCGGATGAGGGTGGCCAGTCCAACCAGCCCCGTCCCTAGCAAGATTAGAAGGCCAGGTTGCGGAGCCGCCGAGGCATGTACCACAGCGGGGGCGGCAAACGAGTTTACCACCGACATGAAGATCAGTACTGCAGAGACGAGAAGGCGCACGGGACAACTCCTTTCGCTTGTACTAGCGCAAGCGATTGTCCAACCAGGCCATTTTCATTAACTGTTCAAATAGCGTGTTTTCAGAGACAATCCCGTGACATTTTTTGTCAGTGTTACGAATTTTCCGACGGTAATCTCGGCTGGTGTGCACCGCTTTGCACTTTTTTGCCTCTGGAGTCTCCTGTTTCGGCTCTGCTCCCGTTCCGGTATCCTGTGACCCGCTTACGGAACATCCCCAAGGAACCCGCCCCAGAACAGGCATCCAACTCGATTTCGTTGGCCTCCTACCGGCGCTTGCTGGGCGGGAACCGCAACTTTCGACGCCTTTGGGGCGCGCAGGTGGTCAGCGAAATCGGAGACTGGTTCTACACTCTCGCCATTTACAACCTGCTGCTGCAACTCACCGGACGTGCCGGTTCCGTCGCCCTCGCGCTGGTGTTGCAAGTTCTTCCGCAGACGGTGATCGGCACCGCTGCTGGGGTAATCAACGACCGCATTCGCCGGAAACAAGTCATGATCGCCACCGACCTGGGACGCATGGTGATCGTGTTCTGCATGCTCTTCGTGCGCTCAAAGGAGATGGCATGGCTGGTGTATCCGCTGCTCGTGGCCGAAACCCTACTAGCCGCCTTCTTCGAGCCCGCGCGCAGTTCAGTGATACCCAACATTGTCGAGCGCGAGGATGTCGTTCTTGCGAATACTTTGTCATCGACCACGTGGTCGCTCAACCTCATGATCGGAGCGACCTTGGGCGGAGCAGTGGCGGCTCTGTTTGGGAGAGATGCGGTCTTCATTCTGAATGCGCTGTCGTTTTTGGCCTCGGCGCTGTTCATCGTAAGGATGCGGTTTCACGAACCGCATGCGGAAGGCCTTCCACCACTGCGCCTGCGCGACCTGGTGGACCTTTCTCCGGTAATCGATGGCTTCCGGTATGTGCGCTCGCAGGCCCGTCTGCGTTTTACGATTTTTGCCAAGGCCGGAAGCCTGACCATCGGGGCAGGATGGGTTCTATTCACAGTAATGGGACATAACGAGTTCGCAGTCCGCTGGCGTGGGCTGGATCCTGCGCGCGGCTCGTTTCTAGGCATGAGCATTTTGCTGGGAGCTCGGGGCGTAGGAGCTCTCCTGGGCCCGCTCCTCACTGCGACCTGGGCAGGACAGTGGATTCGCAGGCTTGAGCGGGCGATGCTTTTCGGCTATCTGGCTTCCGCAGCCGGCTACATGGTGCTCGGCGTGTCGGAACATCTATGGCAAGCCAGCCTGTGCGTAATGGTCGCCCATTTCGGCGGAGCGATGGTCTGGGTGTTTTCAACCACGCTGTTGCAACTGCAAAGCGAAGACAAATTTCGCGGCCGCGTCTTCGCCGCCGACCTTGGGCTGTGTATGTTCACCATCGCTGCAAGCGCCTACCTAGCCGGACATTTTGTTGACGCCGGCTATCCCGCGAGACATGTCGCCAGCGCCGCGGGCATGCTGATGCTGGTGCCGGCGGGGCTGTGGGCTTGGGCGATACGGGAAACGCGTTAGAGATGAAGTCTGGGCACTACGGACTCACCATCTTGCTCTGTAACTGCGGGGCGAGACGGACAAGGTCCTTGAGGTTGAACGTGTAAATGCGGTCGCAGCGCGCCTTTACTGCGCAGTGCAATTGTAGGGCGTCGCAGAGAATACCCCGCGCAATTCGGCCTTCGCCGCCAATTCAAGCAGGGCCTGGTAATCGCCCTCTCCAAGGGTGACGATTTCGCACTTACGCACCACCGTTTCAGTTAGGTAGCGGTAAGCCTCGGTCGGTTGAATCATGGGGGTCACTGGAAGTCGCGTCAGCACGCTGTATGTTTCAGCCAGACCATGCCCAGAGACCACTCCAGAGTGCCGGCCGGTCATGACTTGACGATATGCCGCTAGCCCCGCGACGTGATGAGGATGAGCCGCGACGCCTGCCGCCACCAGCACGGAGGTGTCGAAGAACAACTTCACTCCATCCCACCGCTTCGCCTGATGCGTTCTTCACGGTCTTCGCGAAGGGCTTTGTCGAAGTCCCGCAAGCGATCGATTTTCGCCGCGAGGATGAAGTCGGACTCCGTTAGCCCATCGACGGTGTGGGTCCAGATCGTAATCTCGGCCTTGCCCCATCCCAGCAAAATATCCGGATGATGCCCTTGCTCGTCGGCCAATTCGCCGACCTTGTTGACGAACGCCAGAGCGGAACGGAAGTCGGGGAACTTGTAGGCGCGGGTGAGGTGATGTTCGTTCACCACTGTCCAGTCCGCGAGCTGGCGATGCAGGTCTGCGAGAGCCGTCCCCCTGAGCGGCGGGATGCCGCCCTTGCAGGGGACGCAAGTTTTGTCGGCGAGAGAAGTCATGATCGTGCCTCTCCCGACAGGATACGCTTGCGGCGTTCGATTCTGTTTATTACGGGATTATTGCTAGGTTTCGGAGAGCGCTGAGTCGCCCCTACCCGAAACGAATTCTGGACGCGCACGCCAACTGCGCGTCCAGTGGTTCCTCGTGGTTTTCGAATCAGTGCGAAGGCGGCGGAAAATGGCAGTTCCCGGGGTCTGGAGCGTCGATCCGGCCCGGTTGACCTGTCGGAACTAGGCGGACAACGTAGACCTGTGCCTGCACCGTGCCTTCGTTGCGGACGATGTGAACGTGGTCCCCGCCTTCGTCGACAAAGGTCATCCCGGCTGAGTACGCGGTCCCGGTGCAAGTGGGATCGTCGCCTGCATACTGCGTCACGGTTCCAGCCACGACAATGATCAAGCTGTGGCCAAGATGCGTGTGCCAGCCTGTGTCTCCCCCTACATCCCAGACATTGTTCAGAACATATCCGTCAGATAGTCCCTTTGTTTTCTGCCGTGAGCGCCAGATGTTCCTCTTTGTCCACTCTGGTGCGGTGCCGGGCTGGACGAACTTGTTAAAGGCATCGATTTCCGCGAACTGACCCTTGGCAAGGGTTGTAGTGGTGAATCCGACGGGCCCGGTCGCCATGGCCGGTGTTGCATAAATGAGGGCCGTGACCGTCATCCCGGCACTCAACGCGAACCACACTAATTTTTTTTGCATATCTATCCTCCTGATTTTGATTGTTCGCATCCCGGGGAATTTAAAGACGCGCCGCCACCATCGGACACTTGGGCGGGTACCGTCAAACGGCAATGCGCGGAAACTCCGCGATTTCTTCATTTACTGCTAAATACCGTGCTTTGCCGTGCCCAACTTAGGCGCTACAATCGTTACCCCGGGCCCGCAATACCCGCGCAACCAACAATTTAGTGAGGAGGACATAATGGGCGAACCGTCTCTTGGCATCCAGCCACCCTCGAGACCGCCCGAAGACCGCCTGGATTCCTGGAAGGAAATCGCCGCCTACCTTAACCGCGACGTAACTACGGTTCAGCGATGGGAGAAGCGGGAAGGGATGCCTGTCCACCGTCACCTCCATGACCGACAGGGCTCGGTATACGCCTTCAGTTCGGAACTCGACGGCTGGGTGCAAAGCCGACGTCTGCGATCCGAGGCGGAGGAAAAAGAATATCCAGTCGAGACGCAGGTGGACGCTCAAGTTGACGGCGGGCCGAGACGAACTCTTCGGTTAGCCCGCTGGCTGGTTGTGGGCGGAGTGACGGTGCTCGCCCTGCTGACCGTCACCTACTTCATGACGCGAAGTCGCAACCGTATCGCGACCGGGCCAAGAATCACTTCACTGGCAGTACTGCCTCTGAAGAATCTGTCTGGCGATCCAACTCAGGAATACCTGGCCGACGGCATGACCGAAGCCCTGATTGGACGCCTCTCCGCGATCCACGATCTACACGTCATCTCTCGTACCTCGGCGATGCAGTTCAAAGATACAAAGCTTTCGGTGCCCGAGATTGCGAAGACGCTCCGAGTCGATGCCATCGTCGAAGGGTCGGTGATTCGAGAGGGCAACCGGATTCGCGTCACTGCCCAGTTGATTCGCGGAACGACCGATACGCATTTCTGGTCCGAAACCTATGACCGCGAATTGCAGGACGCGCTGACGCTTGAGAGCGAAGTGGCGCAAGCGATCGCTGGACGAGTGCAGGTCACGCTCAGCGGCGAGGAGCACGCGAGACTGACGGCCACGCGTACCGTTGCGCCGGAAGTCTATGAGAGTTATCTGAAAGGCCAATTTGCTCTCGACAGGGCGCGTGACAAATCCGGCATGGAGGAGAGCGTTGGCTATTTCGAAGACGCGATCAAGATGGACTTGACGTTCGCGCCAGCCTATGTCGGTCTTGCCCGCGCATACGATGATCTGGGCGGAATCCTTGTCGGCGGTCTCCCTGGTGAAACCCGCCCAAAAGTTGTCAGCGCAGCCCGGAAAGCACTGGAACTCGATCCTGGGATTGTGGAAGCGCACACGCTGCTGGCAGATATAGAGCAGAAAGAATGGCATTGGGCCGAGGCCGAGGCGGAATACAAGCGCGCCCTCGATTTGAGCCCGAACGGAGCTGTCGCTGAGTCTGGATATTCTGGGTGGCTTCTTTGTCAGGGACGAACCGACGAAGCACTGGATTGGGCCCGGCGCGCCCGGGAGCACGATCCCCTTACGATTACCGGTGAGGACATCGGTTGGATTTTATTCCAGGCGCACCGCTACGACGAATCCATCCACGAGCTGCGGAGTGTGCTGGCAGTGCAACCCGACAGTGTCGGTACTCTCTGGTTACTTGGATTTTCACTGATCGCGAACGGCCAACCGGAGGAGGCAATCCCGGTTTTAGAAAAGGCGGTTTCTCGTTCCAACCGGAGTCCGGGCACGGTCGCGATCCTGATTCGAGCCTACGCCCACGCAGGCCGTCGCACGGATGCACTCCGGCTCCTGGACGAGATGAAACGATTGCAGAAGACAACGTACGTACCGACGGCCGCCTTCGTGAACGCATACCTGGGACTCGGCGACAAGGAGCAGGCATTTGTATGGCTGGAGAAGGCTTATCAGGAGAAATCCAACATTCTCCAATTCCTCAAGGTACATCCCTACTTTGATCCGCTGCGCGGCGACCCTCGTTTTGCCGACTTACTCCGTCGCGTCGGGCTCGACCAAAACCGGTAAGCCGCGTTCGCATCCCGCAAAACTACGCCAAGACTTTCTCTGCAGCCGCCGGGGCCGTGGAACGCAGCTGTCGCACACGATCGTAGACCTTGCCATATTCCCGAGCTGACGCTCCCCAGGAAAAGTCTCTGCCCATGCCGTTGCGCATTAAAACTTGCCACGACGCCTGATCGCGATAGGCGAGCAAAGCCTGTTTCGTGGTCGCCAGGAGGGCTTCGCCGGTGTACTCCGCGAACTTGAAGCCGGTGCCTTTGCCAGTGCGGGCGTCCCAGGGTTCGATGGTGTCGTCGAGGCCGCCGGTGGCGCGGACGATCGGCACGGTGCCGTACTTCAGGCTGTAGATCTGATTCAGTCCACAAGGTTCGTAGCGGGAGGGCATGAGGAACATATCGGCTCCGGCTTCGATTTTGTGCGCGATGGCGTTGTCGTAGGCGACTTTGACAGCGATCTTATGGGGGAACTGTTTGCTGAGGCGCTGAAACATTTCTTCGTACGGCTTGTCGCCCGCGCCGAGAACGACCATGGTCATTTCTTCTCGGGCCAGCCGGTCGACGACCTGCGAGATCAAGTCGAAGCCTTTCTGTGCGGCGAAGCGGGAAACGATTCCGATCACGGGGAGGTTTGGGTCGGCATCCGCGAGTCCGTATGCAGTGAGCAGGTCTTTCTTGCAGGCCTTCTTCCCGCTTAAGTCCTGCGGCGAGAATTTGGCGGCGATGAATCTGTCTGCCTGCGGGCTCCACTCGTCGTAGTCCACGCCGTTGAGGATGCCCGAAACGGTGGCCGCGCGAAGCCGGAGAACGCCTTCCAGCCCGAAACCGTATTCGGTGGTTTGAATTTCCTGGCTGTACTTCTTGCTTACCGTGGTGATGAAGTCGGAGAAGGTCAACGCGCCTTTCAGGAAATTGACCTGGCCGAAGAATTCCATTTTCGACATGGTGAACAAATCCCAGGGCAGCATCAGCAGTGGCAGAATGTCGGGCGGGAACAGGCCCTGGTAGCCCATGTTGTGAATGGTGAAGACGGTCCCGACTTCCCGGAACGCAGGGTCTTCGGCGTACTCCGTGCGCAGCATCACGGGCAACAGAGCCGACTGCCAGTCGTGGCAGTGGAACACATGGGGCACGCCCAGAATCTTCGAGGCTTCCAGGACCGCGCGGATGAAGAGGTAGTAGCGCTCGGCGTTGTCGGGATAATCGCCGGCGGAGGTGCCGTAGATCGCTTCGCGATCGAAGTAGGCGGGGTACTCCACAAAATAAAAACGCACACCTCCACTGTTGCCCGCAGTGACGATTGAGGGGAAACGATACTTGTCATCAAAGGGAACGGTGACGCTGCGCACCACCGGTTGGGGGTCAGTGAGTTTGGTCTGGCGATAGCGCGGGACGTAGACGCTGACCTGATGTCCGAGGGCGGCCAGGGCTTTGGGGAGGGCGCCGACCACGTCGGCCAGGCCGCCCGTTTTGGAAAAGGGAACGCACTCGGAAGCTACGAAGGCAATGTGCATCGGCGGGAGCCTCCCCGGGCGGACTTCAATTCTTCCCGCTCAGGCTATGATGGTCGTACCTAAATGAACTCTGTCAGTCTAAATGCCGGAAAGAAAGAGGGTCAACGTGGCTAAAGATGTAGTCACGAAGCCGGTTCGGAAACCGAAACTGGNGGACAGCATTTTCTGGAGAGCCACTCCGCTGCAGTTAGGATTATCGAGGCGCTGGGCGACCTGTCGCAGGCGACGGTGCTGGAGATCGGCCCTGGACGCGGCGCGCTGACTTCGCTGCTGGCGGCGCGCGGGCGGCGGATCATCGCGGTGGAACTGGATCGCGTGATGTCGGCGCAGTTGCGGATGAAGTTCTCCACCTATTCGAATGTCGAAATAATTGAAGGCGACATTCTGAAGATCGAATTGGATACCGTATTCGGGCCGAAGCCGGGGATGCTGCGTCCGGGAATGGCGTTTACACCCGAGCCGGCTTTGGTGGTGGGGAATCTTCCCTATTACATTACGTCCGATATTTTGCTGCGGCTGCTCGAGTACCATCGGTATTTTTCTACGATTGTCATCATGGTGCAGAAGGAAGTGGCAGAGCGGCTGGCGGCGGCTCCCGGAAGCCGCGACTACGGACTGTTTTCGGCGACGGCGCAGTTGTATGCGCGAGTGGAGAAACTGTTTACGCTGCCCCCGGAGGCATTCAATCCGCCTCCGAAGGTGCATTCCAGCGTGTTGCGACTCACGATGGAGCCGCGGCTGGAAGAGTTGAAGGTTCCGGAGGCGGAGTTTATTTCTTTCCTGAAATTGTCATTTGGACAGAAGCGGAAGACACTCTGGAACAATCTGAAGACGCAATATGACGAAGCAGCATTGCGCGCGGCGCTGGCAAAAACCGGGGTAAAGCCGGCGGTGCGGGCGGAAGAGCTTCCTCTGGCTAAGAGCGCAGTGCTGTTTCGGGCTTTGCAGAACGGCGACGGGTAACAGTGCCCGTCCCACACGAACATGTCTACTGTGCGAATGCCGGCGGTCGCTGGACGGTTTTATCCTGGCCGGGTTGATGAACTCCGGCGGGACATTTCGTCCTATATAGCGGCCGCAGTGAGTAAACGGGTCGCCGCCATCGGATGCATCGCTCCACACGCGGGTTACATGTACTCGGGACATGTAGCGGGAGCGGTCTATTCACAGATAGAAATTCCACAGCGCGTCATTGTGCTTTGTCCCAATCACACGGGGATGGGACATCCGCTGGCGATCATGACGTGCACGGCGTGGCAAACTCCCCTGGGCGAAGTTGCCGCCGACGCGGAATTGGGAGCGGCTCTTCTGCAACGCTTTCCGCTTCTGAAAGAAGACAGTGCAGCACATCGGTCTGAGCACGCGATTGAAGTCCAGCTTCCCTTCCTGCAAACCCAACGCCTTGATCTAAGTTTTATTCCTGTCGCGATTGGAACCGGCGACTTTGCGATTCTTCGTGGGTTGGGGGAGGCCATCGCGGATGTGATTTCCGCCGAGGCCGAGAAGATTCTGGTCATCGCATCCAGCGACATGAACCATTACGAGTCGGACGCGGTCACGCGGGTGAAAGATCAGAAGGCGATTGCGCAGGTATTGGAGCTGGATGCGCGCGGGCTGTGGGAAGTGGTGCGGGATGAGGACATCAGCATGTGCGGGTTCGGGCCGTCGGTGGCCATGCTGACGGCGGCACGGCAACTGGGCGCTACACGGGCCACGCTGGTGAAGTATGCGACTTCGGGAGAGATTTCCGGCGATTACGAGAAGGTTGTTGGGTACGCGGGAATTGTGGTGGCGTGAATCGCTCTTATCGCCCTTTGGGGGCGAACATTTTCCGGTTTTTCCAGTCCCTGGAAACTCGTGCCGTCCGCTAAAGCGGACTCGTTCATTCCCCTTTAGCTTCCCGGCACTCACGTGCCGGGCTTTGCTCTACCGCCGCTCCCGGCTGGAACACTAATGAGCTGGAACAGTAGTAAAAAGAGGGCGCCCCCGATTGGTCGCCCTCGTCCAGGAGACAACTTTCTTGAGGCTAGTGAGGTCTGCCACTGCGTACCGGAACTGATGGAGCCCTTGGTGCTGGCGGTGGAGCTGCCATCCGCGGGGCCGAAGGCTGCGACGGTGGATATGTCGAAGCCGAGCTGGCGGAGCCGGAATTGCCCGGAGACGAATGGCTGGGTGGCGCGATCCGGCCTGGCGGTTCGGCGGCTACTTCCACGGGGCCGTTGTTCTTGATCACCTCGCGGGAGTAACGGCTCAGGTTGCGGACCGTTCCTCGCGGCACTCCTAAGCCAACCGAACCCGGAGCGATAGTGAGGCGGCCTTGTGCAACGGCAGACGGCGGGTTCACAGTCAGTCCCCGGCCAACCATCACGGTCGCACGACCGCGCATCGGGGGAACGGGAACCGCGACGCGCTGCGGCGGATTTACCACTCTCGGAATTGCATACCAGGAATTAAAGTAGCCGGGCTGCCAGAACCATCCGTAGCCGGGCAGGTAGGCCCAGTTGCCGTAGCGGTATGGCATCCATCCCCAGGGATAGGACGACACCCACATGTATCCCGCGCCAGGATAAAAGACCCAGCCGCCATCCTGGAAGGGGCTCCAACTCGCGTCGGCGAAGTAAGGCTGCCAAACCATGCCGTAACCGGGCACCGAGTTGTAGCTCCCGTAATAATTCAGGTCGCTCACACCGTAGGCGTACGGAGACGAATTGCTGGACTTGCCGCTCGAGGCGTACCGGTCGTGATAGTCGCTCTGTTGCTTGTCCCAGTCGTCGTAGGCGGTTTCTTCGTAGTTCTTGGCTACGTCGGAATGGTCGACGTCAAAAGTGGCCGTGTGCTTCTGCTCGACTTCCACCGGGCCAGACGGTCCACTGACGTTCAAGCGGCCCTTGATAACAGCGAGAGTGGCATTGTCGCTTCCCAGGCCCACTCGAAAATGCGATGACTCGGCCAAGGTGACGGACTCGCGGCCAAAGTTCAGCGTAAAATCATCGCCCGGCTTGCCGCGATAGTTGATGTAGGCCATGCCGGCGGCGAGTTGCATCGTGCTCAATTTCTGACCGTCGTCGCCGAGTGAAAGGCGGGTGAACTCGACTTCGCTGTTGGGGACGATGCGGAGAGCGCTGCCGTCTTCGAATTCGACTTCGGCGCGGCCGTCGACGCCGGTCTTGAGGCGGGATCCTTCGACCACGGGCATGTTGAGAAAGGTCTTCTCGTAGCCGTCGCCAGTGCCGCGGTCCATCTGGACGCTGCCCTGGACGTCGCTCAGGCGGACAATACGGGCCTTGGACTCGGCCGATGCCGAGACTACTGATAGAACTCCGGCAAACAACGCCCAAGCTGCTACCGCTGTGCCTATTCTGCTGCTTGACATGTTCGTCTCCCGAGACCTGCCCTGAAACGTTAGAACCCGTGGCCCGCCAGTTAGTTGTAACGGGTCGCGACCAATCCGTTGCCGGAAGCGGTCAAAATCTCCCAGCAGGGTCAGATTGCGACGCTAACTGTTGCAAACAAAAAGATTAACGATGACGCAGTGTTCTCTTGGTGAGCAGTGTGTAAGGGCAAAGAGGTTAAGTCAAGGTAATTTTGGTCGGGCCAGGGTAATGGCTACTAGGACAGTGCCCAACCGAAGCATCGGCGCACGGTTCAGGGCGCTTCGTCAGCGGGTGGTGGAGCCATCCAGCAATCTCTGGGCGCGGGCGCGGGTCACGTTCATTACGGATGAATCGGCGACGATCTGGTGGAGGATAGGGGCGATTGCCTGCAGTTCCACCGGAGGGCTCAGGCGCGCCGATTCCTCGGTGCGCTTCAGTTCCTCGGCAAGCGCCAGCTTCTGGTAGCGGAGACTGTATTCCAGGCGGTGGCCGAGCTCCAGCGTGGCGGAGAGGCCCTGGAAAACAGTGGTCAGGTCCTGCGCGGGAACGTTGGGTGTGTAGTTGAATGTGGACTCGCCGGTGCGGTGTTCGTCCTTGTAGGAAAATGTCTTTTGACCGGTGAAAGCCATATTCTTGCGATGGGAATCGAGGTCTCTTTGAAAGTAGCCGGCCTTGGCCGAGAGGTCGAAAATCTTCTCCTGAGTGGCGGACGAAATGATGAACTCGTAGTCGAATCTATCGATGTCGTCGGAGTCGGGAGAGATCCTGCTGCTCGAGTCGTAGCGCGCCTTGCCGTCGGATTGAACCTGGAGGGAGTAATGTCCAGGTTGAGAAGCAGGGAAATCGAGGGTGAAGGTGACCGTCGCCGGCGACCGGGTTTGCTGAGAATAGGAGAACGCCGACAAAAGGACGAGCAGACAAACGGTGTGAAATCCGCGCAACATGGGCCGCTTTAATGATTGGGTACGGGGAGGAGGTTCGTCAAGTCAGCGGTTTT
>WNFI01668423.1_pt1 | contig 11803 bp, 18 predicted proteins | sample 5400471 | NCBI WGS metagenome assembly WNFI01 (sample SAMN13153348, study PRJNA577476) | soil metagenome | isolation source: 100 cm saprolite on Douglas fir-dominated hillslope | place: USA:California | collected 2013-09-17
GACCTTATATAAAGAGGACGTGGTGACATGATGAGAATGGACGGGACATAACGGGTGAGATCGTGCCTGAGGAATGGATGACCACATGGACGGGGTTCCCACAGTCAACCCTTTGGCACTGTATTGAGAGACAATGTAAGTGGTTATCCATGTCTTGATGCGAGTGAGTTCGCCAACACTCAGCTGTCAATGGCAAGTGTCACCACAGATCAACATACGGTTATACAACAAGAGGTCGTACAGATCCCACACATGATGCAAGAGCGGGCCGCCTGAGAATATAGATGGCCACGGCACGGTATCTTAGCGTTGAGCCCATGAAGCAAGAGTAAATGTGCGGGGAAAGACGGAATGCAAGGCACAGGGCCTTTCAATTACTCTACTGGTTTCCGGTCTGCCATCGGCGAAGTAATATGATCTCACGTGTTTCTAGTAGCCCGAGTATCCCCTGGCCTTGCTGTGCGCAATGAGCGGGTGAATGATCGGTAGGATATTACGTCATCGTGTTTACAGGATTCCTTATATGCCCTAGTGTCATATGTCAGGGTGCGTTAGTTGCCGCCGTCCCCATATCCATAATGAGTGTAAGAATACTGAGTCAAAGAACTTAAGAAGAAGCCAGATCTGGTATCAACTGGTTGGAAAGTACGAGATCGTCATGTCAATGTCAAAGCCTCCTAGTCACGTGTCCGCGTTATAGTTTCGGAATTAGCCATTTTTTGAGCTTCGCAACTAGCAAAAATCCTGACCCTGCGTTCCACACTGCCTTAGCACTTTCTAATCCCCACCCCGACTCTCAAGTCAGTTAATAACGGCGCCAAACCCCAGGGATCCACTTCTGACCTATTTTCCCCGTTTTTCCTACCTTCAGACGCACCTCGTGGCTTACTCAGACTTGTGTGCTGGGCGTTGCTTGCTAGGTCATTCCCCCAGCAAGCGCCTTTAATCTTCCTCAATCTGCCCGCCATGGCGCCTTACACAAAACCCGAGGCCGTACTCAAACAGGCCGAGGGTCTAATTCAAGTTGGCCAAAGCACTGCCGCCCTACAGTCTTTGACCGAAGTATTCGCTTCCAAGCGCTTTCGCTCAACTCCCTTGGCATCTCTAGAGCCGATCATGCTTCGTATTATCGAATTATCTGTGGAAATGAGACGTGGGAGAACAGCAAAAGAGAGTCTCATGCAGTTCAAGAACGTTGCTCAGAATTCTTCAGTACCTTCTATCGAACTTGTCATCAAGAAGTTCATCTCTTTGGCGGATGCCAAGGTCATCGAAGCACAGGAAAAGGCCGAAAGAGCTGTGGCCGTTGATGTTGATGACTTGGAAGCGAGTGAAACCCCCGAAGATGTTCTGTTGGGGGCCGTCAGTGGAGACCAGAACAAGGACCGAACAGATAGAGCTCTCGTCACTCCCTGGCTCAAGTTCTCTTGGGAAAGCTATCGTACAGCGTTAGAGACGCTGAAAAATAATGCTCGTCTTGAAGCAATCTACCAGGTAATGACATCTTCATTACGTCTAAAGGAGTTTCAGAATAATCTCATGTTCCCAACAGCAAATTGCTTTACAAGCTTTCAAGTTTTGTCTAAAGCACAGTCGGAAAGTCGAATTCCGACGTTTGTGCGAGACTCTACGGCTTCACTTGGCCAATGTTGCCAAATACTCTCATCAAACTCATTCTATCAATCTTTCGGATCCTGATACGTTACAGCGGCATCTGGATACTCGTTTTTATCAGTTAAATGCTTCTGTCGAGTTGGAACTATGGCAGGAAGCTTTTCGATCGGTCGAGGATATTCACAACTTGCTCACTGTAGCTAAAAAGTCTCCTCGTCCGGCGATGATGGCTAACTACTACGATAAACTTACACGGATATTCCTTACAAGTGGTAATGCTTTGTATCATGCAGCTGCATGGTCCCGGTATTATTTCGTCGTGCGGAACATGGGGGGGAAGTCAGATGAGGAGTTGGCTCAACTCGCTGGTCTCGTATTGATTAGCGCATTGGCCGTTCCCGTTTCTGCGACTGATGGAGAAGAGGCCGAGTCAAGAACAAAATCATCCCGGCTTACTGCATTGCTTGGATTGTCAAAACCCCCTACTCGTGCCTCGTTACTTCGTGAAGCTGTAAGTTAAATCTTCATGTTAATTATGTTGCATTATAATTTCTCCTCCCGTTAGCTCCTTCGAAATGCTTTGAATGTCTCTAGACCGGAAGTCCGATCTTTATACCAACTTCTTGAAGTCGATGTCCATCCATCAACGATATGTGCCAACATAGCTCCGATTTTCCGAACACTTAGCACCGACGCCACTTACGCTCCGTACCTCCCTCTTCTAAACCGCGTCCTTCTATCGAGATTATTAAGTGAGTTAGGGCAGGTTTATTCAAGTATCCGACTTTCGAGCGTCGTTACACTTGTCGAACCACTGAATGAACCGCATGACACTACTTACGTCCCGCATGAGGTGTGGGATATCACGAAGTTGGAGGCATTCATTATGGGTGTTGCCCGCCGTGGTGAACTCCCCGTTCGAGTTGACCATGCCGAGGCATCTATCACATTCGGCTCGGATGCCTACAATGTCGCTTCTACATCGACCGCTGTCCCTCCTGGAGAACTCATTCGTTCACGATTCTCTCGTCTCGCATCCGCACTTTCTATTTCTCTCATTCATCTCTACCCTCAACAAGTCCCTAGTCCCGCAGATCAGTTTGCAGACCTTGTCCAAGCTGCTGACGAGGAACGAAAACGCCTTGCAATTCGACGTTCTCTTATGAGTCGTCGTGCTGAACTTCTCGCTGAACTTAATATCCGTAGGGAGAAGGAGGAACAGAGTGCTAGAGCTGAGCAAGCACGAAAGGATAAAGAAGTTGAAGCGAAACGAGCCGTGGAAAATTTCCGAAAACGTGAGCAAGAACGCGTCAAGAGAGAGATCGAGGAAAAGAATCGTGAGGAGGCTAAAGCACTTGCTGAGACTCTCATGAGCAAGACGGGTATGAAGGTCCATGCTCAGGTGAGATACTCCAAATTTGTGTTCTTTATGTCCCTTGAGGTCAAGTAGTTAACCATCTACTCGTATAGGATATTGAGAAGTATGACACCACGCAACTTATCTCGTTGCAAGTCCAACAACTCGACCGTGAAAAGCGCGAGGTTAGTGATCGCCTACGAGCGTTGCACAAACGCATCGATCATTTCGAGCGCGCTCTCCGAAAGGAGGAGAAACCTCTTCTTGCAGAAGATTACGAGAGACAGCAACAGGAAGATAAGAAGACTTTCGAAAGTAATGCTGCTAAGACTCTTGTTTTGGCCAAGCAGAAACATGAAGAGGATCTACAATCGATGACGCGACTTTCACGAATGACGAGTGATTACAAGACTCATCGTGTTGAACTTATGGCCAAACGCGAAGAAGAGTTTAAAGGAAAGCGTGCTAAAGCTCAGGCAGCCATGGAAGAAGAGAAGCAGGCACGTCGTGTTATGGTTCAAGCAGAACGTGAGGCCAAGCGCAAAGAATGGGAGGTTATGGAAGCCCAACGTCGCGAGAAAGAAGAAGAGGAACGAGCGGAGCAAAGAGGTTTGTGTTATTGAACGCTCTGTTTCGTGTACTTACATGTTTCACTTAGCTCGGGAGGAAGAAGCAGAGCGTGAGCGTGCAGCTGAGGCTGCGAAAGTTGCAGAAGCTGAGGTGGCAAAGAAGGCTGCCGAGGAGCAAGTTGCTGAGAGGAAACGAGCCCGCGAAGCCGAAAGAGCGAAAATTGCGGAGGAGGTCCGTCTCAAGCAGCAGCGAGAAGATGAAGCCGAACAACGACGACTGGAGCGCAGAGCGGAGGAGCGGAAGGCTGCTGCTGCCGCTCCTACTGCGGCTAGTAGTCCTCGGCCCATCAATGGAGACTCTGGCACTACCCCGTGGAGATCACGCGCTGCTGCCTCCGCTGCTGCCGGAAATACTACGCCGCCCGCAACTACCACTTCGCCGAGTGGAGCCTATAGGCCTCCTGTGCTTAGAGGGGCCTCCTCAACTCTCACTCCCCGAAGTGGAAGCGCTACTCCTACAACGACTGCTTCCTCTAAACCATCTCCCTTTGGCAATGCGCGTCCTCGAGAGGAGTCGAGACGTCCACAATCTCCCTTTGGGAGTGCCAAGCCGCGTGAAGAATCTTTGCGCTCCGCGTCCCCTCAGAAAGATGCAGATGGATTTCAGCCAGCGACTCAGAAGTGGAGACCAAAGCCCCGAGGTCTCGGCGAGGCTCCACCACGGTAGTGATACAACATCATGACGACTATTTATGTATGACTTTGGTTTTAATCTAAACACGTGCATTCTAAATAATGTTTGTGATCGCATTAAGAAGCAAGAGAGTAAAAGTAAATGGGACTTTTTATTCATTGTCTGCACTCTCATCTAGCATCATTTCTGGAGGAAGCGGATTACTTCTTGGACGTCCAGTAGGTCAATGCGTACGTACCTCCCCATACAGATGAGTTGAGCGATTGTAGCACATGCTGTGGGTCTTCCATCAGGCCAGAGTCGCGCACCGGTGATGGATCGCGGCTGACAGAACGAGAGGATGAGCCGATGTCAACCGTACTAATGTCGCTGGTGCGTCGAGGTGCCGTTGGAGAGCGTAAGATTGTATCTTCCAGACGGGAGAGTGGTGAGATGCTTGACCTGGTTGGTGTATTGCCTAGATAAAGGGAATTTCTGCTCGCCAAGGTGATATCCCTTGTCGATAATGGTGGTGGGGTCGATGGGTGTCCATCGATAGCACTGTCAACCAAGATCGAGGGAACTCCTGACCAAAGTGTGAGTACAAATGAGTACTGAATCGAGGTAGAATGCTCGCCTGCATCCGCCTGAAGCAGTTGCCTTTTCTTATCCAAGTACTTTTTACGTTGGCAAATCATCTTGAGAAGGGAACGAACCCGATCAAGATCTAGTCGATCTGTGACATATTCTGTTGTAGCCTGTCGACGCAGCAGTTCGTCAACTCTAGAAGTAGTAATGAATAAGTGCGGAATTGGGAGAATCATCTCGATCTCACTTTAGTGCATTCTCATCGTCAATGATTTTATGATGAGCAAGGAGAATAAGCATGTCGTTGAATGAAATGCCACGTTCAGGATTTGCGATAGCTAGGGCTTCTTGATATAACCTGTTGTAAGCTGCTCGCCGTCTACGTGTTTGAGCGTAATCAATGGTGCTCAGAACACGGTTCAAGTCAGCGATGGAAAAGTCGAGCTCAGGAAATCTTGGGTCGGTTTCATCGGGGGACGATAGTTGACGGGCTCTGGCGAGCAGCTTCTTGTAAGATGCTTCAACCGGGTATATCCGTACTTCGAACACTCCGGAAAGCCTCTGTGCGAATAAATGGCTCCGTCATGACGCGAGTAATAGCAAGACAATGTTTGTCCTTACAGGAAAAAACTTGCCGAGATCCTCCCTTCTGATATATCCACGACGAGCTGGATCAAACTCTGTCCAAACCATTTTAAAAGCGCGCATTTCCTCTCGCGTGATGGAAGCGGGGCCGGTAAGTTGGAAGACATAAGAGAAGTTCTCCACGACCACACCTTGATCATTTGTGAGAATGAAAAATTACTCAACTGGGAACAGGACATACCTGTAAACATGTTTACAAAGATGTACTGTGCACCTCTTATCAGCGCAGATTAAATGCATAGGAGGGAATTCACTTACCATACTCAGCACGTTCCAAGTGATGAAGAGGGTATAGGCCCAGCCCCTGCTACCACAATCCGAGTAAGGTTTCTCAGGGGTGGGGTTGGTGCAGTAGGGGTACTGAGTCGCGCTGTAGGAGCATTTAATTTAAGAGTAAAAAGACAATGTGCGCGCTTACTAGTCATGCATATACTGATTCCAACCCTCCCTGCGATATCGTGAGTACGCTTGCCATCAAAGAAAAATATGCTAATGCCTACCCAGTAGTCTGGAAAGTCAACATAATTAACGCCTTTGGCAGTGTCGTGTAGTTCTGATTGTGCGTCTCCCAAGTGAACCAACGAGTCAAAGCAAAGACTTCAACATTAACCATGCCGAAAAAAACAAATAGAACTATCCAAAGCAGGAAGAGTTGTATAATAGCACGTAGAGAGGCACTGCAAAGAAACTGAGCGGCACATCGACCAGGGCAGGGTTGAGCTCACACAGAAGTTTTGAACAGTTGATTCAAAGCGTTCAGTTTTTGAACCAGTTTGAAGGCCATACTGACAAGGAACAGCTTCTGGAGCTGTTGCACCGCAAATCCTTTGGAGCCTCCTACGATGGCCAGAGTGGTTGTGAAGGTGCCCAAAACGACGAAAATGTCGAAGATATTCCAGCCATTAGCCGTAAAACTCCTTCCCAAACCGATCAAACGAACACAAATATCGACGAAATACACAAGAGTGAGGAGCAGAAATATGATATCTACGTGGAAATACTATCAAATGTCACGACTCCGCTAACAAACTACTTGACAAACCTTGCGTGTTTGATTGGCTCATTTGCTCATAGAACGTCTGCGTCCTAGAGGCAAGTGAGTGTGCACCAATAAATTCGAATACGGCTAGACACTGACGTTAGGTTGATGATATGGAGCCAGTATACTCCGGACATTCCACGAGACCACCATCCATGCTTATGCACCGCACGATCATAACACCACCGGCGCCAGGGCCTATCTGGAAGCGATTTCGGTCGCCGGGATGGACGTTGACGCTTTAACAGTTTCTGTAGGTCAATCCATTGGCGTTGCTCTGTGGTAAGCAACGCCATCCCAGAACGGGAACTGAAGTTGACAATGATAATGCTGTAGATTGAGGAGGTAGGTGAGTTTCAGTTAGGAGACCACAACATATTAAAGCTACACACCTAACAAAGAGAGTGAGGATCACGACAGCGCCCATCAAATTGTAAGCGACAAAAAAAATGGCATTCGCCTGAGATGCATCCTGACTTGGTTGCTGGTCTAACCCTGTGATCTGCATACTAGCCGCCAAAACGTCGATCCATCCTTCCAAAGAAACAATCTCAAAGAGAATAAGGAGTGACGATCTGAAGTTGTCGAAAGACCAGCGTGTGGATGTTTGAGGGTTGCCCCATACTTTGGGAGCCAAAAACCCCAGATTGGCTACATATTCACCAGTGCATGATCCTTTCCCACCACTATTGGTATCGTTGCATGCGAACAGGAGTCCGGAGAACATATTGAGACCCCAGACCGCATACGGGATCATATATAATAGTGCCAAAACGGCTGCGCTAAGAATACGCTCGGCGCCCGCAAAAATGACAGAGTGAAAGGTGGATCGCATAAACCCGAATATTGTGATAAGGCGAAGGGCGGGAAACGCGCGCAGCGCTCGGCCAAACCGACCGATGGAGCCAGAGGAAACCAAGGTAGGGACTACGCCGCCTAAAACCGCGGCCAACATCATGAAGTCTACGACATTCCAGATATTGAATATATACGCGTTCGGCGTAAACATCAAGCCATCCGCGATGACTTTAATGATGAACTCGATCACCAAGACCAAGGCGAAAACTGCTTGAGCAACCTCATACCACGGGAGGCGGATCCCTGGATGACTTGAGATATACTGCTGGCGATATATGGGATTTGCGACGCTAGAGACTACGATGCCGCCCAAGACTGACAACAGCAGGAAAAGCTGGAAGCCCAGTTGGGCCCAAAAGTTGGGTGATTGCCCGAAAACCCTGTCGCCATTAGATGGTGCTACCATTAGTTGGCATGCACGTCGAATCGGGTTACGCTGAGAAAATACCCAAAAAGTCTTGTCGTAGGTAGGGTGCAAGGCAATAAATTCCTTCATTATCGCAAGGTCTTCCGCAGCAGTATCACTGGTGCCCTCGATCGCATGGTCGGCATTCAATGCAGTCAAGATATCGCTGAGAGTTCAAAGGTGTCACAGACGAAGCCAATAGATAAGTATATTTGACCTACAGATGCCGTTCATCTTCATCGACAAGGGTCTGGACGGGCAAGGATGGTCGACGCACATGCCGGTCGTTCGTCATTTCGATACCATCTTTATATGCATTAAGTTCAAACAGACGTTCCAAATATCCGGCAATGCCGCGACGATGGCGGGCCGCATCGTCAAGGTATTGCTCGACTGTGGGCATCTAAGGACAGCAATTAGGGTGGAAAGCCGATGACACGATTTCGCTTACCTGAGTCTGTCCTACTCCACGATTACCACGGTTGGTTTGTACTAGGGTCTTTGGCATAGGCAATACGAGCCTCGATGGAAGAGTATCGACGGACACTGGTGCCGCTTTCTTCACAAACGTGCGCACTTGTTCAGCGCGTTTCTCCGCCTCAACGATCTCAAAATTCTAATGCGAGGTTCGAGTCAATTCAGCCTGGATACGAACCACGGACGACAGCACCTCATTAATGACCGCAATGAACATTTGCAACATAATGGCTTTCCGGGAGTCAACTGCAGTTCACAAGCAATGGAAACGAGACTAAACTTACAATTCGCAAATACAAACCACGCAGAAAAGAACAGCAGGGATATTACGGCCTGCTTAAATCCAACCTCAGCGGTCGCGACAGAATACGCAGGGGCTGTCCAGTTTTCTGAGGAAAAAATCTGCTCTCATCAGTAGGACTCTTAAATAATATTTTATTCGTACCTGATACATCGCAAGAAACGCGTTGAGGATTTGGTAGAAGCTCATCTCCTGCTGTGAGGGAGGAACGTCCCCTCGGAACAATTGCACTGCAATTAGACCTCCGATCAAGTTGGTCAGCAGCAAAAAAAGAGTCATATTGATGAGACCGGAAGGGTTCCCGAAGAGTTGGAACTGTAAAGTATCTTAGCTTATGACCTCACAATGATGATAGTGAACGCCGTCACCAATAGAGGACGCATTCCTGGCACCGCAAGTATGACACGATAGAACCTCCCCAACTGGAAGATCGTAAGCCATGGATAGACACGCGTATAATGTATGACCGGGATTTGAATGATTGAAGATGATAGGGCAAGGAATAGATCTAGTGCGTTCTGTTTCGAACGGAAGAACAATCGCCAATCTGGAAAGTGACCCAAGACTCGCCAAGTAATTTCAACGTCAAACGCTAATGTGATGTAGAGCTCCACTGCGTCTATACAAGCATACTGAGTGACACGCCGCACTACTTATAGATAGTGAACTCACTTAGCAACTTGATGTATGACGGAGACGAAGTGGAGGTCCGCGACGCCTGGAACCCCAAGCTGACGAGCGCCAGAAGTGTCCATACATATGATGTATACTCGTAGAACTGCAACAGAGAGTTGCCAACAGGCGTGTTTGTGGCACTCGCTATCGGCCATCCGTCATCATGTTCATCGAAAGTGGGGATTAGACTGCAGTTAATTGTTAGAAAGACGGAAATGGAACTTCGATCTGACGCACTTTTTCGCGCCGAATGCACTCTTTTTGGTCTCTTCTCTGATTGCGGAAAACGTATTGGTAATAACGGCGACAAACAGGTTGAGAAGCCAGAAGTTGAGAATGATGACACCACTGATGAAGTATAACGCAGATACAAAGAATTCTGCATCCATCATATCATACATAACACCGGACCAAGTGTTCACACCGGCGATGATCAACACTTGAAACGAGGCATAAATGATGTTATCGAAGCTTTGGAGATTACCGTTGGGATTTTGATCAGTGGACTGCAGGAAACCAGGGACAGATGAATGAGGATGGAACCACGAATGTAGGGAAGAGATAAGGATAAGATACTCACATTACAGGTCTGCCCTAGGGAACAAACATACCCTTTACTGTACACCGTGGGCTTTCCATTATTTACATATCCCGTAACATTAAGTGTCGTCGGATCAATGAAGCCCCCGCAAAATTGTGGTTGTTGAGGGTTGGTTTGAGCCCCGGCTACGGTGAAAGTCAGGCTACAACTACACCACCTACCACTTCTATGTCTTTACCTGATTGGCAAGTACGACGAAAACTTCCTTTGAAGGACTGGACACCAATTATTCTGAAATGGGTTAGTAAGACAAACTTTTGGCACAAAACGAATACGTACGAGAACAGTATCATGGCAAAGAGAACGAACATCGCCACTCTAACTAACAAAGGGGCTGCTCTCTTGAGGGACTGCATGGTAGTCTTTGGGAGTAAGGAATTAGAGGTGAAATGTACTTTAAACGTCTTGGCTACTTACCGCAGTTCCGCTTGTCATGGACAGTAGGCGAGAAACACGCAAGACACTCAAGGCCCGAAAGATGTAGATATGACGACTGTCGGTTGCCTCGACGCGTGTAATTGCCAATATGAACGTAACCCAGAAGCAAACGATAGAAACAAAATCAACCCTATTCCATGAGTGTCGGAGGTACGGACGACCCTGCCTGGAGAGGCTCCGTTGCTTTTCAATAGCGAGTTGAAATGGCGCTTCCAATCTGGTGGACCCTCGACCAGGGGGTGGATAAGCTTGAGTATTCTGGTTCAAGGATTTTTCCACGGGAAATTGGTGGTGCTGCCTCCATGGACTCATTTCGGAAATCAGCTGTCGTATATTATTGCGGATGGCAACCCTCCACTTCTGATCTGGGTCGATAAACAGACCAGAAACGACGATACGAGCAACACTTTCCAACCTGTACCTCGTAAGATCCATAAATGCCGAACACTGGAAAGAACAGACATACGAATAAAGAATAAATAAAGCGAACAAAGCATAGTCTTCCCATTGGTTAAAATATCCATTCGGACGTGGGCACGGATTGTTGGTTGTCACAGGACAGATAGGTTTACTTGACTGTAATATAAGCACAATAGTGTGGACAAAGATGAGGCAGAGAATAATGGGTTCAGTCCATCTGATGAAGTCCTCAAATCGTCAGTTCACGATGAGACCCCGAGATCTGCAGGACTGACTGAAACTGCAGGAAGTCGAACATTGAACGTCTCATTGAACTGTATGGGCCAAATATTCCTAGGGTATACCCTCTCAACGGCGTTCCTGAAAGGGTTGGGGCACTTTCCCCATGAACTTGGCTTGACCTAGTCTCCGAGGTCTCATCGTTAAGACGAACATGCTGCGTCCCAGAGCTGGCAAGATCCACCACACGGACACTGATACGCCGAATACTTCTTTTCACTGCTTTCAATGCATTTCCACTGAGGGATCCAGAGGGAAGAGGTGACGCGCCAGTATAGCGTCTTCTATTGGGTACGGATCTCCCTTGCTCAGCATCATCCTCAGAATCAGGATTCCAAGTCAGAGGATGACTTGCAGTGAAACTTTGTTCATCGTACGCTCGCCCGTTGTGGCCTTCGGAAAAGTTAACTAGGCTGATCTGAGAAACTGGGGGATACGAATACGGATCTGGCACAGAACGGTCATCCTCAAATGGATTGTCATAATCGATGGCATGAGAAAGAGGACTAGGATATGTCTCATCCTGTGGACGGGGTGATGGCATAAGAGGACGTTCGCCGTCTTGACTTCGATTCCAGCTAAGGCGGCGTGATAGACCAGCAATATCGGGAGAGGCAGTGGAAGCGCCAGAAACAATCACCGGAGTATCAGGTCTCAACGCACTTTCCGAGCGCCCGCTCATGGGCTACAATGCCAGTATACGGGGATACACCAGTTGCGTAGAGTATAGGGCAGTCAAACCCGAATTGCGGATGAATCCGAGAACTAAAGTCAGTCCAACCTCCAACTTTTTCCGCGCAACGTGACTTTAAATGAAATTTTCGCACCAATAAAAAACAAATCAGAAATCAGAATGAGCCAGA
>WNFI01227338.1_pt1 | contig 11802 bp, 19 predicted proteins | sample 5400471 | NCBI WGS metagenome assembly WNFI01 (sample SAMN13153348, study PRJNA577476) | soil metagenome | isolation source: 100 cm saprolite on Douglas fir-dominated hillslope | place: USA:California | collected 2013-09-17
CCGCCGCTGACTCTTCCGCCTCAAGGCGGAAGATCTACTTCTGCGGAGATCTACTTCTGTTTCAGTTCTGCAAGGTGGACGAGGGTCCGGCCGGCTTCGCGCTTTACGTCCTCGTCTGGATCCTCGGCGGCCTTCTTCAGGGCCGGGATCGCGGGCTCCGCGTGCGGACCGTACGCGGCGAGCGCGATCGCCCCGGCCTGGCGTACCGACGCCTCGGAGTCGCGGAGCGCCTTGATCAGCGCGGCCACTTCCTTCTCCGGACTGTCGCGGACGATTCCAAGGTACGTGACGGCCACGTTGCGTACGGACGGGTCCGGATCGTTCGACGACTCGATCAGCAGCGGGACGACAAGCTGGGGGTCTATCGACGCGCGCTCGCGCAGTTTGCCCAGCGATCGCAGCGCCTCGCGCCGAACCACAGCCTCCTCCGACACGATCGCGTCGCGGAGCGTGGGCACGGCGGCGGATCCCATGAAGCTGAGGGCGAGTGCGGCCTCCGGCGCGTAGTCCCGCTCCCGAAGCGCCCGGGCGACGTCGGGGATCGCTTCCGCGGCACGCGCGCCGAGGATTGCAGCGGCCTTGAGCGCGGCCTTGCGGCGCGCCGGATCGCCCGAAGATTCCTGGAGCGTGCGGCGGATAATCGGCAGTGCCGCGGTGCCGCGCTGCTCGAGCTCCGCGGTCGCGGCTTCGACGTCTTTAGGGGTGCGGCTCAGGAGGTCGTCGAGCCACCGATCGTCATCGCGCGCGACGATGCGAACGGGACGGCTCCCGTCGCCGGGCGCGCGGTAGTACCAGACCGCAGCGCCCACGCCGGCCACGAGCGCGACGAACAGCGCGACGAAGCGCCACACAGGTCTATTCTATCTGTCCCGTCCGTTCGGCATTCGTCATTTGCCATTTGCCATTGCCATTTGTAATTGGTTTATCGGTACGGCTCAAGAGCCTGCGTGAGCGTCGCTTGCGTAATGGGCTTGAGGAGCGTGCCGCTGACCTGCAGCTGCTCGCCGTAGCGATCGAGCACGGCCGCGGTGCTCATCGCCACGACCGGCGTCGATTCGACGCTGGGCATCTCGCGCAGGTGGTTCATGAACGTCAGCCCGTCGATCCGCTCCATCATGATGTCGAGGAGGATGACCTGCGGCTGGAGGCCGTCGCGGAGGTGTTCGAGCGCCTGGAGGCCGCTGGAGACCGCCTTGACCCGGAATCCCATTTTTTCCGCCAGGACGTCGACCAGCAGCAGCACGGACGGGTCATCGTCCACTACCATAAGGAGAGGCGCTTCGCTCATTGGGTAATCAGTTCGCGGGCGGACTGTAGCACGTCTGGAGCCGGGGACGTGATGCCGCCTCCCTGGGCCAGCTCTGGGCGTCCTCCCCCTTTCCCGCCGTGGCGTGCGACGAGCTGCTTCAGCAGAGCGCCGGCGTCGATCCCGACATCGGCGGCGCGAGCGATCACGAGCGCTGACGGCGGCGGCTCGCTCACCAGGATGACCGCGTGTCCGGCCCGCTCCGCGATCCGCGACGCGATCGCCTTGAGGCCGCCCGCATCCCACCCTGGCAGCGCGGCAGCCACGACCTTCACGCCGCCGACCACGACCGCGGTGGCGGCCAGGGCGTCCGCCTCCTGGGCCGCGAGCTTCGACTGGAATTCCTTGATCTGCTTGCGGAGGTCCCGGTCCTCCGCCTGAAGGCGCTCGATCGCGGACGGCAGCTCCGCCGGCAGCACCGACAGCGCGCGCACGCTCCCGGCCACGGCGTCGCGGAGCGATCGATATCCGGCCAGTGCGCGCCCGCCACAGAGGAAGGTGATCCGGGAGCCGCCCCGGAACCGTTCCGTCGCGGCAACGGCGATCATGCCGATCGCCCCCGTGCGGGCGACGTGCGTGCCGCCGCACGCGGAGAGGTCGAAATCCTGCACGTCGATCAGGCGGAGCGTCCCTTCACGCCTGGACTCTTTCCGCAGGGGCAACGTCGCGATCTCGTCCGGCCCGGCGAACCGGATCGCCACAGGGCGGTCTTCCCACACGACGCGGTTGGCCTCCTCTTCCCCTCGCGCAATCTCCGCTCCAGACAGTTCGCGCGCCAGATCGATCGTCGAGTAGTCGGCGCCGAGATGGAAGCTCTCCGTCCTTGTCTTCAGCAGCCGATCGAACGCGGCCGACAGCACGTGCTGCCCCGTGTGCTGCTGCATGTGATCGAAGCGGCGCGCCCAGTCGATCGTTCCGCGAACGGCTGTCCCCTCCGGCGCGCGATCGACCACGTGCAGGATCCGGCCCTCGTCCGTATCCACGACGTCGAGCACCCTCGCCCCTGACAGCGTCCCCACATCGAACGGCTGGCCGCCCGACGTCGGGTAGAACGCGGTTCGATCCAGGACGATCGCCGTCTTCCCCTCGTGGGTCGTCTGCTCGACGACGTTCGCGGCGAATTCGCGCAGATAGGGATCGTGGTAATAGAGCCGCTCTGTCATTTGGAAATTTGGGAATTTGGGAATTTGGAAATCTTGAGACCTGGAGATCTTACATTTCCACATTTCCACATTTTCAAATTTCCAAATCCGTCGGATCCGCGGCACCGGCCTCCGAGAAGCCCCTTGCCCTTAATTGGCAGCTGTCGCAGTGACCGCACGGCTGTCCGCCGGGACGAGGATCGTAGCAGCTGAGCGTCAGGCCGTAGTCGACGCCGAGCGTGAGACCGCGGCGGATGATCTCGGCTTTCGTGAGCGTCAGCAGCGGCGCGAGGATCCTCAGCGAGGCCCCTTCGACGCCGGCCCGCGTCGCCAGCGCGGCGAGCTGCTCGAACGCGCGCAGGTACTCGGGACGGCAGTCCGGATAGCCCGAGTAGTCGAGCGCGTTGACGCCAATCACGATCGCGCCGGCGCCCAGCACTTCGGCCCACGCCATGGCGAGCGACAGAAACACGGTGTTCCGCGCGGGCACGTAGGTGGAGGGGATGCCGCCGGCAGACGGCGGGCGGTCCTTGGGGATCTCCCCGTCGCCTACGAGCGCCGAGCCGCCTATCTTCGACAGCGGGACGTCCAGTTCGAGGTGTTCCGCGACCCTCAGCGCCGCGGCGACCTGTCGCGCCGCATCAATCTCGCGCGCGTGGACCTGCCCGTAGCGAATCGTCAGGGCATACAGCTGATATCCTTCCGCCTTCGCGATCGCGCCGGCGGTATACGAGTCGAGCCCGCCGCTGAGCAGCAGCACCGCCCTCAAGCGTCAGCCCCCATCTTCCGTCGCCAATCGCCAATCGCCAATCTATACGCCTCGCGTCGTCGCATCCCAGATGTACTTGTGCGTCTGGAGCTGCACGCGGACGGCCAGGCGGTCGGCGAGGACCCACTCGGCGAGCTGCTTCGCGTCCTGCACACCGTGCACGGGCGAGAACAGCACGGCGTTGCAGCGGCCGATCAACTCGTGCTTTGCGACGACCGCGCGGGCGTACTCGTAGTCGGCGCGATCCTTGATGACGAACTTCACTTCGTCGGCCGGCCGGAGACGATCGTCCGGCTGCAGCAGCGGCTCGCCGCCGGTGATCTCGACGACATCGCAGCCGTAGTCGCGCACCCGGCCGACCACGTCCTCCACAGTCATCTTCTCCCCTTCATGGAACGCGTAAGGCGTATCGCACCAGGAACAGCGGAGGTCGCAGGCCGTCAACCGGACGAAGACGCAGGGCCGCCCGGCGTGGGTGGACTCCCCCTGGATCGAATGAAAGATCTCGTTGATGGTCAGCACTGCGCAGTCCGCGTGTTCCGCGGCAACTATCTATCTTACAATTTCCGCATGGCCAAGCCGACCTTCTACACGAAACCCAGCTGAACGACCTGCAAGAACGCCAGGAGTTTCCTGGATACGCTTGGGATGGATGTCCAGCAGATCGACATCAACAAGACCCCACCGGACCGGGCCTTTCTGGAGAAGCACGTCGATGCGGCCCGATTCCTTGATTTCCTGAGCACGCGGAGCCCCGTGTTCAAGGAACGGCCGCTGCCGAAATCGAAAAAGGAAGCGATCGACCTGATGATGGACAACCCCAACCTGATCCGGCGGCCCATCCTGATCCAAGGGTCTCGGGCCACGTTTGGATTCGATAAAACCGCCTACACGAAATCGAACTGAAGGCGATGACAGATCCGGACAGACACACAGAGGAACGGAGGCCACAGAGACGCACAGAGGGCCGCGTGCGCGTCGGGACATCGGGATGGAACTATCGACGAAGGGATGGGCCGCGCGGACGCCGAAGGACTTCGAGTTCGCGCTCAAGCTCTATCAGAAGTTCACCCACCCGGAGATGTTCCTCAAGGCCACGGGCAAGGATCCCGCCGACCTGGATCGAAAGGATGCCGACGAATTCCGCGCGGCGATCGATCCGCTCGCGCAGGCCGGGAAGCTCGGGCCGCTGCTGGCGCAGTTTCCCGCCAGCTTCAAGAACGAGCCCGACTCCCGCGGATACCTCGAATGGCTGCTGGAGACCTTCAAGGACTATCGGATCGCCGTGGAGCTGCGGCATCGGTCCTTCAGCGACGACCCGGCGGAGACGCTGCAGCTCCTCGCAGCACATGGAGCCGCGCTGGTACAGATCGATGAACCGAAGTTCCGCTTCTCGATCCGGCAGGACCGCCACGCGAACGTGAAGACGTTCTATTACATGCGGCTGCACGGACGGAACGCAGCGCAGTGGTGGAGTCACGAAAAGTCCGAGGACCGGTACAACTACCTCTACCCGCCGTCGGAACTGGAGCCCATCGTCGAAGCGGCCGAAGAGGCCTCGCGCGACGTGAAGAAGACCTACCTTTACGCCAACAATCACTTCTCCGCGAAGTCGGTCGCCAACGCCGCGACGATCAAGCACAAGCTCGGGCAGAAACTCGAGGGCGCGTACCCGGAGGCGTTCGTCGAGCGGTACCCGGACCTGAAGGGGCTCGTCAGGATTTTGCCGCCTCGTCCTTCAGATACGCTCGTTTGAGGACGTCGCCGCGCTGAATCTTGGCGACGACATCCATCCCTTTGAGGACCTTGCCGAAGACCGTGTACTTGCCGTCGAGCTCCGGCGCCGCCCGGCGGGGGATGAAGAACTGGCTGTCGGCCGCCGTCTTGTCGGTCCCCGGATAGGCCATCGACACCGCGCCGACGCCATGACGGCGCTTCCTGGTGACTTCCGCCACGCCGATGGGCTTCCCCGCGCTCTGCCGCCCCCACCACGCCTCGCGGCTCACGTCGCGCGACACGGGATCGCCGATCTGGATCAGGAAGTTCGGCTCGGCGCGGTGGAACCGCTGGCCGTTGTAGAAATTCTTTTTCACCAGCTCGATGACGCGCGCGACGGTCTTCGGCGCTTCTTCAGGGTAGGTCTCGAGCTCGATGGTCCCCTTGGCCGTCTCGAGCACGATGATCGGACCGGCGCCCGGCGACTTCTGCTGGGCGGCCGCCACAACGGTGAGAACCACCACGCAAACAGCGAGAGCCGCAGTCAGCCTTTTCGTTGTCATCCGACCTCCGAGCCCCGACCTCCGACCTCTTTCACCAGCCTGCCCACCTTCGTGACGCCGATTTTCGGACAGATGTCCACCAGCACGCACTGCGGGCACAGAGGATACACCGGGCGGCACACGTTCTGCCCCCAGGTCACGAGATACAGGTTGATGATGGGCCACCACCGGCGCACGGTCGCGCGATAGAGCGCCTGCTCGGTCTCTTCCGGCGTCCGCGTCGTAACCCACCCCATGCGATTCGCGATGCGGTGCACATGGGTGTCGACGCAGATGTTGTCCTGGCTCGCGTGCGCCAGGATCAGGACCAGGTTGGCGGTCTTGCGTCCCACGCCCGGCAGCGTCAGCAATTCATCCATGGTCGACGGGACGCGGCCGTGGTAGCGCGTCATGATCTGCTCGCAGGTCCGCCGGACGTGCACCGCCTTGTTCCGGTAGAAGCTGACCGGGTAAATGAGCTTCTGAATCCGCGCGACCGGCAGTTTCGCCATCGTCTTCGGCGTGCGGGCGACGCGGAACAGGCGCGCGGACGCCGCGGCGGTCACGGCATCCTTGGTCTGGGCCGAGAGCATGGTCGCGATGAGGACCTGGAAAGGATCTTCTTTCTGGTCTTTCGCGATCTTCTCGACGGCGGGCTCGTCGAGCCCGTCGATCGCCTTCGCCAGCCGGCGCATCACGGCCGCGACCGGGGCGCTCCACGGCGGTGTCTTCTTCGAAGCCAATGCCTAAAGCCTAAAGCCCAAAGCCCAAAGCCCAAAGCCCAAAGCCTAGGTTACAGGCGTCAGGGGTTTCTCGCCCTTCAAGACGGCGAGGACGTTGCGCACGGCGAGCTCCGCCATCGCCGTGCGGGTTTCACGAGTCGCGCTGCCCAGGTGCGGGGAAAGGAGGACGTTCTCAAAATCCTTGAGGGCCGGCTGGATCCCGGGTTCGCGCTCGTAGACGTCGAGCGCGGCGCCCGCGATCAGGCGCTCGCCCAGGGCCCATGCCAGTGCTTCTTCGTCGACGAGGGAGCCGCGGGCCGTGTTGACGAGGATCGCGGACCGCTTCATCCTCGCGAGCGTGCGCTTGTTGATCAGATGACGCGTCTCGGGCGTGCTGGGCGCGTGGATCGACACGACGTCAGACGTGACGAGCAGCTCGTCCAGGCTCATGTCATGCTTCGCGAAGACCGCTCGCATGCCGAAGGCCGGCGCCTTTGCAGCCACCGCGCGGCCGATACGGCCCGCCCCGACGATGCCGAGCTGCTTGCCTCGCAGCTCCATCCCCAGCATGAAGTCCAGTGCCCAGCGATTCCACGCACCCGCCCGGATCAGCCGGTCGCCTTCGGCGACCCGCCGCGCAGCGCCGAGGATCAACGCCCACGTGAGCTCCGCGGTCGCTTCGGTCAGGACGTCCGGTGTGTTGGTGACGATGATACCCCGCTGGCGCGCGGCTGCCACGTCGAGGTTGTCGAATCCGACGGCGACGGTCGCGACGATCTTGAGCCCCGGCGCCGCATCCATGACCTCGCCGTCGATCTTGTCGGTCAGCATGCTGATCAGCGCGTCCTTGTCCGCGAGACGCCGCAGCAGTTCGTCCCGCGGAATCGCCGCGTCGCCGGCGTACAGATCGACCGTGTGTTCCGCCTGGAGGAGAGCGAGAACAGAGGAGGGGATGCGTCTGGTGAGAAGAACCGATGCCACTTCCGTTGTCTGTCTTCCGACTTCCGTCTTTCGTCTTTCGTCAGTGTCCGTGCGACTGGCAATACCCGCAGTGATTGCACGGCACATTCGGCTCGATGATGCAGGGACCCTCCGGCGGCTGCAGGGCGTACTGGTAGTGGCTGGGATGCGACGTGAACTGGAGCAAGCGGCCCGCGTCCGGCTGATGCGGCGACGCGCCGGATTCCAAACGGGCGATCGTATCGCGCACCAGCGCGCGCAGCGCGTCTTCGTTCATGCCCCGACCTCGACCTCGTCGATGATACCGATGATCGCCGCGTCGACCGCGGCGGCTTTCTTGCCGAGCGCGGCTCCAGCCGCCTTGCCTTCGATCACGACGAGCACCTTCTCACCGATCCCCGCGCCCACCGAGTCGATCGCGAGCAGCGCCGTGCCGCGCGGCGTGTCCTCGAGTGTGAGCGGCTGCACGAGCATCAGCTTCGCCCCTTCGAGCTTCTTGTTCTTCTGCGTCGACACGACGGTACCCACGACGCGGCAGATGAGCATTACTTCAGATCCCAGTGGTCGACGATCCCGATCACTGTCGCGTCGGCCGGCGGCTCCGCCGGATAGAACGGAAACGCCGCCTCGCGGCCGCGCACGAAGAAGACGTTCTCCCCGACGCCGGCCCCGACCGAATCGAGCGCCACCAGCGTGCGTCCGGCCGGCTCTCCCGAGGCCGCAAGCGGCTGCAGCACCAGCATCTTCAGTCCGGTGAGGTTCGAGTCCTTCATCGTCGAGACGACCTCGCCGAGCACGCGTGCGAGCTGCACGCTAGTCTTTGACCTCGATGGTGTCGACGATGCCGACGATGGCGGCGTCGACCGGGCAGTCCTTCAAGCCGGACGCCATCCGGGCGGAACTGCCGCTGACGATGAGCACGGTCTCGCCGAAGCCGGCGTCGACGGTGTCGACGGCCACGAGGTAGGTGCCTTCCGCCTTCCCGCGCGGGTCGATCGGGCGCGCGACGAGCAGCTTGCTGCTGACGAGACGCTCGTCCTTCCTCGTCGCGACGACGGTCCCAACGACCTTGGCTAAAATCATGTCAATGCCAAATGGCAAATGCTGAATGCCAAACGCGTTGGCATTCGGCAGTCGACATTTGTCATTTCGCGGTTGCGGACGACTTGCCGATGGGGAGCGCGTCCTCGAGGTTCGCGTGTGGACGCGGGATCACGTGCACGGACACGAGCTCGCCGACGCGGCGCGCGGCGGCCGCGCCCGCGTCCGTCGCGGCCTTGACCGCGGCGACGTCGCCGCGGACGATCGCGGTCACGTAGCCCGCGCCGATCTTTTCCCAGCCGACGAGCGTCACCTTGGCGGCCTTGACCATGGCGTCCGCCGCTTCGATCATCGCGACGAGACCCTTGGTCTCGACCATCCCGAGTGCCTCACCAGCCACAACCTCAACCTAGTAGCTTCCGCCTTTAGGCGGAAGGCTATCGAATCTCTCGCACAGCCGCTTCTATCAGTGCTGTCAGTTCACGGTATGTTAGCCGAATTTCGCCGTCCTGGCCTGCCGCCCTTCGCAGGCCGGAGATCAGGCGGGCGCCGTCGGTCTCCGGCGCAAAAACGGTCTGGCAATTCGCCGGATCCCCTGGAGCGGAGTCCTCAGGAGGACAAATCGGGGCCGGTGACGCGATCCCGTACATCCCGCGCAGGCCCTGGAGCCGCTCGACTTCCTGCCGCGACAGGAGCCGCTCGCCGCCGAGCAGCCGCGCCACCAGGCTGATGTGGGCGAAATGCTCGATCGTCTCCATCTTGTAGTAGGCGGCGAAGAGATCCGTCCCTAGCGTCAGCGCGCCGTGATTCGCCAGCAGCATGCCGTCGTGCGCTTTGACGTACTTGCGCACGGCCTCCGGCAGCTCTTTCGTCGACGGCGTCGCGTATTCCGCAATCGGCACGCTGCCGAGCGTCGTCACCACTTCCGCGAGCACCGCGCGATCGAGCGGAATCCCGGCCCATCACGTCGGGAGACATGAAGCCCTTGCAGACGCTCTTCGGCGTCATCAGCAGGCGGCGGTCGTCCAGCCGGGCGCTGATGTTGCCGTCGTTGGACGCCGTGTAGCCCCGCGCATAGAGGCGGCGGCCCACCTCCACGATCGTCTCACGCAGCTGCGCCTCGGTCATCGCGCCGCCCTCATCTCATACGTGCGCCGGCAATTCTCCGAGCAGAAGAACCGCGTGTTGGCGCCGCTGCCCGCTGTCACCGCCCGCGATGGCACGACGAAGGTGCCGCACACCGGATCCCTGGCCAGTGGAACCGCGGCCGGCTGGTGGTCGCGCGGCGGGCGCATGCCATCCACAATCCCGTGCACCAGCCGCGAGATCGCGCGCAGGATGAAGAACAGCAGGAGGAGTCTGATGATCCAGCCGACCATACTGTTCGGGTCCTACGATCCCTGGCCCTTTGGCGCTGGAATACCGAGGTCCGGATGGGCGGAGCGCAGGCCGTCGAGCGCCTGCCGCGCGGCGCGGGCCTCCTCCGACGAAGGCGCGACCACCAGCACCTTCTGCCAGACTTCGGCGGCCCCCTTGAGATCCTTCTTGCCGAACGCGCGGACGATACCGACGTTCAGCAGCGTTTTCGCGTGACCGGGATCGACGCCCAGCGACCGGTCGAACTGCGCGAGTGCGCGATCCGGCTGGTCCATGTAGTAATACGTGATGCCGAGGTCGGTGCTGGCGTTGACGTCCTTCGGATGGATCTTCAGCGCCTGCTCATACCACTCCGCCGCCTCCTGGAACCGGCCCGCGTCGAAATACATGTTCGCGAGCTGCACGCGGGTGACGGCGTCGTCCGGATTCTGCTGGGCCGACCTCTTCATGGCGGAGGCGCGCGACTCGTCCAGCGCCGGAGCCGCCTGGGCGCCAGTGCCGCCGCCGGCGCCCTGGCTGGCCGGCGCAGCCGCTGCCTGCGACGGCGCCGCCCGGCCCGCGCCAGCCTGCGTGCCGATGATCCAACCGACCAGGACCCCGAAAAACACGCCCGCCACGCCCATGACGAGGGAATCTCTAGACACGATGAATCACGATCATAGCGCCATTTTGTGCGAATCTTACGGACCACCGCCATGCCGCCTGCCGCCGCGCCGAGGCTCTCGATCCTGATCGTCAACTTCAATACGGGTGCCTGGCTGCGCGACTGTGTGTCCAGCCTCTTCACCGTGCTGCCCTCCGGCACGTTCGAAGTGCTGGTCCTCGACAACGCCTCATCGGACGACAGCATCGCGCGCGCCAAGGATTCCGGACTGCCGATCGCCTGGACGCTGCGCACCGACAACGTTGGCTTCGCCGCGGGCAACAATCGTCTCGCCGAACAGGCCTCGGGCCGATACATCTGCCTGCTGAATCCCGATACCGTCCTGCGATCGGATTCGCTCACGCCGCTCGTCGAGTACCTCGAAGCGCATCCCGACGTCGGCATCGCCGGGCCGCACCACTCCACGATGGATGGGGGCTGGCAGCTGAGTTTCGGCGCCGAGGTCACGCTACGGAGCGAGTTCCTTTACGCGTTGAATCCCAAGGCCTTCTGGGCGCGGTATCCGGCCGTCACGCCAGAGGAGCCGGTGGACGTGGCGTGGCTCTCGGGCAGTTGCTTCGTGATGCCAGGGGCGCTCGCCAAGACTCTCGGCCCATTCGATCCGCGGTTTTTCCTGAACGACGAGGACATCGATCTCGGCCGGCGCATCCGCGCCATGGGCCGACGGGTCGTGTACGTCCCTGTCAGGGGTCTCGTGCATCACGGAGGGATCAGCCGGCCGTTTCTCGATCAGGAAGTGGGTCACACGCGCCGCAGCCGCAGCGAGTTCTTCCGGAAGCATTACAGCCTTCCCGCGCGGATGCTCGTCCGGATCGCGTTCGGCCTGCGACGGACGCGCGACTGGCTCTCGCGGGTGAAGCGCTGACGCGTCAGGCCCCGTCGCACGCCCGCAGATAATCCCGGACGGCCCGGTCCAGCCCGACGTAGAGCGCATGACTGATGAGCGCGTGGCCGATCGACACCTCGTCGAGATGCGGGAGCGTGCGGAACAGCACGAGGTTGTCCAGATCGAGGTCGTGCCCCGCGTTGATCCCGAGGCCGAGCGCGTGCGCGAGGTTGGCGGCCGCGACGTAGCGGCCAAAGCTGCGGTCGGCCGCATCCTGCCCTTCCTTGAACGCGTGAGCGAACGGCTCCGTGTAGAGCTCGATGCGCGCCGCGCCCAGCGAGGCGGCCCACTTCACGGCCGCCGCGTCCGGATCGATGAAGAGGCTGACCCGGATGCCGCGCTGCTGTAGATCGCGCACGACCGCCCCGAGCTCCGCCGGCGGCGTGTCGGGCGGCCACCCGGCCTGGCTCGTCACCTCGCCGGGGCGCACCGGAACCAGCGTGCATTGATGCGGACGCACTTCGCGCACCAGCTCGAGCAGATCCGGACGTGGATCCCCCTCGATGTTGAATTCCACGTCGCGGCGCCTGGACGCGAGGAACGACGCGATGGCCTCGACGTCGACACGCGTGATGTGGCGCGCATCGGCCCGCGGGTGGATGGTGATGCCGGGCGCGCCGGCGACGACCGAGACCCGTACTGCATCGACGACGGACGGCAGCGCGCCGCCCCGGGAG
>WNFI01259790.1_pt1 | contig 11802 bp, 15 predicted proteins | sample 5400471 | NCBI WGS metagenome assembly WNFI01 (sample SAMN13153348, study PRJNA577476) | soil metagenome | isolation source: 100 cm saprolite on Douglas fir-dominated hillslope | place: USA:California | collected 2013-09-17
CATTATGAGCACATTATAAGATAGTCTCAGTAATTTCAACAACTTACCGCGTGGCGCCCGTCGCAATTAGCACCACGAAGCATAACAAAGCAGCACTGAGTCACGCAAAACTTCACGCAAGGTCCAATGCCCGCAGAGCGAAATGCTGCGGGGGAATCCAGCACGGACGCAGACTCAAGAATTGCAATTGAACGCAAACAAATCGTACGAAGAGACCATCGATTGCATCACCGGACCCGGAGACTCCGTATGGAAAAGCTGGATCGCATCACACAACGGCCCGAAGTCATGGGCGGCAAGGCTTGCATTCGTGGGATACGCGTTACTGTGGGCATGATAGTCGGGCAGATCGGAGCTGGACGCAGTGTTGATGAACTTCTGGCGGAGTATCCGTATCTCGAACGGGAAGATATTCTGCAGGCACTACGATATGCCGCGTGGCGAGCCGAGGAACGTGAGGTTGTGCTGGCCGAATGCGGCGGGTCTGCCTGCGGTTCATGGGTCAGCTTCCGGATGGATATATTCTTCCCATTTCCGCGCCGATTCATCGGAATTGAATCGGAATCGTCATGCACGATGTTGAAATGCCGCCATCGACGAGATCTGAAGTCACCCGAAGCCTGGCGATCTCCTAGCCGTGCAAGGGACTGGCGGCCCTCGGCCATCGCGATATTCAATTTGCCAATCCGTGTTAGTCCATCCACCCATGGTCAACCCATCGACGCGCAATCACTTCCTTTCGATTCGTGGTTTGACGATCCTAGTTCGGAGGAAGCGTGTTCGTGCCGATTGCGGCATGATCCAAATCGCTAGGCCTTATCGTTTGTGCGGCTTGCCAAGACTGCAACTCAGATTCCGCCGCGCGCTGCGGCACCGAATCGATTGTAGCGGGACATGTGGCACTGACTCTTGCGACGGCGCGCGCTGTGTGCAAACCCCTGAAGCCACAGCGATGGACTCGAAAGGCCCGCTGGGAAAACATGGGAGGCCACCACCTGAGCGGCCGCAGCACGATTCTCGGCACCTCGCGGCACATATCCGCACATATTGCATTTTCGCCGCCCGCTCCTGCCCGTATGATCTTGATGAGCGCTTCCGTAAGACCGGGCCGGTGCTTGGACACATGCGCAGCAAACGCGCCGGCATAACCGGTCAAGATTCCTGAGGCCACCATGGCGCCGTTCTGGCGCAAGTGTCGCGCAACCCAGCCTACGGGCCGACGAGCCATGGCTTGCACGGCCAACCCAGGCCCCGCTTTCGTACCGCGGGGCAACAAATAATCCTCGTCAAGTCCGTCGTCGATATCTATCATGCCGAGCGTCCCGACGCCCTCCGGGATCCCCGGTAGTGTCTCGTGCAGACGATCGAGCGCCGCGGACAATACCCATTCGTGGGCGACATAGCACCGCGCTGGCAATATAGTCACGACATTCGAGACCGAGTCGGCCGCGATCGACGAAAGCGCCGCGGCTATAGTCAACGAGGCGCTCAGCCGAGCATCGGAGACGAAGCGGCACTCGGGACGTATGAACCAAAGAGCGGGTTCCCAACGCTCGCGATCCTCTTCCCTGACAGTCACCGCAATCTGCGCGGTCGGTGCAATTTGCTTGGCTCGATGCAACGCCTTTTGCAGCAACGTGGTGGGTTCACCAAAGCCGCAATACTGCACCGGCGACGATTTCGCAGGGCCTTCAATCGTGGGGACATATTCAGGCCCATGATCGTCCGCGACAACGATGCACCAGAGCTTTCTCTTTGGTGCTTCCAGGTCCGAGTGGGTCATCTTTAGCCCTCGATCCTCATCCGCACACCATAGGGCTAAAGGCTAAAGCTCATTGCACCATCTGCTGCCATCAATTTGATGACCACACCATGTTCGTTCTTGAGATGGGTCGCCGGGGCGCTCCCACTCCTGTCGTGCCCCCACCCGACGCCCAGTAGGTTCCATTGAAGTCAGAGAGCTTCTCGAGGCGCATCACGATTCCACTTGCGACAATGCTGGCGCCCTCGGCGTCCGCAATCGACAACCCCGAGAGGATGAAAGCATAGTTTCTGCCTTGATAATTCATCCGTCCGCGCCTCCGCGCATATCCCGCTTCCAGAGCCCCCGTTTCGTCCTCTAGCCATACCGTCGCGTCCCGTTGGGCTTCGGTTACCGCAGAATTCGAATCTCTTGTGGCTGCACCAAACACGGCTGCGAATTGTCTTGCGTCGAACAACAGACTCAGCTTCTCCATAGATGCAGATCCTCACTGTCTTCAGCCGGAAGTTAGCTGACCATGACTACTTTAGGAGCACTTGCAGTCGAAATATTGCAGAGACTTGTCGCTATTTGGATTCGAGTGCTCACGCATTAACGGATTTCGCGCGCACCTTCTTGCTAACGCTGCAGGGACTCCATTTCGATCGAAATCTCGAAAGCGTGGTTCCGAACTGCGAATACTGACGAATTGTTACGAGCGGTCGCGTTTTCCTCGCCCGATGAGCAAAAGCACATCCGTACTGGTCAACTTCACGTCCAAGACGATTGCGTGAGGCGCTGAATCGACGGACGTCATTCCGAAGGCTTACGTGCCCGACCTCTAATAGGACGACGGGACCGCGGCGAAAAGGTTATTTCCGAGAACCTCGCAGCGCTGGATTGGATTGCTGCTCAGAGTCCTGTTGGGCGCTACCCCCATCCTTCGTCACGTGCGCAGAGCCGCGGGCATCAGGCCGCTTTCAGCCGAGCAATCAGAGGACATCAATGTTCACGGAAGTGGACCCGTTCAGGGACACGCTTACTTGGATCAATCCTCGTGTACCACGGCATCAAGATAAAGAAGGCAAAGTAGATTACGACTAACCCGCGCGCGATGGACGTCAAGGTAGCATCAGCGGGTTGCATTCCGATGTAGCCTAGCAAGACGAAGCTAGCGACGAACGCGAAGAGAAACACCTTGGAAATCCACCCGCGATAGCGAATTGACCTCACTTTCGAACGATCGAGCCACGGCAGGAAGTAGAGAACGGCAACCGCGGCTCCCATCAACACCACGCCGAACAACTTGTTCGGTACCGCTCGTAGAATCGCGTAAAAGGGTGTGAAATACCACATTGGTCGAATGTGCGGTGGCGTTTGCAAAGCGTTGGCCGGTTCATAGTTGGCGCCCTCAAGGAAGTACCCACCTATGCCAGGCGCAAAAAATACAATCCCGAAAAACAAAGTCAAAAAGAATATCACCCCGGCCGTGTCATGCACCGTGTAATACGGGTGGAACGGTATCCCATCACGCGGCACTCCTTCTTCACCCTTGTGCTCTTTGATCTCCACTCCGTCCGGATTGTTGGACCCTACGGTATGCAACGCCAATATGTGAACCAGGACAAGGAATACCAAGACAAGTGGTACCGCGATCACATGCAGTGAAAAGAAACGATTCAATGTTGCGTCGCCAATGTAGTAATCGCCGCGGATCCACTCAACAAGTGAATCGCCGACGTAAGGAATCGTTCCAAACAGTGAGGCGATGACCTGCGCCCCCCAATATGACATGTTGCCCCACGGAAGAACGTACCCCATGAAGGCCTCGGCCATCAGGCTAAGGTAAATTGTCACTCCAATCATCCAAAGCAACTCCCGCGGAGCCTTGTAGGAGCCGTATAGAAGCGCACGAAACATATGCAGGTAACTGACGATGAAAAAAGCCGATGCCCCCGTTGTGTGAACGTAGCGGATGAGCCACCCCCACTGGACATCGCGCATGATGAATTGAACTGAGTCAAACGCTTCGCGCGCTGACGGTTTGTAGTTCATCGCCAGAAATATTCCAGTCAGCAGCTGTAGCCCGAGTATGACCAATAGAATTGCGCCGAAGTAATACCAGAAATTCAAATTTTTCGGGGCGTAGTACTCCGACGCGTGTTCGCGCCATAATTTCGACAGCGGAAACCGCGCGTCTATCCAACTCAAGAAGTCCTTGGATCGATTGCTGCGTTTAACGCTCATATTCAGTAACCCCATTGACTGTTTTGAGTCCCGGATTGGTGATGGACGAATCCTTAGCGCTCTTGATGGCGGTGCCGAACACATAGCCCCACAGCGGCGTGGTGACGCCGAAGTTTCCGCTCTTGGGCGAGTAATGATGGCGCATGTGCCAGGCGCGCAGATCGTTGAAATACGCCGGCGAAGGTATGTTCGCATGGTGATGAATGACGTGATGCACGACTCCATACCACCAATAGCCGAACATCACGCCGAGGGTCAGGCCGTTAGCAATATTGAATCCGGCGCACAGCCACGCGGGAACGAAAATGACGAAGCTCAAAACCGACACGCTGATCCAGGACGGCGTGCCGATCAGGGCCAGCGGCGCCGCATGGTGCTCGCTGTGCATGGGCGAAAAATACGCCATGCGGTGCAATGCGATCCGGTGCAGCACATACTCCGCTAAGGTCCATAGCACCAGCCCCGCCACCCCCGCACCGAGCCATTCCGTGCGGCTCGCCCAAGTGGCATGGTTGATATTGATCGCGGTCAGCGTGACGAGCACCAGAGGATGGACGACGAAGTCCGAGTAATAGCTCATTTTACTGAGTTGCATCGTGTTGCTCCTCGCGCGGGCCTCTTGCGAGACTTAATTGATCTGCCTGATTTGGACGCCGGACCATCTTCCGGCAATCGCGCTCTCGCCTATTGATCGAAAGAGCGATTCCTGAACTGCTTTGCTACCTCGAGTGCATGCCTCCCGCAATGACAGTATCGTTGCGGCTTCCAATGCGACCTTCTGAATGGCGTGATCGTGCGCGCATCACATCGCAGCACAAGCTCAAAAATAGCCCACAGACATCACATAGTCGCGCAGTAGGGCTTCTTCGTACTCCGCCTCTTCCATGAGAACCTCAAGAACATCTCGCGCATTGAGAACCCCTATCGGCTGAGAGTCTTGGCTGATGACAGGGATGTTCTTCACGCTGCGTTCTTTCATAACGGCCCAGACATCGCGCACTGGATCGCTTGGATGGCAGAGAATGACGTTCCGCATCATCACATCCGATGCCGCAGTCGTATAGCCGGCTCCTAGGCAGATTTGGCGAACGACGTCCGTCTTTGTGATGATGCCGGCCAGCCGGCCATCGGCATTACATACGACCACGAGATCGATATTGAAGTCGCTCAAGGGTTTCGCGGCATCGATAAGAGGCACGTCGTCTCCAACGGATACGAGCCGCTTGACCGCTGCGGATAGCATGTTTTTCACGAACATAAAAGCATCCTCATAGGCTAAAACCACCCATTCAATACTCCGCTCTTTTAGTCAGTTCCCGACTTCTTGCCGCCATGTTCATGAGCGTGTGACTTGGACGCTATCTGCCGGCTCGCGATACTGGATTACGTCACTTTCTTCGGTGAAGAGCGCGGTCCGAACACTGGCATCCGCCTGCATCCGCTCGATGAAGCGCAAGAGGACGGCGAGCGCACAGGCGCCGGGGAAATAATAGAGCTTCATGGAATTGTGCTTGTGGGCGGCGCGCCTTGTTCCAATGGGTTCGCCGCCGCCGACAGATACAATTTTCATCTCTCGTCTCCCAAGCGTATTGGTACATCACGGGTGTCAGTGCTACCTAGTCGCCACGTTCATTGGGTTTCCAAGGTCAACTACTTGACGCAGTTCGGCGCTGGGCCATGCTCAGGGATTTATGGGGCCGCCTCTTGAACAAGAGCGAGGTTAATTGCACGGGATTGAGGGCGAATCAGGCGACAACGTCACTAGGCGGCAACGACGACTACATCAAAGTCGAAGCACTTACCGCGCATTGTTTTCTTGAGCTCCTCGATTTCGCACGCCTTGCTCGGATGCGTCCGTACGCCAGGTGGCTCGATCCGGAATGCGCTCGATATTCGTCCTCAGGTAGGTACCTGACCGACAGCCCGCCGACATTCGGCGGGCGTCCCGTGCTAACGCGCCGCCCCGCTGCGCGGCGAGATTACAGCGAAGGGAACCACGGTATCGGCCGCAGGACCAGGCGGCGAATAGATGGAAGTCTCGAAGCGGCTGCCCAGCCGATTTCCAGCCGGGTCTTCCAGGGTGCTGCGGACGACAAGCTTGTACGCACCCGCCCGCCACGGTGCGTCCGGAGTGAACGTCCAGGCGCTTTCGCCGACCGTCAGCCGGGCTCGTCCTGCCACTCGACGTCCGCCGGCGTCGGCGATGGCCAGGTAGCCCGCATCCCGACCATCGATCGGCCCGTCAAGGTCCACGACGAGGGGCTGCAGCGACTCGGCCCGTACCGCAGACACCTTCCACGCCGATGTGACCGGGCCGGCTTCGTCCGTGGGTCCGATCCTCCACCGCTTGATAAGATGTCCATCGATCGCCAGGGACACGTCGTCTCCCACCGAGAGGATCGGACCCATCGCCGCGCGCGCCTTGAGTCCGCTCTTGACACGACCGGGATGCATCATGAACGTCAATACGTTGCCGTCGGGAGACCACAACTCCTGCTCGAGAAACGGCTCCTGGATCTTTCTTCCGTCAGCGCGCAACAGGGTGATCCTGGGAAGCAGAGGACCTTCGACCTGATTCGCGAACCGGATGGAAATGCGAAGCAGATTGGCTGGGACCTGGGTACCCGAGGGCTGAACAAGGACGACCCGCGGTGTCGACGGCTCAGCGTGAGCACAACCCAGCGCGACTGCAAGAGTGGCTGCGCCGGCCCATCGACGGAGTTGCATGGGCCTATTCCGACGATTTGATCTGATCAGCAAAGCCTTCGTCCCTCAGGAGCATGTCCTGCCTGGGCTTGATGTTCTTCAGCTGGAACGCATTGCCCTTGAAACTGAACTCCTGGAAGGCGTACTCAGAGACGAAGTCGCTCAGGCGGAAGCTAAGGTCCTTGCTGACCGTGACGAGTTGCAACGCGTCTTTCTCGAGCTGCCGGCGCACGACGATAAACGATTTCTCGTCCAGGTTATCGAGCCGCAGCGCGCCAGTCAGCGGCGCGGGCGTTACATCGAGGCCGGCGATTTGTCCGAACGGCACCAACTTATTGATGCCCGGTCCGGCGCTGGCGGCCTCGACCTGCGACACGGGGATGATGCTCGCCCCGCGTTCGAAGTTGACCAGCATCAGGAAGTCCTCGGTCCTGCCCTGCTCGGTCCTGGTGTAGGAGATCATGTCGGCGGGTGTGTTGCCGTAACCTAGTTCGGCAATCGTCTTGCCGCGGATGTGGGCGCCGTCCTTTAGATCGTCGAGCGGGATGGTCACGATGGGCGTGCACGTATAAGCCGCCACGAGGTAGAGCTTGCCTCCCCAGGTCGCGAAACTCATTGCCCGGATCGGGGCGCGCGTCTCGATCAGGTTGTGACCCGTGTGATAGATCTCCACCGAGGTGATCGCCTGCTGTGAATCGAATGGGTATTTGAGCCGTCGCAGTGTCGACGCGAATTCCTGATTGGAAAGGCCGGCGATGAAGAGCTCTCCGTCGCGCCACTTCATATCGGTGACCGTGAAGCTTCGCTCGGGCGTTTCTCTCCAGAACTGGTAGTCGGTCGTGGGAGCGTCGCGCAGCGCGATCGACGTCGACTTCGCCGCTTTCAGGTCGATGCGGTGAGCCTTGTGATCGCTGGTCACCACGATGAGCGCAGGCGTCTTCGCGGCGCCGTAGCTGAGTGCGACATAGACCTCCGCCGTTCCGGGGCGGGCGACCATGTCTTCGACCGTGATCCTGGCGCCGCCCACCTGCTTCGACAGCAGAGGCTCGAGGTCAAGGATGTTGAAGGCCGCGCCCGGCGGCTTCCGCGCCGCTTCGGGAAGGGTGATTGCGTGGACGCGCGCCGTCTTCCAGTCGGCGACGAACAGAACATTCCCAGGTCCGGCGGCAAGGCGGGAGATCGACCTGATGTCCGCCGCGGACGCATTCGCGGCGGCGCCCAGGCAGCAGGTAACGAATATGACAAAGAGACGCATGAGAACTCCTATGACCGATGAGTGAGTGGGCGGCGGGAAGTGAAGAGAGGCTGCGGGCAGGCCCTCCCCGGTGAGGGTGTTGACTCCTGAATCGGGCGACGTCGCGAGTACTTCCTCGTCCGGCTGGCGAAGAAGCGCCACGAGCTTAGACCAGATGAGTCCGGTGCCGCCGATGCTACGGCTTTCATGTGCAATCTCCCGAATTCTGTCCGAAGGCGTCATCCTGCGCGATGGTCGGCAGGAGGTTCTTGAACAGATCAACGGGACCTTGAAGAATCGAAAGATTCCGCGGTTTTCGCAAAACTCTCCAGCGGGTGCCTTTGAGTACGGGGGCAACTGCCGTCTGACCCATTGTGCGGCTCTTGCCGGACGAACTACGCGCCGTGGTCATTCCACGCAAGCATCCAAGCATTTCTCCGGGTGATAAGTTGGCGCCCTAAGAGCCGAGAGTTCAGCGTAGCGCGAATCGGCGAATGAGATCGTCATCGGCCGGACATACAATGTTCAGACTCGGGACAGTGCCGTCGCGAGTTCCGCTATTGGTGAAGGCGTGTTGCGCGGGGACCCACAGTCGTCCCGTGCGGGCGCATTCGTAGCCGTAGTCGAATAGCTGGCGCATGTGTGCAGCGCGAAAGTCAAATGGCGCAAAGTATGGATACGCGACCGGGATCGCGGAGTATTCAAGACCTGCTCCGTCCGATTGCATCGTGGTTGCGGTCAATTCAAGGGTAGTCCTCACCATGTGGCTAAGGCCGGTCGAAATGCTTCGGGACATGATCGATCGGAAGCGCAGCTGCACCGATAGCGGGTCCTCCCTTAATCGCCCATTAACGATGACATACACGGCCGGAGGTGGCATTGCACGATCTTGCCGTTCTGCGATCCGTGAGAAAGCCGAGGGAACAATGAAGGGCACGGACGCGGTGCCATCGACGTGAGCTTCATCAAAAGTCGCACCGTGGGCCTCGACGCGGATGATCACGGGTGGAAACATTCCCGGTACGCTCGCGGATGCAACCAATACCTCTCGGATAAGAGTTTTTGCGCGAACACCACCATTCATGGCGATCGATCCGAGGTCCCAGATGACGGTCTCGCCGGTATCGACATTCGTGGTGGCGATGAGCAGGAGGCGCCCCGAAGCCGCCTCACCGGCAATCGCTTTGATCAGAGTATCGCTTAGGTAATGGTCAACCAGTCTCTTCAGGGGCGCTCCGCTATAGGCACTTGAGCCGAAAATCACGCCGAGGCGGCGCGGCTGAAGAAGATGGTCAGCCAGTCCACCCGTGTAGGCGTCGGTGAGTTGCTGATCCCATTCTTGGCCGAGAAATGCATAGGGGGCGATTAGTGCACCGGCGCTAACCCCGGTGACGACGGAGAACCGGGGTCTCGTCCCTGAGCGGGCAAGCCCCACCAGAGCGCCTGCGCCGAAGGCGCCGTTAGCGCCGCCTCCCGAAAGCGCGAGGATGGAGAACGCGTCTGCAGTGCCCGACGCACGGAGTCGCTGAGCGACGCTCGCGGCTGATAGTTCTGAAAATTGATGATCTATGCCGAGCGTTCGAATAGTCTCTGATGATTCACCATCGACCTTCGGATGAGCGCCCAACGGCGCTCTCTTGGCGACCGAAGTACATCCGCCGAAGGCGACGACGCCTGCGAGGCACGTAATCAGTGCTATGAATCGGGTCCTTTTGGCGGCGATCATATGGCTATATCTAGATAGATTTAGTTAGCGGCAAGTTGCAACAAATCCACTCGGTTAGTGCTACGAGATAGAGCTCGGAACGCGCCTCTCGACGCACCGGCGCCAAGATCATGTGGGCGGGCTGACACGTGCCCGACGCCAGGTGCCGGGGCTCTCGCCGACGATCCTCCGGAAGAGCCTGCAAAGGTGCGCTTGGTCGGCGAAACCGCAGGCAAGCGCAATCTGACAGAGAGACGCGTCAGTCGACAACATGAGTCCCTGAGCACGCTCGATCCGCCGTCTGATGACGTACTCGCTCGGCGAATCTCCGAAACTATTGCGGAATACCCGACTGAAATGACACGGGGACAAGCGCACGACACTGGCAAGATTCTTGCTTCTGATAGAGCTATCCAGGTTCGTCTCAATGAATGACGTCACTTTGCGGACCTGCCAGGGAGCCAGGCCCCCGCGCACGTGCGCCTGCGCGTGCAGTCGCGGCTCCTCCACGGCTTGCAGAATCGCTGACGCGCGACGCAAACGCTCCTCCGGCGAGCCGCTCTCGTCGTTAAAAGCGCTGCGCAGCGCGGTGAATAGCTCGGCCATCACTGACCGTACTTGCTGCACTGAGGATTGCAGATGGCTACTGGATTCCGATGAGTCTGGATGGTGCTCACCACATAAGAAGTTGGATGTGGCTCTAGCCCAAGATGATTTCATCAGTGTATGGCTTTCATCAGACATGGCTGTTTCTCCACGTTGTTGAAGGTTGACATCAGCGCGCGGAGAGCCGGAGCGGCCTCTCCGTCGATCTGGAGAGGCCTTCCGTTACCGCTGCGTGCGTCAGCTGCGTAGGAATGCGAGTAGATCTGCATTTACCTGATCCTGATGCGTGGCCGTCAGGCCGTGCGGTGCGCCGGGATAATAGATATTCTTCGCACCCTTGATGAGTCTTGCGGACTTCCTTGCGGAGTCCTGCACTGGCACGATCTGATCGTCCTCGCCATGAAGGACGAGCGTGGGGATGTCGAACTTCTTAAGGTCCTCGGTGAAGTCGGTCTCGGAGAATGCTTTGACGCATTCATACGCGTTTTTCTGACCTGACTGCATGCTCCAAAGCCAGAATTGGTCGAGAATTCCCTGCGAGACTTTCGCGCCCGCACGATTGGCGCCATAGAACTGAACGGCTAGATCCTTGTAGAACTGCGAGCGATCCTTGGCGACACTCGCACGGATTGAATCGAAGACTTCCAGCGGAAGGCCCTCGGGATTCGCAGCAGTCTTCAGCATGAGAGGCGGAACGGCCGCAATCAATACGGCTTTGGCCACGCGCTTCGTACCGTGGCGCCCAATGTAGCGCGCAACCTCGCCCCCGCCGGTCGAATGTCCCACAAGTGTGACGTCCGGCAGATCAAGCGTTTCGATGACGGCAGCCAAGTCATCGGCGTAGCCATTCATGTCGTTGCCAGAGGATGCCTGGCCCGATCGGCCGTGGCCGCGCCGGTCGTGTGCGATCACACGGAAACCCCGCAGCGACAGGAAGTGCATCTGACCGTCCCAGGCATCTGAGTTAAGGGGCCATCCGTGGGAGAAAGTGACGACGGGACCTTTGCCCCAATCCTTGAAGTAGATCTCGGTGCCGTCTTTGCTCGTAATCGTGTTCACTATCTTGACTCCTCGCAATTGATTGGTAAAAGGACAGCTTCGGTTGGCATTTCTTAACCTCGAGTTCTATAGCCGGGCTTCAAAACGCGTCACCTCATGGCACCGTATTGAACGCCCGGCAAGTCGCAGGCTGTCTGCAAGGCCGCATTCGAGAATGACGTTGGTGACATCGGCGAAACGTTTGAGGCAGCGCGCGACGTGTCTGTGGCATGTGCAACCTAGATGCAACCCTTGGCGCAAACGCCCGGGACGTCGGCATCGGAAGAGTCGGAAGGAACGCCGGGGGGTGAAGTTGGGGAGACTGCGGTTGCCGGTGCCAGGCATGCCTGCGACGAACGGCACGATGTGCTATGTCTTCGACGATGAGCGCTGCCTCGCCTCGGAATGGACCCGGCGCACCTCTCTTACTTCTGCAGAACTCGCGCCAGGCCTGTCGCGAGATCATGCGCAGAAAGCGGTTTTTTTAATACATCATCCGCCCCGGCCTCACGCGCACGCTCCAGC
>WNFI01087381.1_pt1 | contig 11801 bp, 8 predicted proteins | sample 5400471 | NCBI WGS metagenome assembly WNFI01 (sample SAMN13153348, study PRJNA577476) | soil metagenome | isolation source: 100 cm saprolite on Douglas fir-dominated hillslope | place: USA:California | collected 2013-09-17
GGGTTCGTGCGCGACTACCCTCTGGCCATTCGCCACACCTCGGGCCTCATCACCGAGGTGCTGTACAACGCCAGCGTTTTCCGGGATGACAAGGGGAAGGTCCTGGGCGTCTTCGCAGCCGCGCGCGACGTGACCGCACAGAAGCAGGCTTCGCAGTACGCGCGGAGCCTGATCGAGGCCTCACTCGATCCGCTGGTTACCATCAGCCCGCAGGGCAAGATCACCGACGTCAACGAGGCCTCGGTTCAAGCCACAGGCCTGCCACGCGAACGACTCATCGGTACAGACTTTTCGGACTACTTCACCGAGCCGGAGAAGGCGCGCGCCGGCTACCAGAAGGTGTTCTCTGAAGGCCTGGTCCGCGACTATCCGCTGGCGATCCGCCACGCGACCGGCCGCGTCATGGACGTCCTCTATAACGCGTCGGTGTACAGGGACGACAAGGGAAGAGTCCTCGGCGTCTTCGCGGCCGCGCGCGATGTGACCGTCCAGAAGCAGGCATCCCAGTATGCCCGGAGTCTGATCGAGGCTTCGCTCGATCCGCTCGTGACCATCAGCGCCGAAGGCAAGATCACCGACGTGAACGAGGCTTCCGTGCAGGCCACCGGCGTGGCCCGCGAACAACTCATCGGTACGGACTTCTCGGACTACTTCACCGAGCCCGAAATGGCGCGCGCCGGCTATCAGAAAGTGTTCTCCGAGGGACTGGTACGCGACTACTCGCTGGCCATCCGCCACGCCTCCGGGAGCGTTACGGACGTTCTCTACAACGCGTCGGTCTACAAGGACGAGAAAGGAAACGTCCTGGGCGTCTTCGCCGCGGCCCGCGACGTGACGGAGCGCAAGCGGTTCGAGCGCTCGCTCCAGGAAGCCAGCCGGATGAAGAGTGAGTTCCTCGCCAACATGTCGCACGAGTTGCGCACGCCGCTCAACGGCATCATCGGCTTCGCCGAGTTCCTGGTCGATGGAAAGCCTGGCGCTTTGAATACCAAGCAAGCGGAGTATCTCGGCGACATTCTCAACAGTGGCCGCCATCTGCTGCAGCTCATCAACGATGTGCTCGACCTGGCTAAAGTCGAAGCCGGCAAGATGGAGCTGAACCCCGAGGAGTTTTCGCTGGCCATGGCCATCGACGAGGTACGCGCTGTGGCCAAGCCAATGGCCCAGAAGAAGAACATCCGCATCAATATCGACCTCGAACATGGACTGGGCGTAGTGAGGCTCGACCAGCAGAAGTTCAAGCAGGTTCTCTACAACCTGCTCTCGAATGGAATCAAGTTCACCGATGACGCTGGTCAGGTCGGTATCTCGGCCGTGGCCATCGATTCGGGTTGTTTCAGGCTTTCGGTCAGAGACACCGGGATCGGCATACGAGACGAAGACATCAGCAGGCTGTTTCGGGAGTTCGAGCAACTCGAAACGGGCGCGTCACGGCGTTACGAGGGAACGGGCCTCGGCCTGACGCTAACGCGAAAGATCGTGGAGTTACAGGGCGGCACCATCAGTGTCGAGAGCAAGGTCGGCCAGGGCAGCGTATTCTCGGTGGTCTTGCCGATACGAGTCGGCGAGGGGGCTGAGCTGTGAGCGCTGTCGCCCGGCAGACGGAGGACCAATTCCGCGGTCTCCTCGAGGCTGCTCCCGACGCCATGGTCATCGTGAACCAGAGCGGAGAAATCATTCTGGTCAATTCACAGACGGAGCGACTCTTCGGTTTCAACCGCGAAGAGCTGCTGGGAGAGCGCATCGAGGTGCTGATTCCCAAACGGTTCCGTGGCCATCACGGCGACCATCGAGACGGGTACTTCGGCGATCCGCACGTCCGCCCGATGGGGGCCGGCCTGGAGCTCTACGGTTTGCGCAAGGACGGCAGTGAGTTTCCCGTGGAGATCAGCCTCAGCCCGCTGCGGACGGCCGACGGATTGCTGGTCACGAGCGCCATCCGCGACATCACCGAGCGCAGGCTCATCGAGCACGCGCTGCAGGAGAAGAACAGCGAATTGGAACGGGCCAATCAGGCCAAGGACCGCTTCCTGGCCAGCATGTCCCACGAGCTGCGAACGCCGCTCAACGGCATCATCGGCTTCGCCGAGTTTCTCGCGGACGGCAAGCCCGGAGTGGTGAACGGCAAACAGAAGGAGTATCTCGAAGACATTCTCACCAGCGGGCGGCACCTGCTGCATCTCATCAATGACATGCTCGATCTCGTCAAAGTGCAGGCCGGCAAACTCGAATTGAACGCCGAGACATTCAACGTTCGGGGCTGCGTGGAAGAGGTCTGCGCCGGCCTCGGGGCCATCGCCCGGCAGAAGCAGATCGATCTTCGGATCGAGATTGATCCCGACCTCGACACGGTCACGCTCGATGCACAGCGCTTCCAGCAGATCCTCTTCAACCTGCTCTCCAACGCTCTCAAGTTCACCGGCGACGGCGGAAATGTAAAGGTCACAGCGGAGACCAAGGGGCCGAAGCATTTCCGACTGCTGGTTCGCGACAGTGGAATCGGGATTGGAGCCGATGACATCCACCGCCTTTTCACCGAGTTCGGGCAATTGGACACAGGGATCGCGCGCCGCTTCGGGGGCACTGGCCTCGGGCTGGCGCTGACGAAGAGCATCGTGATCCTGCAGGGAGGCGTCATCGAGGTCGAAAGCAAAATCGGCAAGGGCAGCACTTTCCGCGTCCTGCTACCTCGGTCTCTCCAGGAGGGAAAGCCATGAGCGGCCCATGCATCCTCGTGGTGGACGACAATCCGACGAATCTCAAGCTTGTTTCCGACGTGCTCGCATTCGACGGCTATCAAATCCTCAAGGCCAGCGATGCCGAGGAGGCGCAGGAGATCATCAAGGCCTCCCCGCCCGACCTCATCCTCATGGACATCGCCTTGCCCGGCATGGACGGGTTGACTCTCACGCGCCAGCTCAAGGCGGATGAGAACACCCGGCACATCGTCATCGTCGCTCTGACGGCGTTCGCCATGAAGGGCGATGACGACAAAGCACGCGCAGCAGGATGCGACGGCTACATCACCAAGCCAATCGACACGCGAAAACTATCCGGATCAGTTGCCGGCTACCTGGGGCGTCGCGGGCTCCTGGCACACGTATGAAAATCCTGGTGATCGAAGACCAGCCCCTCCAGTCGAAGCTCGCCCATCATGTGCTGAAGGCGGCCGGACACACCGTTAACAGCATCGAAGCCGCGGAACAGGCCTTCGCTTCCATCAAAGGCGATCGACCGCAGATCATCCTCCTGGACATGGCGTTGCCGGGGATGGATGGCATCACCCTCGTCCGCAGGCTCAAGGCCGATCCGGAGACGCGCGACATCCACATCGTCGCCGTCACCTCGTATCCGGAGAAATTCTCCAGGTCGGAGGCCCTCGAAGCAGGGTGTGATGCCTATCTTCTCAAACCGATCAACACCCGCACGCTTCCGCAGGAGTTGAGCGAAGTGGTGGCCAGAGGCGGCGGAGGGCAATGAATTCGCTGACCATCCTCATCGTTGACGACATCGCCATCAACGTCAGGCTTCTGCGAGCGCAATTGGAGGCCGAAGGCCATGTCGTGCTCTGCGCGGCCAACGGCGTGGAGGCGCTCAGAGTCCTGGAGCGGGAGACGATCGACGTCATCATCTCGGACATCCTCATGCCGGAGATGGACGGCTACCGGCTCTGTTACGAAGTCCGACGGAGCGCACGGTTCCAGAACACTCCGTTCATTTTCCATACCGCGACGTATACGTCGCCGGCCGATGAGAAACTGTCCCTGGAGCTCGGTGCGGACAGGTATCTTCGTAAGCCGGCCTCCGTTGAGCAGTTGCTGCGCGCGATCACTGAGGTGCCGGCGAGCCCGAGGCGGCGGCCAACGGCCTCGCTGGCGGGCATGGATGTGCTCAAGGAGTACAGCGAACGCCTGGTGTCGAAACTAGAGGAGAAGAACATCGAGCTGACGGCAGCCGCGACTCAGCTCGGTCTGCAGACGACCGCCCTCCAAACGGCTGCCGACGCAATACTGATCACCGATGTGAAGGGCACGATCCTCTGGATCAATCAAGCCTTCACCACCATGACCGGTTACCCGAAGGAAGAAGTCATCGGCAATACGCCGCGCATCCTCAGCTCCGGCAGACACGACGCGGCGTTCTATCGAGACTTCTGGGAAACCATCCTCGGGGGAAACGTGTGGCGCGGCGAATTCACCAACCGACGCAAGGACGGCAGCATTGGCTACGACGTACACACAGTGAGCCCGGTCCGCGGAACGAACGGCGAGATCACGCACTTCGTGGGCGTCATGCATGACGTCACGGAGCGCAGACGGGCCGAAGACGAACTGCGCGACACCCATGCCCAGTTGCGCCAGTTGCTCGAGCACAGTCCCGCCGTCATTTACTCCCTGGCCGTGGAAGGAGAACAAGTCACTCCCCGGCTGGTCAGCGAGAACATGACGCGACTGCTCGGTTTCTCCGTCGCTGAGACGATGAGTTTCGAATGGTGGCTGGGAAGGCTTCACCCCGAAGATCGTGAGCTGGCCACGGCCAGCGTGGCAGAAACGCTGACCGAGGGAATGAGCCGTACTGAATACCGGCTCCAGCACAAGGACGGCAGCTACCGGTGGGTGGACGACCACCGGCGTCTGGTCCGCGACCCCCGAGGCCAGCCCTCGGAATTAGTCGGCGTCTGGACCGACATCACCGAGCGCCGCCGGGCCCAGGACGAACGGCGAGCGAGCGATCGGCGGTTCAGCGACATGCTGAACAACCTCCAGCTCGTCTCCATGATGCTCGACCGGGATGCCCGGATCACCTACTGCAACGATTACCTGCTGCGCCTTACCGGCTGGAAGCGCGAAGAACTGGTCGGTCGGGACTGGTTCGTTGTTTTTGTGCCGCCCGAGCTCGCAGGTGAACTGAGGGGAGTCTTCTTGGCCCTCCTCGCTGACACCCCCGAATCCTGGCACCACGAGAACGAGATTCTGACCCGGTCCGGCGAGAGGCGGCTCATCCACTGGAACAATTCGGTGCTGCGATCCGGCTCCGGGGAGGTGATCGGCACAGCCAGCATCGGAGAAGACATCACCGACCGCAAGAATCGCGAGATCCAATTTCTCCGCGCCCAGCGTCTGGAAAGCCTTGGCACACTTGCCGGCGGCATCGCCCATGATCTGAACAATCTCTTCATGCCGATTCTCATGGGAGTCACGCTGATCAAGAGGACCGAGCCGCCTGAAGCAGCTCGGAAGGCAGTCGAGAACATCGAGCGCTGCGTCAAACGCGGCACCGATCTCGTGAAACAGGTGCTCTTGTTTGCTCGCGGCGTTGAGGGGACGCGGATGGCCGTGGACCTCGGCAGTGTCGTTGCGGATGTTGAAGCGATCTCTCAGAGCACATTCCCGAAGAATGTGGCAATCGCGACCGTCATCGCCTCTGATCTTCCTCGACTCACAGGAGATCCAACCCAATTGACCCAGGTGCTGCTGAACCTTTGCGTCAATGCGCGGGACGCGTTGCCCTTCGGAGGGCAGATCATGATCACGGCTGGGTATACCGAGATCGACAGCCAATTTGCGGTGCGGCACGGCGGATCGAGCGGCGGCCGGTATGTTGTTTTAGAGGTTGACGACAATGGCGATGGGGTGCCGCACAACGTCATCAACCGGATCTTCGAACCGTTCTTCACCACCAAGGAGGTCGGCAAAGGCACAGGCCTCGGACTGTCGACGGCTCAAGGAATCGTGCGCAGCCATGGCGGATTCATGACCGTTTCCAGTGAGGTCGGCAAAGGCAGCACGTTCAAGGCTTATCTTCCCGCGCATTCCGAGAGCGCGAGTGCGACCGCGATCCGTCGGGAACCGGAGCGGGAGGAGGTTCTCACGGCCGAAGATGGCGCGCAAGGGATTGACCTGTATGTGCGCCATGCCTCGAAAATTGCGCTCGTCCTCACCGACATGATGATGTCGGTCGTCGATGGACCAACACTGATTGCGGCTTTGCGTCGAATCAATCGCGAAGTCCGCATCGCGGCGAGCGGGCGATCCGAATCCGTTCACGCGGACAGGGCGCAGCAAGCGGGCACGCGTCACTTCCTTGCCAAGCCGTTCACGGCCGAGGTCCTGCTGCGCACCATGTTCGAGATCCTTCACGAAACCGCCCACGCATATTCTCAAGATGACCGGGCAGAGGACTAACGCCGACATCATCCGTTACACCATCCTCAATCACCTGGCGTGACAGCAGCCCCTTCTCGGGCCTCGGGTTTCGTTGGGGCGATCACACCGGCGTCGCCTCTGTACGAGTTTGTCCTATCCCGGTCTCAGACAGACTCCACTTCCCCTATCCAGTGACCACCGATATTGTGAGGGCGAGGCAACCTATATATACGCCAATTGGCGCAAAAAAGGAACGCGGCACCGCCTGCAGATCATGCGATAATGGAAGGGTGGAAGAATGAATAGCCGTTACCGGACGCGGCGGCCGGAACCACGCCGAACCTAACCCCTTATCCCCCGAGGATTCATGCCATCAGGTCCGACCGAGTCACCGCGTGGCCTCGCCGGTTTGGATCTCACGGCACTCATGAATATCGAAGTCACGTCGGTATCGGGGCGGCCGGAACGTCTGTCGGACGCGGCCGGGTCGATCTTCGTCATCACGGGAGACGAGATTCGCCGCTCCGGCGCCACGAGCCTGCCCGAGGCGCTCCGCCTTGCGCCCGCCCTGGACGTCGTCCAGGTGAGCGCCAGCGGCTACACGATCAGCGCGCGCGGATTCCTGAACTCCGGGGCCAACAAGCTCCTGGTGCTGATCGATGGCCGCACCGTCTATACCCCCCTTTTCTCCGGTGTCTTCTGGGATGCGCAGGATGTGCTGATCGAGGACATCGACCGAATCGAGGTGATCAGCGGACCGGGCGGGACGCTCTGGGGCGTCAACGCGGTGAATGGCGTCATCAACATCATCACGCGATCCGCGAAAACGACGCAGGGCGGCCTCGTCTCAGCCGGCGGCGGTAATCGCGAAACGATGGCTGCGTTGCGCTACGGCGGCGAGGCGGGCTCCGGCGGCAACTACCGCGTCTACGGGAAGTACTTCGACCGCGGTCATACTGAGACCGCGAACGGCACGGTGAAGCACGATGCCTGGCACAGGAGTACGGCGGGTTTCCGGGCCGACTGGGAGCGGGCGGCCGACCAGTTCACGGTCGTCGGCACGGCCTACAAAGGCTCCGAGAGCCAGACGCTTCCCGGCACGATTGCGATTTCCGGTGTGAATCTGTCCACGCGCTGGAACCGACGCCTCGCGAACGGGTCCACCCTCATGGTGCAGGGCTACCTCGACCAGACCGAGCGCACCGTTCCGCCGACCTTCGGCGACAGGCTGAGCATTGCCGACTTGCAGTTTCTCCATTCCTGGCGGGCGGCCCGCATCCACGCCGTCGCCTGGGGCGCGGAGTACCGGTATGGCATGGACCGGGTCACGAACAGCCAGTACTTCGCGTTCCTGCCGGCGCACCTGAATCAGACCTGGGCTGCCGTTTTTGCCCAGGACGAGGTGACGTTGCGGACAGGCCTGCGATTGATCCTTGGCGCCAGGAGTGAGCACAACGACTACACCGGTAGCGAGTTTCTCCCCAACGCCCGGCTGGCGTGGAGCGTCACGCCGAATCAGTTGCTCTGGACCACGGCGTCGCGCACGGTGCGCGCGCCATCGCGGCTCGACCGTGACGTGTTCGTGCCCGGCAACCCGCCGTTTGTCATCAGTGGCGGGCCAGATGTCGTCTCCGAGATCGCGAAAGTCTACGAGCTCGGGTACCGCGGACAGCTGGCAGCGTCTACCGCCTTCTCGGTAACGGCGTTTCACTCACTCTACGACCACCTGCGGACTCAGGAGGTTGCCCCGAGCCGCAAGTCGGTCTTCTTCGCGAACGGGATGGTGGGTAGGGCGACGGGCGTCGAGATGTGGGGCTCATATCAGGCCTTACCCGCTTGGCGGCTGCGCGCGGGGTTCAGCGGACTGAGTGATCATTTCGAGCTGAAGCCGGGCAGTAACGACAAGGCAGGCCTTGCCGCGCAGCAGGGCCGCGATCCGAAACGGAGCTGGCGCCTCGGCTCCTCGCTTGACCTTCCGTGGCAAAGCGAATTCGACGTCACCGCGCGCCGGGTCTCCGCACTCTCGAGCCCGGTGGTCCCCGCGTATTCGGCGATCGACCTTCGTTACGGTTGGAAGCCGCGGCCGGGCGTGGAGCTCTCCGTCACGGGATCAAACCTGTTCCGCAAAGGCCACGGCGAGTTCAATGACGTATCGACGCGCGCGGAAATCGGACGTGCGGTGTTCATTAACTTCGTCAGCCGTTTTGGCCGGGGCTCGTAGTGCGCCGCCGCGTCGTGCTGTGCGCGCTGACGCTCGCCCTAGCCTCATGGCTCGTAGAGGCGCGCGGTGACGGAAGCGCCCCGGAGTATCAACTGAAGGCGGCCTTCATCTACAAGTTCGCGACCTACATTCGCTGGCCCGCAACGAGCAGTGCGGATGCGACCACGCCCTTTGTCATCGGCGTCATCGGCAAGGATCCGTTTGGTCCGGCGCTGGATGACGTGGTGCAGGGCCAGCGAGCGCAGGGAAGGATCATCGTAATCAGGAGGCTGCGGCGGCTGGAGGAGGCGGTTCGTTGTGAACTCCTCTTCGTCAGTTCCTCGGAGCGCGGGAATCTGCGCGAGATCTTCGCGGCAGTGCGCGGCGCTTCGGTCCTCACCGTTGGCGACATGGATCAATTCGCGGAGCGGGGCGGAATGATCAATCTGGTCACGACCGAAGGTCATCACATCCATTTCGATATCAACAAAGGAGCCATCGATCGCGCCGGGCTCAAGGCGCCCTCGCAGCTTCTCGGGCTCGCGCGGATCGTCGTTGAGTCTCGATCGGGCGGAGGGTAACTCAATGACGCCCTCACCCTCGATCGGCCGCCAGCTCCGCCTGCTGAGCATCGTCGGCAGCGGCACGGCACTGCTCGCCGCCAGCCTCGTCCTCCTCTTCTTTCAGTTGCACGAAGTGCGCAGCAGCCTGCTCCGTCGATTGGGGACTGTGGCCGACCTGATCGCCTTCAACAGCGCGGCGGCGGTCGACTTCAACGACGCCGAGGCTGCCACGACCATCCTCGGTTCCCTGAAGACGCGCCCGGAAATCCAATCTGCCGGCATCGCCGTGAACGGGCGCCTCTTTGCCTCGTACTACCACCACGGCGCGAAGGTTCGGAAGGGCGAGCTCCTCCTCGCGCCGGCGGGCTATCGCTTCACGGATCAGGAGCTCACGGTGTTCCGGCCGGTCTCTTCCGCGGGACGCCGTCTGGGCATGCTTTTCATTCAGTCGGACCTCTCCGAGATCGCGGAGACTTGGCGCCGCTTTGCAGTCGTCACGGGTGTCGTGGCCATACCGGCGCTCCTAATTGCCATCCTCATTTCCCAATTGCTGCAACGTGCCATCTCCCGACCGATTCTCAATCTCGCCTCCCTTGCCGCGGCCGTCTCCTCGGAGAAGGACTATTCGCAGGGACGCGAGCTGACCGCCGCCAACAAGGAGCTGGAGTCCTTCTCCTACTCCGTTTCGCACGACCTCCGGGCGCCATTGCGAGCGATCGACGGCTTCAGCAAGGCGCTCCTGTCCGACTACAGCGGCCGGACCCTCGATGAGCGGGGCACGCACTACCTCGGACGCGTGCGGGTTGGGACGCTCAAGATGTCGAGGCTCATCGACGACATGCTCCACCTGGCCCGCGTCACCCGGAGCACGCTGGAGCGTCGCGACATCCACCTGACCGCCGTGGCCGAGGAGGTGGCGGCGGAACTGGCCAGACGCAATCCGGATCGCCACGTCCTCTGTCTCGTCGAACCGGGGCTCCGCGCGTCGGCGGACACGCACCTTCTCAGCATCGTGTTCGAGAACCTCCTTGGCAACGCCTGGAAGTTCACCGGCAACCGGGAAGGCGCGCAGGTCGAGGTCGGGAAGTTGCCGGAGGGGGACGAACCCGTTTTCTTCGTACGCGACAACGGCGCCGGATTCGATATGACCTATGCGAACAAGCTCTTCGGCGCGTTTCAGCGGCTGCACCCGGAATCCGACTTCGAGGGGACAGGGATCGGCCTGGCCACGGTCAAGCGGATCGTCACGCGCCACGGCGGGCGGCATTCAGTCAGGCCAGGATCACCAACCCCGTCGTCATCGCCCAGGACGGGGTGGAAGCGCTAGACTACCTCTTCGGTCAGGGCCGCCACGAAGGTCGAGACACCCGCCAACAACCGGTAGTCATTCTCCTCGACCTGAAACTCCCACGCCTCGGCGGGCTGGAGGTCCTGGAGCGCTTGCGCGCCGACGAGCGGACGAAGTACGTGCCGGTCGTGATTCTCACAACGTCGACCGAGCAGGCCGACATGCTCAGGGCCGGTGATCTCCACGCGAACAGCTATGTGCGGAAGCCCGTCGACTTCGAGACGTTTGTGGACGCGGCTCGTCAGTTGGGCCTCTATTGGACGGTCCTCAACGAGCCCTTTGTTTCGAAACCGTAACTCCCGAACTTTTCCTGCGTAACCAATATCCGGGATGACCAATAAACAGCTTCGGGTCTTGATCGTCGAAGACAATCCGTCTGACGCGGAATTGGTCGAGCTGGAGCTTGTGAAGGGGGGCTATGCCCCCACGAGCTTGCGCGTCCAGACGGCGGCGGACATGACGGCGGCCCTCGCAGCGGCAGAGTGGGACCTCATCCTCTGTGACTACATGATGCCGCGGTTCACCGGCCTCGAGGCGCTGGAGCTGTTGAAGGCCACCGGGAAGGACATCCCCTTCATTCTGATGTCGGGAAGCGCCGGCGAGGAAATCGCCATCCGGGCCATGAAGGCCGGCGCTCAGGACTATTTTGTGAAGGGCAAACTGGCGCTGCTCGTTCCGGCGATCCAGAGGGAGCTGCGCGAAGCGGAGCTTCGGTCGGCCGCCAGGACCCAGCTTGAGCACATTCACCGGAACGAGAAGTTGGCGGCGCTCGGCACGCTCCTGGCCGGCGTCGCGCACGAGCTGAACAATCCTCTGACCGTGATCATGCACCAGGCCGCGCTCCTCCAGCGCGGATTGAAGGATGACCCGCGTCAGGCCCGTGCCGATATGATCTTCCAGGCCGTCAAGCGTGACCGCATCGCCGTAACGCTCGACCTCCTGGAGCCGATGCCCAGCGTCTCGGCCGATCCGCAGGAGTTGCAACAGGTGATCATCAACCTTTTGAGCAACGCCCAGTACGCGCTGCGCTCGCGGCCCGGGACTCGCACATTGCGCATCAGCACCGGGATCAGCGCCGGCGGAGAAGGGGTGACGCTGCACGTCACGGATAATGCCGGCGGCATCCCGCCCGGAATCCGCTCGCACATCTTCGACCCGTTCTTCACCACCAAGCCCGCCGGGCAGGGCACAGGACTCGGGCTTGCTCTCTGTCACGGGATGATCGCCGCACATAACGGAACGATCGGGGTGGAGAGCGAGGAGGATGCCGGCACCACCTTTATCATCACCCTGCCCATCGGATCCGTTGCCGGCCCGGACGTGACCGGCGACGACGGCGCCCCGCCAACATCGGTTTCAGCGCAGCGGATCCTCGTCGTGGACGACGAGCCTGACGTCGCCAGCGCCATTTCGGACATGCTGTTGGCTCAGGGGCATCGGGTGCAAGTCGCCGGAAGCGGCAGAACCGCACTGCAACTTCTGGAGAGGGACTCGTTCGACATCGTCGTGACGGACATGCGCATGCCGGACCTCGACGGCCCGGC
>WNFI01304903.1_pt1 | contig 11801 bp, 9 predicted proteins | sample 5400471 | NCBI WGS metagenome assembly WNFI01 (sample SAMN13153348, study PRJNA577476) | soil metagenome | isolation source: 100 cm saprolite on Douglas fir-dominated hillslope | place: USA:California | collected 2013-09-17
GGCGACTTCGGATCGTCGCCGAGGGCCTTGCGAATCTCCGCAGCGGCGTTGCCAAGGTTCGCCTCGAGCACCTCCACGTCGGGCCAGAGCCGGTCCTGAAGCTCGGACTTTGCCACCATCGCCGGTCGGCGCTCGATGAGGATCTGCAGAAGATCGAAGGACTTGGGCGAAAGGTGCACCCGCTCCCCATCCTGCAGCAGCTCGCGGGTTGCCGAGTCGAACAGGAACGGCCCGAAGTGGACTCTCATGGCGAAACTGCGGAACGGTTATGGTTTCCCTGCGACATGGGCTGGAACGCCCCTTCATAATAGCGGCATGCCCCCGGCGGCGAAGGCTCCCACAGGGTTGAGCATCTGGCACGCGATGCGCGAAGAGCTGATGCTCAATCTGTACCCGTTGCCCTACACGACGCTACCCCCAACCATCTTTTACGTTTACCTGCATCCCGCCGATTTCGATCGGCTCGAAGGCATCGTCCCACGGCTCGTCGCCGAGCTGCAGCAGGCGCTCAGTGACGAGGTGCGGAAGATCAATGAGGGACGGGAGAAGTCAGGCGGCCTGCTGTCGCGTCTCATCGCGCAGGAGGAAGCGCCGCCGATTGAGGTGCCCCCCGGCGGCTGGGAGGTGCACGTCAATGCGGACCGGAATGGCACCCTGCACCCAGGCCACCTCGGGATCGACTCGACGCTGCCGCTGCCGGCCCCCCTCGAATTCGGCGGGCCGGCGACCACGCGCATCGTGAAGTCCGTGGTCACCGAAACCGGCCGCAGCAGCACGACGATCGAGGTCGTGCCGCCGGCCGCCGCCAACACCGACCTTCGCGAGCGCGCGACGCTCGTCTACGACGACGAGCAGGGGCGCCACACCTTCAGCATGCGCAAGGACACGCTGTCGGTCGGGCGCGGCGGCAGCTCGGTGTGGATCGACGTCCAGGTGATGACCTCGTCGAAGGTGTCGCGCGAGCACTTCCGTCTGCGGCGCGACCCGTCGGCCCGTTTCTTCATTCAGGACGTCAGCAGCTGGGGCACATCCGTCAATGGCGTGCAGATCCCGGCCGCACCGTCGCCGGACTGCTGTGGCTCGCGCGAGCCTACGACCGTGGCTGAAGTACGGACGGCCGCCGCACCGATGCTGCGTGCCGCGGCCCGCACTGATCCCGGCCGCCTGCGGCCGAACAACGAAGACATACCGATCATCGACGCCGCACGCGGTGTGTTCGGCGTCATCGATGGCGTCGGCGGCCACGCCGGAGGCGAGGTGGCGGCTGCGACGGCACGGGACGTGATCGTGCAGCGGATGGCACGGCCGCTCGGCACGCCGGCCGAACGCGTGCGCGAAGCCATCGCGATTGCCAATAACGAGATCTTCAAACGCGCCGGTAGCGTCGGCGATCTCGCCGGCATGGCGTGTGTCATTACGCTCGCCATGGTGGCCGACGGCCGCCTGACGATCGGGCACGTCGGCGACACCCGTCTCTACAAGCTGCGCGCCGACGGCATCCGGAAGCTCACGCGGGACCACTCACCGGTTGGCGAACGGGAGGACGCAGGAGAATTGACCGAAGCCGAGGCCATGCGCCACCCGCACCGGAACGAAGTGTTTCGCGACGTCGGCACGGTGTTCCGGGACAAGGACGAGCAGGAGTTCGTCGACATCATCGAGGGGCCGCTCGAAATGGATGCGGCGATCCTGCTGTGCTCCGACGGGCTCAGCGACATGCTGGCCGGTTCCACGATCGCCCACATCGTCCGCCAGCATGCCGGCTACCCGGAGCAGGTGGTCGAGAGACTGGTCGCGGCCGCGAACGACGCCGGGGGACGGGACAACGTCACGGTGGTGTACGCCGAGATGCCGCTGTTTGCCGAAGCCATGGCGGGGCGCGCCGGCCATCGTCTGACACCAACCGAGCCGCCGGATGGCGGCCCGGTGCAGGCCGCCAGGAATGTGGCGACGCCGGACGCCGTAGGAGCCGCCGGAGCCGCCGGGCGGATCCGGCGAGCGGTGCGCGCGGTCGTCGGGAGCAGGACGACGTGGTTTGCCGCCGGCGCACTCGCGGGCGTGCTCGGCGCCCTTGCCCTGACGGCGTATGTCGCCCGGAGCCAGGTGCCCCCGTCGCGGATGCTGTTCGTGGGGCCGGACGGCACCTCCTCGTTTCGCACCATCGCGGCCGCGCTCGCCGCGGCCAGACCCGGCGACGTCGTCCGCGTCGAGCCCGGCGTGTACCGCGAAGCAGTCGAAGTCCGCGATGGCATAGACCTCGTCGCGCGTGTGCCGGAGACCGTCACGATCGTCCGGCCCGCGGATGCTGCGTCGCCCGCCCTGTCGATCACCGGCGGCCTCAACGTGCGCGTTGCGGGAGTGCGGATCGAGTCGGAGGCGCCCGCCGATATCGGCGTACGCATCACAGCGCCGGCCGCGACCTTGGAGCTGGTCGAGATCGCGGGACCGATCCGCCAGGCGCTTCTGCTCTCGCCGTCATCGTCGGTTACCGTCCGCGGCAGCCGCTTCACCGTCACGAGCAGGCTGGTCGCCGTGCCAGACGATGGGCACGCGACGTTCGTGAACTCCATCCTGACGCGCACGTCCGCCTCGGCGGAGGCTGCGATCTCCGTCAGTCCGTCGGCCCACCTCGTCCTGCGCGGCAATGTCTTTGCCGGCTTCGGGACCGGCATCATCGACGGCGTCGCGCCGGCGCAGCGGGCGGAACGGCTCGCCGGGAACCTCATCGTGCCGGCCGCGCCGCCGCAGCGGATTCCCGAGGGCGCCCGCTGATGGCCCGCGACGACTTCGAGATCGTCACCGAGAAGCCCATCGGCTGCGGCCAGTTCGGCACGGTCTTCCGGGCGCGTCGCCGCAGCGACGGGCGGATGACCGCGCTGAAGCTGATCCTCCGGCACGGTCAGAACGACGCGGATGCGATAGCCGCCGAGCGGCGCGGCGCGATCCTTCAGCAGAAGTTTGCCTCGCTCCATGGCATGGTGCCGGACGTCTTCGAGTTCGGCCCCGACGGCGATGATTTCTACATAGCGATGGCGCTGATCGAAGGCCCATCGCTCGAAGAGCGCTTGCGCGACGGCGCCCTTCCGTGCGAGGAGGCCGTGCCCCACGCGCGGTGGCTGTGCCAGTTTCTCGACAAGGCCCACGCGTTCTCACCCATGGTGGAAGGGCGGCCGTATCGTCTGCTCCACAACGACTTGAAGCCGGCGCACCTCAAGCTTCCTGACGCGGCCGAGCGCAAGGTGCTGGACTTCGGCATCGCGACGGCGCTCGAAGAGACCCGGGAGCTGGCCACCGACGTCGGCCGGACGATCGCGTACGCCGCGCCGGAACGCCTGCTGTCCGAGCGCGTCAACGTCCATGCGGATTTCTGGTCGCTGGGGGTGATGCTCTACGAGATGGCGTCCGGCCATCGGCCCTACCCGACCCTGGAGGGCCCGCGGCACCGCCGCCAGCTTTACAGCGCCATCACGAACAACGCGCCGCGCGAGCCTCTTCCTCGTGGCTGCCCGCCGCATCTGCGGGGGATCATCAACCGGCTGCTGGCCTTTCAACCCGAGCATCGTTACCAGACCGCGATGGAGATCGACGCGGACCTGGAACGGCTCGCTCGAGGCGAAATTCCGGAGGCCGCAGCGTACTTCGAGACCCCGGCGACGATGCCGGTCACGCGGACGGCTGGCGCGGCGGTTGCCGAAGTCGTGGCGATGCCGGTGACGGTTGCGCCGCCGATCCCATCCGTGCCGCCGACCGATCCGCTGCCCGCATCGGTTGGCTGTTCGCCGAGCATTTTCGCGACACGATCCCGGCGATCGACGAGCGCACCGTGATCTCGAGCCACGAGGCGTATCGCGCGGTGGCCCGCTGGTCTCTGCTCGACCTCGGTCTCAGGAGGCGCGTCAATCAACCGCTGGCCGCGGCCCTTCGCGTCGTCGGGGATCGGGTGATTGCCGACTACCGCCGCGAAGTGCCGGCCGCAGGGACGGAAGAGTGGCGTCAGGCGCAGGCGGCGTTCAGCTGGGCGCGCACTCTTTCGCCCCGCGACAACAGCCTCCGATCGAAGGAGCTCGTGGCCGATGGGCACCTGTCGCGACTAGCCGCTCAGAAGGCGCGGCCGCCGAGCAGCGCCACGTCGATCGCGCAGACGGCGGTCGCGCGGTTCCGCGATGCCGCGGCCGCCGATCCGAGCTCGTTCGACCCCTATGTCGGGATGGCGGTGACCCTGGTGTATTCGCTCGGCGACGTGGACGGCGCCCTTGCGGCGCTGGACGAGGCGGCAAAGCGGGGATACACCGCGACCCGCCGCGAGACCGCGCTGATAGGAGACGCGTATATGCGGCGGGGCTTCACGGGTCGCAAACGGGCAGCCGTGCTCAGCGGTGACGACCGGCACACGGCGCTGGTCAACGCCAAGGGCGACTACGAACGGTGCGTTTCGTCGTTCGCGAAGATTCTCGAGTTCGGAAAGTCGGCCCAGAATCTGGAAGCCTGCAAGGCGCAGATTCGCCGGCTCGATCAGCAGCTGGACGCGGCAGGGTTCTGACCATGCGTGTTGTCGCAGCGCCACAGACGTTCGTCCCCCAGGCCCGCCGGCGGCTCGACGCGCTGAACCTCGAGCTCCTTGGTCTCGTCGCTGCGTCGATCCTCGTGCTCTTCGGCATTGCGATCGTCTACGCGGCGCGAGTGGGCAGGGTAGACGAGGCCGGTGCTCCGGGCGGGGTCATTTCGCTGTACGCGCTGACATCGCCCGCGGATCTCGAGCCCGCGCTGACGATGTTTCCGTCGCCGGTCGAGCGTCAGACCGTCGCGCTCCAGCTCTATCGACGGGCGACCTCCACTCCGTCGCTCGATCACGTCGGCGCGCTCGCGGGCGTGACCATTCCCGCCGATCGCGTGCGTCACGACCCTCGTCTCGAGCAACTTGGCGTCCGTCTTGCGCGACGCCCGGCGGCAGCCGACATCTCTGTTCTTTCACGCTCCGACATCGTCACCATGAAGCCGCGGCTGGCGGTGCGGAGCGTCTCGGCATTCAATCGCAGCCTCGCGCGCGCGGTCGCGGCATTCCTCGGCGCCTTCTGGCTCGCGCACCTGTTCCGCCGTTGGCGGCGGCGGCACGACGATCCGTTCGTCCTGCCGGCGCTCCTGTTGCTGACCGGGATTGGTTTGATGACGATGATCGCGCTGCGCGATCCGGTCCGCGACACGATTGCGGCGGACGCGTTTGCGGCCGGCGCGGCGCTCGGTATGGTGCTGCTGGTCGCGGCGTCGGAGATCGACTTCGAGGCTTCGCCGCTGCGGCGCGCGGTCCTGCTCCCGCTGACCCTCGCCCTGGCGCTGGCGGCCGTCCTCCTGGTCTTCGGCACCGGTCCGGGCGCGAGCGGCGTGAAGGTCAACCTGCTCGGCGCGCAGCCGGTGGAAGTGATCCGTCTCTTGGTTGTCTTCGCGTTGGCGGCGTACTTCGGCCGGCGCCTCGAACTGGTGCGGGAGCTGTCTGAGCCCGTTACCACGTCGCGACCGTGGCTTCGCTACATCCGTCTGCCGCGATGGAGAGACGTTCGGCCGGTGCTCGCCGCGATGGGCCTGGTCCTTGTCTTCTTTTTCCTGCAGAAGGATCTGGGCCCTGCGCTGGTGCTCACGTGCGTGTTCCTCGGCCTCTTCGGTCTCGCGCGGGGCCGCGGCGGACTGGTCGTCGCCGGATTCGCACTGCTGCTGGCCGGTTTTGTCGTTGCCTACTGGACGGGCGTGCCGGGGATCGTGCGGCAGCGCGTCATGATTTGGGCGGATCCCTGGAACAACGGCGTACCCGGAGGAAATCACATCGCGCACGGTCTCTGGGCGCTCTCGACCGGCGCCACGTGGGGCAGCGGCGCGGGACTGGGCAGCCCGAATGCGGTCCCCGAGGCCCACACCGATTTCGTGCTCGCGGCTATCGGGGAAGAGCTTGGCTATGCCGGACTCGCGGTCGTGATCGTGCTCTACGCGTTTTTGTGCTGGCGGTGCCTGCGGATCGCGCTGCGGGCGCCGGGCGACTTTTCGACATTCCTCGTCACCGGCGTCGTCCTCGTGCTCAGCGTGCAGGCGCTGGTGATTGCGGCCGGGCTCATGGGCCTCGTGCCGCTCTCAGGCGTGGTGACGCCGTTTCTGAGCTACGGCCGGTCGTCGATGCTGGCAAACTGCCTCGCGATCGGCCTCGTCCTGTCGGTGGGCCGGCGGCAGGCGGGCGTCCGCGAATACATGCGGCGCCCGGTTCGCGTGCTGGGCGGAGCGCTCGGCGTCGCCGCCACGCTCGTCCTGGCGCGCGCCGCCTGGGTGCAGGTCGTCCACGCCGACGACATCGCATCGGCGTCGAGTCTGACCGAACAAGCGGATGGCGGCTACCGGTTCGAATACAATCCGCGGCTGCTGTCGGCGGCGCGGACGCTGACGCGCGGCAGCATCTATGACCGGAACAAGCTGCCGCTCGCCACCAGCCGGCCGGACGAGATCGCTGCGCTCGGCGCGGCCTACGAAGACGCGGGCGGCGTGTCGGCGGTGGACTGCGACGACCTCTCCACGCGCTGCTATCCACTCGGCGGATTGGCCTTTCACGTGCTGGGCGACTGGACGCACCAGGCGAACTGGGCGGCGCGCAATTCGTCGTATCTCGAACGCGAGCGGGACGCGCGCCTGAAAGGCTACGACGATCGGCTCGCGACGTGCAGACATCGCTCGACGCCAGGCTCCAGCTGCGCGTGACGGCCGCCCTGCGTGACGGCATCTCCTCGGGCGGATTCGCGCGCGGCGCCGCCGTCGTGCTCGACGCCGACACCGGCGAGGTGCTGGCGGCGGCCAGCTATCCCTGGCCCGAGAAGAGCGATCTCGAGCGGGCCGGCGCGGTACCGGCGGATCGGGAGAGCACGGCACGATGGCTCGATCGCGCACGGTACGGTCTCTATCCCCCAGGATCGACGTTCAAGCTGGTGATCGCCGGTGCCGCGCTCCGCAGCCGTCAGGAGAGCGACCGGTTCATCTGTAAGCGGCTGCCGGACGGGCGCGTCGGCAACTACCTGCCGGGGCGGTCGCGACCGGTCCGCGACGATCCCATGGACATCGTGCCTCATGGTGACGTGGACCTCGATCGTGGGCTAGTCGTATCGTGCAACGCGTACTTCGCTCAGCTCGCGCTAGCGCTCGGGTCGCGCCCGGTGCTCGACGCTGCGTCCGTGTTCCAGATCGACGTCGCGCGGTCGGCGACGCCCGAGGGCCTTCGGTCGTCGCTCGCACAGGTGGGATACGGACAGGGCGAGGCGGTCATCTCGCCGCTGAAGCTCGCGCGCGTGTCGGCGGCGATCGCGTCGGGGGGCACCGTCGCGCCGGTGCGATGGGAGCCGGTGGGGCGACTGCCGCAGGCGGACGGATCGTCGAGATTTCTGACCAAACACGATGCCGACCGCGTCGCGCGCGACATGCGATCCGTCGTCACCTCCGGCACCGGGCGCGCGCTGCGATCGCATCCGGTTGCCATCGCGGGCAAGACAGGCACTGCGGAAGTCGCCGGAGCCGCGGCGCACTCGTGGTTCACCGGGTTCGCACCGTACCAAGGCACAGGCCGGCGAATCGCCTTTGCCGTCATTGTCGAGAACGCCGGCTATGGCGGTCGCGCCGCCGCGCCGATTGCGGGGCAGATCGTCTCGGCGGCCAAAGAGCTCGGGTTGATCAAATGAAGCACGAACGGAGATCTCTATGACGGGATGGTTGCTGGACATCGGCCGCAGACTGCAGGGCCGCGTGCGCGCCTTCTTCGAAGCCGCACCCGACGCGACAGCGTCGCCGCTCGAGCTGCTGCAGGCCGCACTCGATCAGCTCGAACGCCGAACCCAGCCCTCAGGCCGCGGTTCGCGCGTCTTCCCGTACACCCGCCTGGTGGTCCACGTGGCACAGCCGGACGCCGATCGGGCGGCCCTGGCGGCCGTGTTCGATCAACTTCCCGCGCGCCTGCGCGAACGGCTCGCGGAGCTCCGCTGCGACATGCCGGCGGAAGTCCAGGCGTGCGTCGCCGTCGACGAGTCCGCCCCGGCCGGTCGCGGTGTGTTGTGGGTCGAGTGCGACGGCGACAGCGGCAGTTCCGCGCGGCCGGCCGATGGCGAGCTGCCGCGTCTCGTGCTGTCCGTCGTGAAGGGGCAATGCGAGCTGGCGGAGTACGCGTTCCAAGACGCAGGGATCGCGATCGGCCGAGGCGCCGAGCTCAGCGACAGCGCCGGTCGCGTGCGGCGCAACGACGTGGTCTTTCTCGACGTGCGCGACGGAGCGAGCGAGACCGTCGCTCGCGCGCACGCGCGCCTCGCGTTCGACCCCTCGTCGCGGGCCTACCATCTCTTCAATGAGTCCGGCAGCAATCCGACGTTCGTGCGGCGCGGTGGGCGCTCCTTGCGCGTGACGGCCCGCGATCCCCGCGGGATGCGCGTAGAGACCGGCGACGAGGTCCAGCTTGGCCGCGCGGTGCTGAAGCTCGCCATCGGGGACCGCTGACCACAGGACGTAAAGCGTCGGCTCCTGGGCGACAGTCCAAGGTGTCCAGCGGCTACGGGTGTGTCGCCGCCCAATTTGTCAGTGACATCCACTGCGCCAGCTGCGCCGGGTCGCAGCCATCGCCCGCCGGACATACGTAGAACGCCGTGATGGGGTGAATCTCCCAGAGGGCAAACCGCTTGGGCTGGCCTCTCTTCGGCGTAGCAGGGTTGTCGTTCACGAAGTGCTCATTGTCGTAGGTCAGCGCGCCGATGATGAGCACCTGTTTGCCAGCGAGCCGGTTCAACGTCGTGGAATCCCAACCGGCTGGCTTCGGTAGCTGCGGAATCATCTCCGCTACCACGCCATCGTATTCAGTGGGATGGAGACTCTTGGGTCCAATGTTGATGTGGATGTCCACGCCATCGGTGCCGCCGCAATTCACGGATTCCGCGCCCTCGTCTCGTGCCATCGTGAGATACGCACTCAGGCGCACCAAATCTCCCTCGGAGCGGCTTCCGTCGAATGTCGCAATGTTCCGCAAGCTGCGCGTCGGCTGGAACGCCGTCTTCGTCGTCCTCGCGTCCGCGAACGCATTGTCAATGTAGTTCTGCAGGCTGTGGAGGTCGTCGAGCGTGAGTGGCTTCGGCGAACAGACCTGATCTGGCACGTGCCGCTTCGCCATGTTACGAAGACCCGCATCAGAATTTGCCGCGTAGGCGACACTCTGTCCGTGCGTCCCGACGGCAGGGCATGATGGGTGGACCACGATCTCGAGGCCGGGGCCACACGCCGTTGGGGGCGCTGTTGGGGCGCTGGAGGTGCTGGCGTCGGCGTGGGCGCCGGCGCGGGCGGCGTGCCGCTGATCTTGACGAACGTGCGATAGCCCCCCCCTCTTCGTTCTGCGCGGTGCGAACGTGGAAGTACCCGTTGACCGTCGTCGTCCGGATCAGCGTCAGCGTTTCGTCGGGCACGAGTAGCCGGATCGGTGGGTGTGCGCTTGAAGGCGTCGGCCGCAGGTTGACGTTGCGCGTGACGACGGCCGTCGTCTGCGCCATCGCGACGGTGCCCCACAACACCCACAGGCACACGAGCGCATGCCATCGGGAAAATCGCATTCGAGACCTCCTACGACCGCAGGCATTTCGTCCGAGAATGTCCCACAGGCGCCTCCGGCGGTGGAGTATAAGGTGTGTCACCTTGACAATGATCTGGAGAATTATCATGCGACGACCCACGCCGTGGCTCCTGCTTATGCTCATCGGTCTGGCTGGCGCCGGTTGGGTCCGGGCCGGGCAGCCACGTGAGATGCCGGCGGCTTGGCCGTACGCCCAACCGCCGCTGCCGCCGGGCGTCATTCCGCCACAAGCCCTCGCCCCGCGCATCCCACCGGCCACGCCTGTGGCGCCCGCCGATCCCAACGCAGCCCCTCCACCCCTGCGGCAAGCCGCGGGCTCGGCGCTCCAGTTCACGCAGCAGCAAGTCAGCAACGGTTACGGTCCCGCCGACTGGTTTCCGGATGATCATCCAGCCACGCCTGACATCGTCTCGCACGGCAAGCCGGGGATGGCGCGGGCGTGTGGCTTATGCCACCTGCCGGACGGCCGTGGGCGTCCAGAGAACGCGCCGCTACAGAGTCTTCCCGTCGACTACTTCGTACAGCAGGTCCGCGATTTTCAGGCCGGCCTCCGGCGCAGCGCCGATCCGCGAAAGGCGAATACCCTGGAAATGGAGAGCATCGCGAAGGCGCTGACCGATGATGAGCTCAAGACGGCCGCGACGTACTTCAACGCCATCAAGGTGCCGAGGTACATCCGCGTCGTCGAGTCCAACATGGTGCCGACCACGCGGGTGCAGGGGGAGATCTACTTCGCGACCGATGACGGCAAGAAGGAGCCGATCGGCATCCGGGTGATGGAAATCGCGGAAGACGCGACGCAGACTCAGCTGCGCAACCCAAAGTCCGGTTTCGTGGCGTACGCGCCTGTCGGCAGCATTACTCGTGGCAAAGCGTTGGCGACGACCGGTGGCAACGGGAAGACGACGCCATGTGCGGTGTGCCACGGTCCCGATCTCAAAGGACTCGCGATGATCCCGAACCTTGCCGGCAGATCGCCCAGCTACCTGGCTCGTCAGATCTACGACATCAGGCTTGGCACGCGACATGGTGCGATGGTGGCGCTAATGAAGACGGTCGTGGCCAACCTGACGGACAGCGACATCGTCGACCTGGTCGCCTACATGTCCTCGCTGGATCCGCAGTAATCCCTACAGCATTTTGCCGGGATTCATCAGGTCGAGCGGATCGAGCGCGTGCTTGATCGCGCGCATCACGTCGAGCGCGGCCTTGCCGTGCTCGGCCTCGAGAAACCGCCGCTTGCCGATTCCGACGCCGTGCTCGCCCGAGCACGTGCCGCCCATCGCGAGTGCCCGCGCGACGAGCCGATCGGTGAGATGCTCGGCCGCGGCGAGCTCGTCCGCGGACTCCGGGTTGACCGGCATGATCAGGTGGAAGTTGCCATCGCCGACATGGCCGACGAGCGGTCCGACCAGCGGCGAAGCGGCGAGTTCCGCCTTCGTCTCGTGGATGCACTCGGCGAGCCGCGAGATTGGCACGCACACGTCGGTCGTCCAACCGCGCGATCCGGGACGGAGCGCCAGCGCTGCGTAGTACGCGTCGTGCCGCGCCTGCCACAACTTCGCGCGATCCGTAGTACGCGTCGTGCCGCGCCTGCCACAACTTCGCGCGATCCTCCGCGGTCATGGCGCGCGCGAAATCGTGCGCGCCATGATCGGCGACGATCTCCGCCGTCGCCTGCGCGTGTTCGTCGACCGCCGCGTCGCTCATCCCGTGGAACTCGAAGAACAGCGTCGGCGCGACCGGCCGATTGAGCCGCGAGTGGCGGTTGACCGCGTCCATTTGCGCCTCGTCGAGCAGCTCGATGCGGGCGACCGGGATGCCGAGCTGCACGATCAGGATCACCGCGTTGACGGCCGCATCGATCGAGTCGAACCAGCACGTCGCTGCCGCCACCGCTTCAGGGCGGCCGTGGAGACGCAGCGTGACCTCGGTGATGATGCCCAGCGTGCCCTCGGAGCCGACGAAGAGCCGCGTCAGGTCGTAGCCGGCCGACGACTTGCGCGCGCGGGTCCCGGTCTTGATCGCGCGGCCGTCGGCGGTCACCACCGTCAAGCCGAGCGTGGCCTCGCGCATCGTCCCGTAGCGCACCGCCGTCGTACCGGACGCGCGGGTCGCCGCCATGCCGCCGATGGTCGCATCAGCGCCGGGATCGAGGGGGAACATCAGGCCGGTCGTC
>WNFI01301639.1_pt1 | contig 11797 bp, 14 predicted proteins | sample 5400471 | NCBI WGS metagenome assembly WNFI01 (sample SAMN13153348, study PRJNA577476) | soil metagenome | isolation source: 100 cm saprolite on Douglas fir-dominated hillslope | place: USA:California | collected 2013-09-17
CCCCCCCCGCTCCCGCCCCCGCCAACCCCGACGCCGAGATCGTCACCTCTCCGCAGGCGGCCCCCGAGCGGGTCGTGCCGCCCCCCGTGGAGAAGGCCCCCGAGAAGAAGAAGGAAGAGGAGCCGAAGCCCGCTCCGCCCCCGCATCCGTGAGTGCTCCCAACCGCGGCGGCAACGGCGGCCGCTTCTTTGAGACCGTCTACGCGGTGGTGCGGCGGATCCCCCGGGGCCGGGTGGCCACCTACGGGCAGGTGGCGCTCCTGGCCGGCAGCCCCCGCGGCGCCCGGGCGGTGGGCTGGGCCCTGCGGGCCCTGGACCCGCGCTCCGAGCGCAAGGTTCCATGGCATCGGGTGGTGGGGGCGGCGGGACGCATCTCGCTCCGGGCCGGGCTCGGGCCCCTTCAGCAGCGGCGGCGCCTGCGCGCGGAGGGCGTCCGCTTCCGCGCCGGCTGCGTGGACCTCGCTCACCACGGCCTGCGTCCATGAGCGCCCCCGTTCCCCTCCGCCGCTCGCTCCAGGAGGTCAGCCTCCCCGCCCTCCTCCGCCCCCTCGTGCGCCAGAAGCGGACGGGGGTGCTGCGCATGACCCGGGGCGCGGTCACCAAGACCGTCTACCTCTCGGAGGGCCGGCTCATCTTCGCCACCTCCGCCGACCCCGACGACCGGCTGGGGGAGCGGCTGCTGGTCAAGGGGCTCATCACCTACCGCGCCTACGAAGACTCCGTGCGGGCCCTGCGCGCGGGCAAGCGCCAGGGCACGATCCTGGTGGAGAACGGGGCCATTCGATCGAAGGACCTGATCGCGGGGGTCACCGAGCAGGTCCAGGAGATCATCTACAGCCTCTTCGCCTGGGAAGAGGGGGAGTGCGAGTTCGTGGAGGGGAGCCTGCCCTCCCGCGAGGTCATCGTGCTCCGCATGTCCACGGGGGACCTGATCCTGGAGGGAATCCGCCGGATCCACTCTTGGAGCCGGATCCGCACAGGGGTGGGGTCTCTGGACCAGAAGTACGCGCTCACCGACGACGCCGCAACCTTGGTCAGCGGCCTCTCCCTCCCCAAGCTGGAGATGAACTTGGTCGCCACCCTGGATGGGCCGGCCACCCTGGAGGAGATCTGCGCCTCCACCCGCCAGAGCGACTTCCTGGTGTGTCGGGCGGTCTGGGGGCTGTGGGCGGCCGGTGTGCTGGACCGCATCCCCCAGGACGCGGAGGCACCCCGCGAGAAGGTTCGGGAGGACACCAAGCCGCACGCGGAGCGGACGCGGGGGGCGTCGGTGGGCCGGGAGATCGAGCTCTTCAACGAACTCCACCGCCTGCTCTCAGACCTCGTCACCTACGAGCTGCGCGAGCAGGCCCCCGCCTTCCTCGAGAGCGCCCTCGCCCGGGCGCGGGGCGAGCACGAAGCTCTCTTCGGGGGGGTGAACGTGGACCGCAGCGGCGAGCTCGACCCGGTTGCCCTCCGCCGGAACATCGTGAGCCGCGAGGTCGCGTCCTACTTGCGGGGGCTCGGCCGGCTCTTCGAGATCGAGCTCGGTCTGATCCGCGAGAGCCTCGGCACCCGTAAGGCGGGCATCATCGAGGACGGGCTGCGCTCTTTGCGGGAGCAGCAGAAGCAGCGCGAGGGCATTTAGGCCCCGGAGGGGCCCACCCTCCGGAGGCTCCTGGCGTTTGGTGGGGGTCTCGCGACACCCAGTGGTAGGAACCATGCTCGAGGTGGTGCAGAAGCGATTTGATTCCCCCGACGAGGTGCGTGTCTTTGCCAAGGGGCGTCTGGAGGTCGTCAAGGTGGGCTCCATGGTTCTGGGACGCGCCACCTACGAACCCGGGTGGAAATGGTCGCTGCACGTGGGCCCCGAGGTCGGGGCCTCGCGGTGCACCGTCGAGCATATCGGCCTCGTCGTCTCCGGCGTGGCCACGGTTGCGTTTGACGATGGGCGCGTGGTCGAACTCCGCGAGGGGTCGCTCTTTCACGTGCCCGCGGTACCCCACGACAGCTGGGTCGTCGGAGACCGTCCCTACGTGTCGCTCCATTTCCTGGGCGCCGATCACTACGCCAAGAAGGCCTAGTCCTCTTCGCTCCGCGGGGGAAAGACGGCGAGACGGTCCGTGCCCGCTCGTCAGTGGGACGTGGTTGCGGGCAGGATGTCGGTGACGATCACGCCCAGAACCGCCTCCGCGATCCCGAGCGGGGTGAGATTGTCGGCCGAAAGAGCCCGCCACTCGGTCGTGGTCACGACCACGAGGTCGAGGGAAGGCACCACGTAGACAAACTGTCCTCCGTAGCCCCAGGCGAAAAACGCCGGTGCGGACGGTGGGTCGGCGACCCACCAGAGGTAGCCGTAGGTCACGCTCTTTGGGCACCATCGGTATCCCGCCAGGGGAATTGGGGGGCGGTCGCGGCCGAGACCCAGCCCGCGGGCACGACCTGCTGGGACCCCGACCGGCCCTGCTGGACCATGAGCTGGCCCATGCGGGCCAGGTCTTGGCCCGTGAGCTGCAGGCCGGAGCCCCCGTTCACCGTGCCCCTTTCGAGCTCCTCCCAGAGGGCGCTCTTGATGCCGATCGGCTGGAACAGACGCTGGTCGGCGAGGGTCGCGAGCGGGGTTCCGGTGGCCGACTGGACGATGAGGCCCAGAAGGTGGACCGCGGCCGAGTTGTAGGTGAACGGCCCGGGCGGGCTGGTCTGGGGACGATCCAGCAAGAACTGGACGTGGTCGCGTGACACGATCCAGAGGTTGTAGTCGTCCCCCTGCTCCTCGTTCCACTGATAGCCCGACGTCATGGTGAGAAGCTCTTTGATCGTGACCGCGCGGTCGCCCGGATCCAGCACGTAGGGTGGACCCAGGTAGTCGCCGACCGTCGCCTGGGTTCCCGAGAGGTTGGTGGCCTCCAGCGCTTGACCGACGAGGAGAGAGAGCACGCTCTTGGTGACCGAGCGCACGTCGAAGCGCGTCTCCGGCGTCGCGCCCCCGAAATACCGCTCGACCACCAGCTTGCCGTGCCTCACCACCAGAAGGCCGCGGAAGCGGGGAATGGCGGCCGCGTCCTCGGCGGCTCGGCCCAGGAGGAGAGGGTCGAGGCCCACGTCTCCCGGCGCCGCTGAGGCCCAGGGCTGGGCCAGGTCGATGGGGCTGGGCGGGGTGCTCGAGGCCGGGGTCGAGTTGCCGGCGCACGAAGAAAGGACGAGCCCGAGGGCAACGAGCTTTCCTGATATGCTTCTCCCGCGGGCGCCGCCTCGTTCTGGCGCCCTCTCGTCCTGGGTTTCCTTCCGCGACCGGCCAGCGGCCTGACCAGGGGCGCCGCGCGGTCGCCCGGGAGGGACGGGACGACATCGCGGTTCACGACGTACGCGCGATAGACCCCGTCGGGGTGCCTCGCCGGTTGAGGATGGTAAGGAGGGGAGCATGCCGAAGTACGTGATCGAGCGAGATCTGCCCGGCGCGGGGGCCCTCTCCGCGGAGCAACTGCAGGGGATCTCCCAGACGTCCTGTGGCGTTCTGCGCACCTTGGGCCCGCAGATCCAATGGCTGCAGAGCTATGTTACCAAGGACAAGATCTACTGTGTCTACATCGCCCCCGACGAGGCCATCGTCCGCGAGCACGCCAAGCAGGGAGGGTTTCCCGCCAATCGCATCTCCGAGGTCAAGACCATAATCGACCCCACCACCGCCGAGTAAAGGGGCCGCTCAAGAGCGGTGGAGGGGGCGGGGGAGGGCCGCGCTTGGGCGACGTATGAAGCTGGTGTCGGTGAATGTGGGCCGCCCCCGAGAGGTGGACTGGGGCGGCCGCCGGGTGCGCACGTCCATATGGAAGGCTCCCGTGACGGGCCGCGTGCGCGTCGATCGTCTCAACCTCCAGGGCGATGAGCAGTCCGATCTCTCCGTCCACGGGGGTCCCGAGAAAGCGGTCTACGTGTACCCCTCCGAGCACTATCGGTTCTGGGCGGGGGAGCTGCCGGGGACCGACGTTCCCTGGGGCGCGTTCGGGGAGAACTTCACGACCCAGGGTCTTCTCGAGGAAGACGTGAAGATCGGCGACCGCCTTCGGGTGGGCTCCGCGGAGTTCGTCGTCACCCAGCCCCGCATGCCCTGCTACAAGCTGGGGGCGCGGTTTGGCCGCGAGGACATGGTCAAGCGCTTCCTGGCCAGCGGCCGCACGGGCTTCTATCTGGCGGTGCTGAGCGAGGGCGACGTGGGGTCCGGCGACGCCATCGCGTTTACGGCCCGGGATGACCACGACGTGACGGTAGCCGACATCACTGCCCTCTACACCCACGATGCCGACAACCAGAGCCTTCTCCAGCGCGCGGTCGGCCTGCCCGCCCTTCCCGAGGGTTGGCGGGAGTATCTGCGCAAGCGCCTCTGGAAGCCCGACGCCTGAAGGGCCGGACCCGAGGCCACCCGCCAAAGCGTTGGAACCGACGAGCCCGCCTAAGAGCCGCCTCGCGCCCCAGGGTCTGCACGACGGACCCCCTCACTGAATCAGGATCGACCCGACCGTCATATCCATCGCACGTTCATCTAACCTCGTCGTGAATGGCGCGAATCCGGTCGGGAGAAGATCAGTGAACCTTACTGTCGCGATAATCGTCGTAAGGTCCGGCTTGAGGAAGTGGAGGTCTCCCGTGCGCAGGTCAAACTGACCTTTGGCGATGTTGTCCATCCAGGTCTGCAGATCCTTGATGGTCGTTGCCGTTGTCCCACCCAGTGTGATGGAGACAGCTTCGAGTCGAATGCCGTCGAACTGCGGGGCACCTGGGAAGAACCGACGACGTGAGCCGATGAGCCCACCGACAATCTTCGGTGCCGACATGTGTATGCCGCGCACCGCGGCGACACCCTTGCCGTCCACACCGCTTACCGCGAAATCGAAATGGGCGCCCTCGAACGGTGTAGTCATCCCAGAATGCGTTGACCCAGTTGGGGGAAGGTCGAGCGTTTCTGGCACCACGACGAAACGCAACGACCCGAGGCTGGCGCTGCTCGCATCAGCATCTGAGACGCTGAAGTCGCGGAGAAACGCGTGGCCGATTGCCATGCGAACGATCTCCTTCCCGGTCCTGAGGTCAGCCTGGGTCACTTCCACGTCGCGGAATACTCTGCTCGGGTTACCGTTCACGGTAGCGTTAATGGTGTCCCCGAACCAACCCGTGATTGCCGGCGAGAATTCGTCGACCTGGAAAGAGCAGTCCTCGTATTCGACCCCGAGAACCTTATCGAAGCAGCCGGCGAACGAAGCCAACGGCAGTGCGTCGCTGGCTGGAGGAAAACGAAGGAAGAAGGACCCTACGTAGGGCGGGGGTGGTGGCGGAGGGGGTGGGGCAGCCGGCGGCCCTTGAGGTCCGGGCGGTCCGGCGGGGCCCGGAGGACCTTGTGGCCCGGCTCCGCCGGCAGCGCCCGGAGCCCCCGGCGGTCCCGCCGGTCCTTGCACTCCCTGGGGACCGACTTGCCCCTGCGGTCCAGTCTGCCCTTGAGGGCCCTGTGCGCCGGGGGGCCCCGGGTCACCCTTGGCCCCCGCCGGCCCCGGCAAGCCCTGGGGTCCAACGTTCCCGGTGTCGCCTTTGTCGCCCTTCGGCCCCACGGGGCCTACGGCTCCGAGCGTCACGTCAAAGACCGCGACCTCCTTTGGGGAAGGATGGTCGTCTCGGTCTTCGCCCACGGGGGTTCCCCGCGCCAGGGTCAGACGGTAGGAGCCCGGAAGCAACCCCGGGGGCAGCGAGGCTAAAACCTGGGTGGGGGTTGCCCCGGTGACAAGCAACCGGACCGAGTCCAGAGTGACCACCGGCGGCTGATCCCCAAAGTCTTGCCCGCCAATCGTGAGCACGACCAGTTGAGGGTCCGCGCTCGCGCTCAGGATCACAGGGCGTCGGTGATTTCGTTCCTCCGCCGTTCCGGGCAGGGCGGCGGCCTGCAGCAACCCGATCGACGCCGCCCCCACCGCCCTCGCCAAATAGCCCAGGTGTCGCGCTCTTTCTGGCCTAGTCACAATCCCTCCTCAATTTGGCCCGCGTGCGCCTTGTCCGTCGTCCTGACGAATTGAGACTCCTTACTAGCTAACGCGCCAATCGGGAGGGAAATCACTCATCCCATTTGTGGGCGGGCGGTATTCCCGGCTATCCTTGGCCACAAAGAGCCCCCTCCGCAGGAGCGCCTCGATGGCCGCGTCGAGGGACATCACCGAGCTGCTAGTGGCTTGGGGCGAGGGTGACCGTGCCGCCCTCAACCAACCGACGCCCCTCGACCACGACGAGGGCCGAGGTGTGGCGACCGCCCACCTGGCCCGCGAGGGGCGGGGCCACATCCTGCAGACGGCAGGCGAGGCTCTCCGTCTCTCCCCCCCAACCGAGGGCCGCGAGGGGAGCACGGCGAAAGCTCAGCTCTCCAAGGAGTTAGGGGGCTGGTCGGCATGACCCCCGATCATTGGGAGCGCCTCAAAGAGATCTTCGAGGCCGCTCTTCAGAAGCCGCGGCCGGAGCGGGAGGCGTTCCTCGATGGGGCCTGCGGCGACCCGGAGCTCCGCACCGAGGTCCGAAAGCTCCTCGCCGCTCACGACCAAGCCGGCACCTTCATAGAGGACTCGCCCGTGGCTGGCCTGGCCGCCGCCCAGGCCGAGCCCGCGCACGAGTCTTGGTTGGGGCGCCGGGTCGGGCCCTATCGCTTTCTGGCCGAGATCGGCCGTGGCGGGATGGGGACCGTCTACCGGGCCGTCCGTGACGACGACCAGTATCGCAAGGAGGTGGCCATCAAGCTCGTCCAGGACCAGGGCTCCGGGTTCGCGCTCGACCGCTTCCTGAACGAGCGACAGATCCTCGCCGGCCTCGACCACCCCCACATCGCACGGCTGCTGGACGGCGGCACCACCAGCGACGGCCGCCCCTACCTCGTCATGGATCTCGTCGACGGGGAGCCCATCGACGACTACTGCCGTCGCCAGGCGTTGGACGTGCGGGCGCGGCTCGAGCTGTTCCGCGAGGTCTGCGCACCGGTTCAGTATGCCCACCAAAATCTGGTCGTTCACCGGGACATCAAGCCCGGGAACATCCTCGTCACCCACGACGGCACACCCAAGCTCCTCGACTTTGGCATCGCGAAGCTCCTGCGCGCCGACGGCGACGTCCGCTCCCCACAGGGCACGGTGACGCAGTTCCGGGCCTTGACGCTGGATTACGCGAGCCCGGAGCAGGTCCGGGGCCAGCCCATCACGACCGCTACCGACGTCTACTCCCTCGGGGTCCTGCTTTACGAGCTGCTGACGGGGCAAAGGCCCCACGCCGCGAAGACCCCCGAGGAGTTGGTGCGTGCGATCAGCGAGACGGAACCCGCTCGGCCGAGCACGGTCGTCCCCGAGCTGCGCGGCGATCTCGACAACATCCTGATGATGGCCCTCCGCAAGGAGCCGGGGCGGCGGTACGCCTCCGTCGAGCAGTTCTCCGAGGACCTACGCCGGTACCTCACGAGCCTACCCGTCATTGCACGCCAGGATACCCTGCGCTACCGCGCCACGAAGTTCGTGGGCCGTCACCGCCTGGGCGTCATAGCATCCGCCCTCCTGACCGTGAGTCTGGTCGGAGGCATGGTCGCGACCTCCCGTCAGGCCCGCATCGCGCGCGCGGAGCGGGCCCGCGCCGAGAAGCGCTTCGACGACCTCCGAAAGCTGGCCAACGACTTTCTCTTCGAGTTCCACGACGCGATCGCCAACCTCCCGGGATCGACACCGGCGCGCGAGCTCGTGGTGAAGCGTGCCGCCCAGTATCTGGATAGCCTGGCCGCCGAGTCGACGAATGACGTCGGCCTCAAGCGCGAGCTGGCGGCGGCCTTCGAGCGTCTGGGCGACGCGCAAGGCGGCGCGGGGGGCGCGAACCTGGGGGACCCCAAAGGAGCCCTTACGAGCTACACCAAGGCCCTCGACATTCGGCGGGCCGTCGCCGCTCGCCCCGCGGCGCTCGTGGCGGACCGATTGGAGCTGGCCGAGCTGGAGCTGCGGCTCTCCACTCTTCTTGTGGGCGCGGGTGATTTTGCCCGCGCCGAAGAGCGCGCCCGTACGGCGGTGTCCCGTATCGAGGCGCTGAGGGTCCAGGGGGCGGTGCCGAGCGACACCGAGCGCCGGCTCGCGAGGGCCTACGAGCGCCTCGGGACGGCACAGGGGCTCCGGGGCGACGAGCGCGGGGCCCGCGAGTCCCTCGAGCGAACGGTCTCGATCTGCGAGGCGGTCTGTGCGGCTCATCCGGACGACCTGGGCGCCCGCGCCAGCCTGGCCTCCGCCCTAAACCCCCTCGCCCAGCGCTACTGGCAGGCAGGTCAACGGGAAGCCGCCCTCTCCAGCTCCCGCAAGGCCCGGGTCATCCAGGAGGGGTTGGCGGCAAGCGACCCCAACAACGCTCGGCTGCGGCGGGACTTGGTGGTCTCCCTGAGGGGGGAGGCCAACTACCTCTCCGCGAGCGGCCACCGTGACGAGGCGCTGCGCACCTTCGCCCGCGCCCTCTCCCTCGTCGAGGCGAACCTCGCCGCCGATCCCCGCAACCGGTGGGACCAGGTCGCGGTCATGATGGTGTGCCGATCCTTCGGCCAGGCCTTAGCGACCGCCGGCCAAGGGGAAGCGGCCATCCGGCAGTACCGGCGCGCGGTGCGGATGGGCGAGCAGGTCCTTCAGGACGATCCCACGAACGGCTTCACCCGCAACGAACTGGCCGTCGCCTACGACTATCTTGGAAGCATCCTTGTCGAGCAGGCAAGGGGAGCGGCCAAGCCCAGTGAAGGGTGCCGCTTCGTGGAGCTCAGCCGCAAGCTCTTCGAGGCTCTGGAGCGCGAAGGGCATCTCTCCATGACCTTCGCTGAGATCAGAGACGAAGCGGTCAAGCTGCAGCTCCAGTGCCGTCGCCAATGAACGCATCGCCGAGGGTGGCGGTGGACGGAGGTCTTGCACAAGCACGTGTCCGTCCCGGGCCTCGGCTCAACCGGAAGGGCAAGCGCCGCCGATGCCTCTTTGGGGTGCGTAGGAGCCAGGGCATGCCGTTCACCGGCGTGAGCCACGGCGGGGGCCAGAATCACGGCCGCCGGCCTCGGCGGTTTGGGCCCCTCGTCTTCGGGCTGCCCTCCGCGGAGCGGGCCCCGCGGCGCGGAGGCAGGTAATGGAACCGGACCAGGTACACGTTCTCGCCGCTCCCGTGCTTCGCGATCTTGAGGAGGTCGACGACACCCTTGAAACCGGACTCCCGCGCAAGCTCGGGAGTGATGTCCGCGAAGCTCATGGGCAGGATCGAATCCACCACGATCTCGCCCTCGTCCATGCGGTAGCGGTGGCCGGCCGTGACGTGGGGGCGCCGCCAGATCCGGACGCTGCACGTGATTCGGCCGCTACGCACGCCCTCGCGCAGGAGCTTGGTGAATATCACGACTAGGCCGCACTCCCGGCGCCGGCATGCCGCGTCGTCCGTTCCAGCAAGGCTCTTGGCGGGAGGAGCCGGTCCGGAACCGGGACGCTGCTCCCGGGAGTTCCCAGGGTTGCGGGCGGCCTCCTACCGGTCGCGGTCCCGGTCCCGCCCCCGCTCGCGTTCCCACCGGCGGTGCTCATACTCGCGCTCGTAGTAGTGGCGCTCGGGCTCGCGCCGGGAGCGGTACTCGCGAAGATAACGGGGCTCCTCATCGTAGGTCCGCCAGCGCCGCCCGTCCCGCTCCCGATAGTGCCAGCGGCCGCCGTACCAGTACGCGGCGTGGCCCTCGTAGTACACGGGCCTGGCCGTCGCGATGAACCAGGCGGGGGGAAAGATCTCGATCTCGATCCCCGCCCGGGCGGGGGTGGACGTCAGGCAGGAAGCGACCACCGCGCCCATCAACGCCGTCACTAGTCTTCGATTCATGGGACCCTCACTTTGCCGAAGGGGCCGGCTGGTAGCTCGCATGCTCCCGGAGCTCCGCCGCGAGTTTCGTGCGCTGCTGCGCCGTCAACAGGGGAGTCACGGTTTCGTAGAAGAGAGCCATCCGCGTCGCGCCGCGGCTCGCGAGGGGGGCGTTCGCGTTGGTGGCGACAGCCTTGGCATCGAACGGGTCGCCGGCGAACGCGGTGGCGAACGCGTGCACGTGCTCTTCCGCTTTCTGGGGGTCGAACTTGGCGGGGGCCCCGGCGGGCCCGGTCTTGAGGGCGGCCGAGATCTTCGTGACCTGGTCCGGCGTCAGGGCCACCTCCTCCGTCAGCCGGGCGAGCCGGCCGCCGCGCTCCCGCCCGCCGGGCTCGGCCTCGTGATTGACCTGACGCCAGACTTCCCAGTGGGCCTCGACCTTGTCCGCGAGGGCGGCGCGCTCCGGCGGGGACAGGATGGCGTGGAGCTTGTTCAGGGTATCGAGGCTGGCCCCATGCACGGCGTCCGCGGCCGCGGCCAGCTTCGCGACGGCGGCATCCACCTTGGCCGCATCCACCGTGCCGGCGGCGATGCCGTCGGCCAGCGTGAGCAGGAGGTTCTTTTCCGCCTCCCGCGCGGCCCCCATTTGGGCGTGGAGGTCGCCCTGCAGCTTCTCGATCTGGGGACGCTTGGCATCGTCCGCGCCCAGGGTGTCGAGGCTCATCGCGATGAACTTGGTGACGCCGCCGTGATGGTGGTGCCGGTCGTGCTCCTTGAGCTCCAAGGCCGCTTGGTCGTCGGCCGGGCTCGCGCTCGGGGTGGGTGCGCCTCCCGCCGGAGCGGGAGACGGCGCCTGGGCATGGGCGGCGGCCACGCTCAGACCAAAGCCGAAGATCAGGGCAAGTCCTGTCAATCTGAAGAATCTCATGTGCGCTCCCATCAAAAGTGCGGAGGCTCGATCACGTCTCCGTCGCTCCCCGTAGGGGGATGTTCAAAGCCTAGACGGACCCTCCCTGGTTTTCAACCACTCTCGTCAGGGTCGTGCGCCCCGTCACAGGCGACAGTCGCGACCGCAGTCTTTGCCGACGGATTTCATGATCTGGACGAACCATGGACCCGACGCGTCCCCGGCCCGGGGCTTATGTTCGCGCGGCGGCTTTCTAGAGGAGGCTCACCCGGGGCAGGCCCAGGCTCTCGCGGGCTCGCTGCCGCAGATAGCGGCGCACGGCATCCTCGAGGGAGGCGGGATCGACTTTCTCGCGATGGCGCTCCGCGGCACGCTCGGCTTCCGCGCGCAGGCGGGCTCCCTCCGCGGAGGGCAGGGAGTCGAGCGCAGCCGCGGCCACGTCGTCGTCGATCTCCCGGAGCTTGACCCGCAGGTAGTCCCAGTTGGGGCGCGAGGCCACCGCCACCAGGTCCTGCACCTCCACGATTTCGCTCAAGGGAACGCGCTCCGCGGCGGGCCCGGGGGGGACCGGCCGCGGCCCCGCGGTCGCCATCTCCTCCACCTGGTGCCGGCAGTAGGCGAGCGAGCTCACCTGGGGATTGCCCTCGAAGGCGCGGTCTATGGCCACGAGGACGGTGGCCAGCGCGACCCCCGCCTGGTGCCAGCCCTTGGCGAGAGCGAAGTCCCGGGGGCTGAGGGCATGATCGCGCCCCCGCAGCGTCCGCATGTGCGCCTCGATGGCCTCCACGTACGCCTCGAGGTCGGAGGGAGGGCTCACCGGGGCACCACGTCGAACTGCTCCTGGTGGAGGAGGGGGTCTCCCTGGACGGAGAGCTCCCCCCCCACCAGACCCTGCAGGTCCTTCAGGACCGGCGCCTCATCCCCGGCCAGAGCCCGCGCCACCTCCGGGTTGACGCGCAGGAGCAGGGGCTGGCCGCGCATGTCGGGGGCCAGCTTCTTGACCTCATCGTAGATCTCGGAGCAGACGGTGGCCACGCTCTTGATCATCCCGCTCCCCGTG